>Ga0206933_1033_pt1 | contig 35301 bp, 28 predicted proteins | sample Alteio_BWOrgHeat_15_FD_152937 | JGI IMG/M metagenome (GOLD analysis project Ga0206933, IMG submission 152937) | Enriched cells from forest soil in Barre Woods Harvard Forest LTER site, Petersham, Massachusetts, United States -... | ecosystem: Environmental > Terrestrial > Soil > Temperate forest >... | reverse complement strand
TTCGTAGAAGAATTTGCGGGGAACGCCAATCTTCGCCGGTTTCCATGGCTTACGCTTACCACGCCGAATTTGTTTCCCGAAGTCCCGAACTCTATCAACCGGGAACGCCAATCTTCGCCGGTTTCCATGGCTCGCGAAGACTTGCCATGTAGTCAGCGACAGGTATGTTTGCGCTATTCGCATCTCCACCGTCGTAGCCTGCGATCGCCTGCAACATCACCGCCGCATCTGAAACTGTGCGCGTAATCGGTCCGACATGATCGAGCGATAGCGAGAGCGGGATCACACCGCGAACGCTGACGCGTCCATACGTGGGCTTCAGGCCGACGATTCCGCACAACGCGGCCGGTTCACGAACCGAACCGGCTGTGTCCGTGCCGATGGCACCGTAGCCAAGCCCAGCTGCCACCGATGCCGCCGAGCCGCCCGATGATCCTCCGGCAATGCGCGCGGCATCCCAGGGATTGTGAACTTCGCCGTAATAACTGATCATCGAGCTGCCGCCGTAGGCGCACTCGTGCAGATTCTGTTTTCCCAAGAGCACAGCGCCGGCGGCTTTCAAACGCCGGACGATTTCAGCATCCTCGGCAGGGACCCGGTCCTTGTACAACGCGCTGGCGGCGGTGGTGCGGACGCCGGCAATGTCGATCAGGTCTTTCATCGCCAGCGGGATTCCGTGCAGCTGCCCGCGCCAGTTTCCACGCGCGATCTCGGCTTCGGCGTCTCGCGCCTGTGCGAGCGCTAGCCCTCCGGTTACGGTGATGAAGGCATTCAGAGTGGGATTGAGCTTTTCGATCTGCGCCAGGCAGTTCTTCGTCAGCTCCACCGGGGACAGCTCTCCCTTACGCAACTGCTCGGCAGTTTCCGCAATCGATGTCAGCACTTTTTCTTTCCCGAAATGAACCCACGATGCCTGGAATCAATTATCGCTTGAGGTCACTCTTCATTCGTGCAAAAAAGCCTATAATCTTTTCTTTGCTTTCAGGGGAGGTGCAAGAATTACGTTATGGCACAGATGACTGCAACTCCCGTTGCAACCCATGCCTTTCTTCTCGATGGTAAATGGATAGAGCAGGGCGACGCGATTGAGATTCGTGCGCCGTATGACGGCAGCGTGGTCGGCCGCGTCTTTCAGGGCAGGCGCGAGCATGCTGAATTAGCCATTGCCGCCGCGGTCAAAGCGTTTGGCACCACGCGTCGCTTGCCTGCTTTCGAACGGCAACGTGTTCTGCGCCGGGTCGCGGAAAGCATCGCTCAACGCAAGGAAGAATTTGCTCACACACTGGCCCAGGAAGCGGGAAAGCCCATCAAGGCGGCGCGGAGTGAAGTCGAGCGAACTGTTTTCACCTTCACCGTAGCCGCCGAAGAGAGCACACGTATTTACGGCGAGTATCTGCCCCTCGATTGGCAGGAATTCACGGTTGGGCGATGGGGAATTGTCCGTCGTTTCCCTCTGGGGCCGATCGCCGGAATCACTCCGTTCAACTTTCCGCTGAATCTGGTGGCGCACAAAGTAGCCCCCGCTATTGCCAGTGGCTGCACCATGGTGCTGAAGCCTGCGCCGCAGACTCCGCTAACCGCGCTGCTCATGGCTGAGACGGTACAGCAGGCGGGATGGCCGGATGGTGCGCTGAACGTTCTTCCGCTCTCCAACGAGGACGCTGGACTTCTGGTCACCGACGAGAGATTGAAGATGATCAGCTTCACGGGTAGCGCTGCAGTCGGTTGGGAGATCAAGCGGCGTGCTGGCAAGAAGAAGGTCGCGCTGGAACTTGGAGGCAACGCGGGAGTCATCGTTCACGGCGACGCCGATCTGACTTATGCGGCGGAACGGTGTGTAACTGGCGGCTTCGCGTATGCAGGACAATCTTGTATTTCGGTGCAGCGGATTCTGGTTGAAAGATCGGTTTTGGAAAGATTCACCGACCTTTTTGTCGCAGGAGTCAAGAAGCTGAGAACGGGAGATCCGCTGGAGGAGTCGACCGACGTCGGCCCACTGATTCGTGAAAGTGATGCCGTTCGCGCCAGCGATTGGATTCAGGAAGCCGTCCGTGGCGGCGCGCGATTGCTCTGCGGCGGACAGCGCAGGGGATCAATCCTCGAGCCCACAGTCTTGACCGGAACGCGCACCGACATGAGGGTAAACTGCCAGGAAATTTTCGCGCCGGTGGTCACAATCGAGCCATACACTGATTTTTCCGATGCGTTGAAGCAAATAAACAATTCGCCTTATGGCCTGCAGGCCGGGATATTCACGCGCGATGCAAAGTTGTTGTTCAGCGCCTACGAAGAACTCGAAGTGGGCGCGTTGATGGCAGGCGACGTCCCGACCTTCCGCATTGATCACATGCCCTATGGCGGAATTAAAGATTCCGGATTGGGCCGTGAAGGTTTGCGCTATGCGATCGAGGAAATGACAGAACCGAAGTTGCTGGTGATGAACTTGCGATGAAGCATGGCGAGAATTTTTCTAGCGATTGAATGGTTACGCGCAATCACAAGTCGTGAACTGTTATAATCGCAAGTTTTCAAGTGCGACATCGCGGCAATCTATAACTGCTTGCTTCAAACAAGGTCTCATTAAACTGGGGATAGAGTTCGACGTCCCTGCTGCACTGAAAGTTCTGATCGATGCAGATTTTTCATCGCAGTACGAACACAATTTCCCGCGCCACGATTTATGGCGCCGTATTCCTGGTGGCTGCGTTGCTATGGGCGGTACTCGAACTGCAACGGTCGCCCTACATCACCTACGCCAAGGTGGTGCGGCCGCAGCCTGTACCCTTTAGCCACCAGCATCATGTCGGGGGGCTGGGCATCGACTGCCGTTATTGCCATACTTCGGTTGAGACCTCCTCGTTTGCCGGGATTCCTCCAACCAAGACCTGCATGAACTGCCACGCACAAATCTGGACGGGAGCGCCGCTGCTTGAACCGGTGCGCGAAAGCTTCCGCACCGGCAAGTCTCTGATATGGACTCGGGTCGACGACCTCCCGGACTTCGTTTACTTCGATCACAGCATTCACATCAATAAGGGCGTGGGCTGCAACACCTGTCATGGCCCGGTCGACCGCATGCCGTTGATGTTCAACTACGCTTCGCTGCAGATGGAATGGTGTCTGGATTGCCATCGTGCGCCGGAGAAAAATCTGCGCCCGCGCGATCAGGTATTCAATATGCGCTATGAGCAACCCTCGAGCGACAAGCCGGTCGTTCTTGACGGCAAGGCCTATACCGATCAGCTTTCGCTGGGAACAGACCTGGTAAGGAAATACAACTTGCGAACGGTGACCGACATTACGAGCTGTTCGACGTGCCACCGGTAAGAAGGCTCAGCTTTTCTGTAGAGACGTAGCTCGCTACGTCTCCACGACAACAAAGATTGAATAAATTGAAATAAAAAAGAAGATGGAACCGAACAACACACAGCAGCGCGAGGATGTTTGTCCCAGCGAGAAGGACAAGCTCGACCTGAAAACGGTGCGCGCTCAAATCGCCGAGACGAAAGGGCCGGAGTATTGGCGTAGCCTGGAAGAACTCGCCGGCAGCCCTGAGTTTCAGGAGATGCTGCATCGAGAGTTCCCCAAAGGCGCGTCGGAATGGCTGGATGCGGTTTCGCGTCGTGGCTTCCTGAAGTTGATGGGCGCTTCGCTGGCGATGGCGGGGATGACTGCCTGCACCAAGCAACCACTGGAGCCAATTGTTCCCTATGTACGGCAGCCCGAGGCGGTGATTCCCGGCCTTCCGATGTTCTACGCGACCGCTTTCACGCTGGGGGGATACGCCAGCCCAATCCTCGTCGAAAGTAATCTTTATCGCCCGACCAAGATTGAAGGCAACGCGCAGCATCCCGCAAGCCTTGGCGGAACAGATGTGTTTGCCCAAGCGTCAATCCTTGGCATGTACGATCCCGACCGCTCGCAGACGATTGCGTATCTGGGCGAAGTGCGTACTTGGGGAGGATTTCTGGACGCTCTCCGCGGACCGCTCAGCGCGCAGAAAGCGGTTCAGGGAGCTGGAATCCGAATCCTGACTCGAACGGTTTCGTCGCCGGCTCTGGCCGATCAACTGCAGTCCGTGCTGAAGCTGTATCCGCAGGCGAAATGGCACGTGTATGAACCGGTGAATCGCGACAACGTGCTCGAAGGCGCAAAGATGGCCTTCGGCCAGCCGGTTGAGACGCAGTACCGGCTGGAAAACGTGGACGTGATTCTCTCGCTCGACGCCGATTTCCTCTATGCGGGATTCCCTGGCTCGACGCGATACATCCGCGATTTCGCCAAGCGCCGCACTCCCGACAACGGCAATATGAGCCGGCTGTATGTAGTCGAGAGCACGATGAGTTCAACCGGCGCGAAAGCAGATCATCGCTTGCCGCTGCGTGCGTCTAACGTTGAGGCGTTTGCGCGGGCGCTTGGATCGGTTCTCGGAATGAATACTGGGGGCGACGGAGTCCTGGACAAAGAACAGGCAAAATACGTCGCGGCAATCGCTCAGGACCTGCAGGGTCATCGCGGTTCGAGTGTCATCATCGCGGGCGACCACCAGCCTCCAGTTGTGCATGCTCTCGCGCATGCCATGAACCAGGCGCTCGGCAACGTGGGCAAGACGGTGATCTACACGGATACTGTCGACACGAATCCCGTCAACCAATTTGCATCGATCAAAGATCTTGTGACCGAGATGCGCGCCGGCAAAGTGGACATGTTGTTCATACTCGGCGGAAATCCGGCCTACGATGCGCCTGCGGACCTGGACTTCGCCGACGCGCTCAAGAACACAAACATTCCAATGCGGGTGCATCTAGGCCTCTATCAGGACGAAACGGCGGAACTCTGCCAATGGCATGTGAACGAGGCGCATTATCTGGAATCATGGGGCGATACACGCGCTTACGACGGCACCGTCAGCATTGTGCAACCCCTGATCGCTCCTCTCTATGGAGGCAGGAGCGCGTACGAACTAACAGCGCTGCTTGCAGGTCAAGCTGAAGCGACGGGGCACGAGATTGTGCAGAGCTACTGGCAGAAGCAGCATCCCGGCGCAGACTTCGACTCTTTCTGGCGAAAATCGCTGCACGATGGATGGATCGCCGGAACGACATTTACCCCGAAGCAAGTCAGCCTAAAAACCGTGGCGTCTTTTCCGCCTCCGGCTGGCGACGAAAAGTCCATCGAAATTAACTTCCGCCGCGATCCTTCCGTTTACGACGGCCAATTCTCCAACAACGGATGGCTGCAGGAATTGCCCAAGCCCATGTCGAAGATGACGTGGGACAATCCCGTGCTGATTGGTCCTGCGATGGCCGGGCGGCTGGGGCTGAAGAGCGAAGATCTCGTCGAGCTCGAACTCAACGGCAAGAAACTCGCAGCTCCGATCTGGATTCAAGCGGGCCATCCCGATAATTCGATCACTGTATTCCTGGGTTACGGGCGTAAGCGCGCAGGCCGCGCGGGAACTGGCGCGGGCTTCAACATGTACGAGCTTCGCTACAGCGCGGCGCCGTGGTTTGCGAGCGGAGTCAATATTACCAAGACCGGTGGAACCTACAAACTGGCGACGACGCAGGGCTATCAAACAATGGATACGCCCGAAGGCGCCCGGCCCCAGGTGCGTTCTGCGAGTCTCGAAGAATTTCGCAAAGAACCAGACTTCGCCAAAGAAGATCAGCCTCCGGCGGAGTTGACCTTATACAAGCCCTATCCGTACGACAAAGAACTCTACGCCTGGGGCATGGCGATTGATTTGAACTCATGCGTTGGCTGCAACAATTGCATGGTCGCCTGCCAGTCGGAGAACAACATTGCGGTGGTCGGCAAGGAGCAAGTCGTGATCGGCCGCCATATGCACTGGCTGCGTGTGGATGCTTATTATCAGGGCGACCGCGACAATCCTAAAGCGTATTTTCAGCCCGTCCCGTGTATGCAGTGTGAGAACGCTCCTTGCGAGGTTGTTTGCCCCGTCGGCGCGACCGTGCACAGCACCGAAGGCCTGAACGACATGGTTTACAACCGCTGCGTGGGCACGCGCTACTGTTCGAATAACTGTCCCTACAAAGTGCGGCGCTTCAACTTTCTGCTGTTCCAGGATTGGGAGACGCCGCAATACAAAATGATGCGCAATCCGGATGTAACCATCCGCAGCCGCGGCGTCATGGAAAAATGCACTTATTGCATCCAGCGCATCACCCAGCATCGCATTGACTCCGAGCGCGAAGATCGCAAAATTCAAGATGGAGAATTGCAGACGGCATGCCAGCAATCCTGTCCGGCGGATGCGATCTCTTTTGGCAATATTAACGATCCCAACAGCCGGGTTTCAAAACTGAAGGCGAATGCACGCAACTATGGCTTGCTGGCCGAATTGAACACGCGGCCGCGAACCACCTATCTGGCCGAGATTCGTAACCCTAATCCTGAGCTGGAAAGCTAATGGACGAACCAAGACAACCCGAGGTACTCGGCGGAGGCGCTCCGGTCATCGAGCCGGGATTTACCTTCGGCTCGGTTACAGACAAGATCAGCTCGATCGTCCTCACCCGTCCCACTTCGAATGGATGGTTCCTCGGCTTCGGAATCGCTTTTCTGCTGACCATGATGATGTTGTTCGCGATCGGATATTTGTTTGCCCGAGGCGTCGGCATCTGGGGCGTGACTATTCCGATCGGCTGGGGCTTCGCCATCGTGAATTTTGTCTGGTGGATTGGAATCGGACACGCGGGCACGTTGATATCAGCCATTCTTTTGTTGTTGCGGCAATCCTGGCGTAATTCTATTAACCGGTTTGCCGAAGCCATGACTTTGTTCGCAGTATCGGCCGCGGGAATTTTCCCGCTGATTCACGTGGGACGTCCGTGGCTTGCGTACTGGCTCTTTCCTTATCCCAACACGATGAGGGTATGGCCGCAATTCCGCAGCCCGCTGGTGTGGGACGTGTTTGCGGTTTCGACTTACGCGACCATCTCTTTGTTGTTCTGGTTCATCGGACTGGTCCCTGATCTGGCGACGTTGCGCGATCGCTCTACCAACCGGGCAGCGAAAATCATCTATGGCATGCTGGCGCTGGGATGGCGTGGGTCCGCTCGCCACTGGCATCGCTATGAGACCGCTTATCTATTGCTCGCTGGACTCGCCACTCCGCTGGTTTTGTCAGTTCACACCGTGGTGAGTTTCGACTTCGCCGTGGCCATCGTGCCCGGCTGGCACACTACGATCTTCCCTCCTTACTTTGTAGCAGGCGCGATTTATTCCGGCTTCGCCATGGTGCTGATGCTGGCGATTCCTATCCGAAAGATCTACGGCCTTGAAGGTTTCATTACCGAGCGCCATCTGCAGAACTCGGCCAAGGTGATGCTGGCCACCGGCTTGATTGTCGCTTATGGCTACGCTATCGAAGCCTTCATGGGCTGGTACAGCGGGAATCGCTTCGATGCGTTCTTGCTGTGGAACCGACTGCACGGGCCCTATGCGGTTTGGTATTGGGCTCTTCTCGCGTGCAATATCTTTGTCCCGCAGGTGCTATGGATTCGCAAACTACGAACCAGTCCCGTCGCGTTGTTTCTAATCTCCGGCGTCATCCTGGTCGGCATGTGGCTGGAGCGGTTCATCATCGTCGTGGTCAGCTTGCAGCGCGATTTCGTAACGTCCTCATGGGGAATGTACTATCCGACCCGCTGGGACTGGATGACTTACATCGGCACTATCGGCATGTTCCTGGCTGCAATGTTCCTATTCGTACGCATCCTGCCGATGATTTCCATCTTTGAAATGCGCACCTTGTTGCCGGAGGCGGAGGTGAAGGAATGAAGAGCACTCCGGTCTACGGAATAATGGCCGAGTTCGATTCGGCGCAGACCCTGGTGGACGCGGCTCATCACACGCATGAAGCTGGGTACGTGAAAATCGATGCCTACAGCCCCTTTCCAGTAGAAGGATTGGCCGAGGCAATGGGTTTTCACAAGAACCGCGTCCCGCTGGTAGTGCTCATAGGCGGATTGATCGGCGGCCTCTCCGGATACGCTATGCAATATTGGATTTCGGCTGTTAGTTATCCCATCAACGTCGGCGGCAAACCCTATCACTCGTGGCCCGCGTTCATCGTCGTCACTTTTGAGATGACGATTCTGTTCGCCGGCATCTCGGCCGTCTTTGGAATGCTGGCGTTGAATGGCCTTCCCATGCCATACCATCCTGTGTTCAACGTGCCGCGATTCGCGCTGGCGACCAAGGATCGTTTTTTCCTGATCGTGTTTTCTACCGATCCCAAGTACAGCCCAAACGAAACCCGCCGCTTTCTGGAGAGCATGTCGCCACGATCAATTTCGGAGGTGCCCAGCTAAGTCATGCTGCGCCTCCGCAACATTTCGCCTTTGGGGTTGCTCGTCGTGCTGACGATGGCTGCGTGCCGTCAGGATATGCAAGATCAGCCGCGTTTCAAGCCGCTGGCCGAAAACAACTTCTATTCTGACTTGCGCTCCGCGCGGCCTCCGGTCGAAGGCACCGTAGCGCGAGGGCAGTTGCATGAAGACGCGTATCTCTACACCGGAAAGGTCGGCAACAATCCGGGCGACTATCTGCCCTTCCCAGTAACCAGCGATGTGCTGGCGCGCGGACGTCAGCGCTTCAATATTTACTGTGCGCCATGTCACTCGCGCACAGGCGACGGCAACGGAATGATTGTGCAGCGTGGCCTTCGAACTCCGCCCTCTTATCACACGGAACGATTGCGCAAAGCGCCGCTGGGATATTTCTTTGACGTGATGACCAACGGATTCGGCGCCATGCCGGATTACGCTTCTCAAATACCACCGCGAGATCGCTGGTGCATTGTTGCCTATATCCGGGCATTACAGTTGAGTCAGGAAGCGACCATGACTGACGTGCCGCAGGGACAAAAGGTTCCCTCGGAGTTTCCGGTGTTTCGAGGTGAGCCGGGTTCCGGCGCAACCTTGCCCGAGCTCCAGTCAGGCGCGGCCAACGAAAAAGGAGAAGAGCCGAAATGAGCGCGGCGCATACCAACGATCTGGACCTGATGGCGCCGCCGGTCGTCAAGGCCATCCAAAAGGGCGCACTCGTCATTGGTTTGGTTTTTGCCCTGATCTCGTTGGTCCTTGCGTTCTTTCGTCCGGATGAGTTCTTTCGTGGCTACCTCCTCGCCTACATGGACTGGCTCGGAGTGACTCTCGGATCCATGGCGATTCTGATGATCCGTCACCTCACCGGCGGTGGGTGGGGCATGGTTATCCGCAGAATTCTGGGCGCGGCCATGCGCTGCTTGCCGTTGATGGCAGTTTTGTTCGTGCCTATTCTGTTCGGGCTTCCAAATCTCTACGTATGGGCACGGCCCCTGGATTCGATTGCGGACAAACATCTGCGCGAGCACCTGCAGGGACTGACGAAGAGTTACCTGAACGTTCACGGCTTCGTTCTTCGGGCTGTGATCTACCTGGCCATCTGGAATCTGCTGTCGTTCTTGCTCACCAAGTGGTCGAAGGAGACGGACGACCGGTCAACGCGCGACAATACCGCGCGCTTCAAGGCAGTTAGCGGGCCGGGCTTGATTCTCTACGCCTTCACGATTTCATTCGCCGCCATCGATTGGGTAATGTCCATCGACCCTAGTTGGATTTCAACGATCTACGGATTGCTGATCCTGATTGGAGAACTGCTTTCGGCAATGTGCTTCGCCGTCCTGGTGGAACGGATTCTCGTCGATTACAAGCCAATGTCGGAGCTGCTGAAACCCGATTTCGTGCACGACCACGGTAAATGGATGCTGACTTTCACCATGGTCTGGGCCTACTTCTCATTCTCGCAATGGCTCATTATCTGGGCGGGAAACTTACCGGAAGAAATCACCTGGTACATGCGGCGGCTGAATGGCGGCTGGGGGTTCGTTGGGTTATTCCTCGCGATCTTTCAATTCGCCGTGCCATTCGTTCTCTTGCTTTCGCGCCCATTCAAGCGGGATATTCGCCGGCTGGCCTGGCTTGCGATTTGGATTTTGTTCATGCGGTATTTTGACCTCTTCTGGATTATCGAACCCAATTTTTCAAAAACCTTGAGCCTGCCAGTAGCGGACATTGTAGTTTCGATCGCCATAGGAAGCCTTTGGATTGCATATTTCTGTCGCAATCTGAATTCGTTGCCCCTGCTGCCGGCGTATGACGTGTTCGCGAACGAAGTTCTGGAACCGGCGCATGAATGAAGAGATAAAACACGTGCAGGCAGGTGAAGGCTACGAGCGACAAGACCTGACCGCGAAGGCAGTATTCGTGTTCCTGTTGAGTTTGGTCGCAGGCGGCGTGCTGGTTTATTTCGTGGTCTTGGGTCTGTACGCCTTTATGGACGCGCGCCAGAGATCACGCCAGCCGCAGCAGAGCCCGCTGGTGCAGCAGACGGGCACCAATACGCGTATTGTCGCGCCGGACGAGATCAAGAAATTCCCCGAGCCACGTTTGGAGCGCAATGAGCGAATTGAGATCAATGACTTCCGCCTGCACGAAGAGCAAATGTTGAACAGCTACGGCTGGGTCGACGAAAAGGCTGGGGTGGTACGCATCCCGATCGAGCGAGCCATGGAATTGATCGCGCAACGCGGATTACCGACCACGCCGAAGGTAGGAACGGTTCCACCTTCCGCGGTGAATGTGGCGAATCAAGCCGCGCAGCGCTCGGATACCAGCGGTATGTCGGCTCAGCCGAAGAAGTAATGGAGAAGAATGTGACGGGGCGCTGTGCAACAAACCCGGGAATTTCGAGGCTGATCGCTACCGCCGTGCTGGCGGTTTGCGCAGTCAGTCCGTCCGCCTGGAGCCAGGGAATGACCCAGGGCATCCTGTCGCCGCCTGCGAATGTGCGCCCTCCGGGACTGAAGAATGTCGGCATCGAGCAGCATCTGGACGAACAGATTCCGCCCGGGCTTGAGTTTCGAGACGAGACCGGGAAATCGGTCCAACTGGGAGATTACTTCGGCAGGAAGCCGATGATTCTGAATCTCGTGTACTACCAATGTCCGATGTTGTGCGGAGAGGTCTTGAGTGGGATGGAGAGCGCACTCCGGGTACTGAAGTTCGATGTCGGGAAAGAATTCGACGTGCTGACGGTAAGCTTTGATCCGAAAGAAACGCCGGAAATGGCAGCCGCAAAGAAAGCAGAATTCTTGAAGCGCTACGGACGAAGCGGCGCCGAACAAGGCTGGCATTTCCTCACCGGATCGGCGGCTTCCATCGATGTGCTAACGAAAGCGGCGGGTTTCCAGTATCAGTACGATCCCCGCAACGGCCAGTTCGCGCATGCGACGGCAATCATGGTGCTGACGCCCGAGGGAAAAATCGCACAGTACTATTACGGGGTTGAATTCGCGCCTAGGGACTTGCGTCTGGGATTGATTCAGGCGGCACAAAACAAGATCGGCACTGTCGTAGACCAAGTGCTGCTTTACTGCTATCACTACGATCCTGACACCGGAAAATACGGCGCAATCATCAGCCGGGTGCTGCAATTGTCCGCCGGCGCAACCGTACTAATTCTCGGAACCTTTCTCGTGGTGATGTTCCGAATGGGTTCGAGTAGCACAGCGAGGAGTCGGCTGACCAGCGACCGACGACCAACGACTAACTATGTTCGATAATTTTCCACTTTGGCCAGCACGCGCTGCCGCCGGCGCCGGCAATGTAGACGCGCTCTACATTTTTCTGGTAGCTCTGTCGGGATTCATGTGTCTGGCCATCTTCACCATGATGCTTGTGTTTGCGACGCAGTATCGTCGGCGCCGCGGTGTCGAAGCGGAGCAGATTGAAGGCTCGCCCGCACTCGAAATCACATGGTCGATCATTCCGCTGGGAATCTTCATGGTCATTTTTCTTTGGGGCGCGGTGATTTACTTCCATGAGCGGACACCACCCCGAGGCGCAGCGGAAGTTTACGTTGTGGCAAAGCAATGGATGTGGAAACTCCAGCACCAGGAGGGCCAGCGCGAGATCAACGAACTCCATGTGCCGGTCGGCCGCGATGTCAAGTTGATCATGACTTCGCAGGACGTGATTCACAGCTTTTATATTCCCGCGTTCCGGATTAAGCAGGACGTCCTGCCGGGCCGCTACACCACCGCGTGGTTCCGGGCGACGAAGCCTGGCACCTATCATCTTTTTTGCTCGCAATATTGCGGAACTATGCACTCGGGCATGATCGGACAGGTCGTGGTCATGGAACCGGCCCAATACCAGGCATGGCTCTCGGGCGGCGGAACCACCGGATCGCTTACGGCCAGCGGCGAAAGCCTTTTCCAGCAATTGGGTTGCACCACTTGTCACCGGGCGGACACGCAAGGTCGCGGACCGAGTCTCGCTGGAATCTTCGGCAAGCCCGTGCAATTGGAAGATGGGCGAACGGTTGTGGCTGACGAAAACTATATCCGCGAGTCGATCTTGAGCCCGAGCGCGAAAATCGTGAGCGGCTTCAAGCCGATCATGCCGGTTTTTCAAGGCCTTATCGGCGAAGAACAATTGAATGCTTTAGTGGCGTATATCAAGTCACTGAGCCCGGCACCGTCGGGAGCGGCAGGCGCAAACGCGAAATCGCAAAACCCTTAAGGAACAGCAATGGCAACCGCAGCAGTTACTGCCGAACGCGAACATTATCTGAATAAGGAATACGGCATTCGCTCGTGGCTGTTGACCACGGATCACAAGCGTATCGCTCTGCTGTATCTGATATCGATTACCTTCTTCTTTTTTGTGGGAGGATTTTTCGCTCTTCTGATCCGGCTGGAATTGCTGACCCCGGCCGGCGATCTGGTTCAGGCAGACACCTATAACAAGCTCTTCACCATGCACGGCCAGGTGATGATCTTTTTCTTTCTGATTCCCTCGATCCCTGCGGTGCTGGGAAATTTTCTCGTCCCATTGATGATCGGCGCTAAAGACCTGGCATTCCCGCGCATCAACTTGCTGAGTTGGTATCTCTACGTCATTGCAGGTGCGATCTACGTCCACTGCATCCTTACCGGTGGGGTGGATACAGGCTGGACCTTCTATACGCCGTTCAGCACGGCTTTCAGCAATACCAAAGTCATTGAGGCGGGAATCGCAATCTTCATAGCTGGATTTTCTTCTATCCTCACCGGCCTGAACTTTGTGGTCACGATTCACCGGATGCGGGCGCCCGGGATGACGTGGTCTCGCCTGCCCCTGTTCATCTGGGCGCACTACGCGACTAGCATTATCCAATTGCTCGGAACGCCTGTGTTGGCGATCACTCTACTGCTGGTCGTATTTGAGCGCGCGTTTAATCTTGGCATCTTCGATCCCACGCGAGGCGGCGATCCGTTATTGTTCCAGCATCTGTTTTGGTTCTACTCTCACCCGGCCGTTTACATCATGATTCTGCCGGCGATGGCGGTAGAGAGCGAGATCGTTGCATGCTTCACGCGTAAGCGAATTTTCGGCTACAACTTCGTCGCCATGTCGAGTATTGCGATTGCTGTTTTCGGATTCCTGGTCTGGGCGCACCACATGTTCGTTGCCGGTATTTCGCTTTACTCGGCGCTGATATTTTCGATTCTGAGCTATCTGGTTGCAGTGCCCTCGGCGATAAAAGTTTTCAACTGGACCGCGACCATGTATCGCGGTTCGATTTCGTTCACGACTCCCATGCTGTACGCGTTTGGCTTTATCGGTCTTTTCACCATGGGCGGGCTCACCGGCCTCTTCCTGGCGTGCCTCGGAATCGACGTACATGTGCACGACACCTATTTCGTAATTGCCCATTTTCACTACATCATGGTCGGCGGCGCAGTGATGGGCTATCTCGGCGGGATGCACTTCTGGTGGCCTAAGATTTCCGGGCGCATGTATCCGGAAGGGTGGGGTCGGCTAGCTGCGTTGCTCGTGTTTGTGGGCTTCAACCTGACTTTCTTTCCACAATTTATTCTCGGCTACATGGGAATGCCGCGCCGGTACTGGCAATACCCGCCGGAATTTCAAGTGCTGAATGTGCTTTCTACCGCGGGCTCGACCATCCTCGCGGTTGGATATGTGCTGCCGATGATTTATTTCCTGTGGTCCATGCGTTACGGGAAGATTGCCGAGGACAACCCGTGGGGCGCGGCCGGACTGGAATGGAAGACCTCTTCGCCGCCTCCGACTTTCAATTTTGAAGAAGAGCCAGAAGTGACTTGGGAAGCCTACAACTACGAGGAAATTCCCGCTCCCGCGGAGGAACCCGTTGAGCGATAGCCCGATCGCGGTCGAGCAGCATGGTCCAGAGCTGTTGCATCATTTTGTCGATGCGGAGCAGCAGCGCGATGCTGCCTCTCTCGGCATGTGGTTGTTCCTTGCTACTGAAATTATGTTTTTCGGCGGCATGTTCTGCGCCTATCTGATCTATCGCTTCTGGTACTACAACGAATTCGCCGCCGGCAGCCGCAGCCTGGACATCACGCTAGGCACCGTCAATACAGCAGTCCTGATTTGCAGCAGCTTGACGGTGGCGCTAGGCGTCCGCGCTGCGCAGATGGGAAAACGCAAGCTGCTGGTCGTTTTATTATTGCTGACCATCGTGTTTGGATTCGCCTTTCTGGGGATCAAGGGAGTCGAGTGGTACAACAAGTACGAAGAGCACCACATCCCGGGGCCATCGTTCAATGTGGACGACTTAATTAAAGCCTATCCACAGATTCACATCGATCCGCAGCACGAGCAAATTTTCTTCTCATTATATTTCGCGATGACGGGCCTTCACGCCCTGCACATGATCATTGGCGTCGTAATGTTCGCTTTCCTGAGTTATTACGCATGGAAGGGACGCTACACGCCGAAATACTACACGCCTGTCGAGATGGGCGGGCTCTACTGGCACTTCGTCGATATTGTCTGGATTTACCTTTTTCCGTTGTTGTATCTGATCGACCGACATCACTAGGGTGAGCCACCATGTCTGAGCACGTAATGTCGAGCAAGTTTTACTACACCATCTGGATCGCGCTATTAGGTCTGACAGTGGTCACGGCTGCGGTTTCTTTCCTCGATCTGGGGCCGTTCAATGTGATCGTCGCGCTGGTCATCGCCACGGTCAAAGCTCTGCTCGTCGTCCTATTTTTTATGCACGTGAAATACGCTAGCGAAAAACTGACCAAGATCGTAATCGTCTCCGCAATTTTCTGGCTTTTCCTGCTGCTGGCGCTGAGCATGGCCGATTACGCTACCCGCCTCTGGAGTTGATGGATATCGACTCTATCCATGCCCGATTTGGAATATACTGCGCTTTCGACCTGGCGTTTTGCTTAACGCCGGAGTGGTGACTTATGGCCTTCTGCAACTCTTGCGGTGCGACTCTGGAAGCAGGCGCAAGGTTCTGTCCGAAATGTGGGACTGCTATCCCGATGGCAGCGGCGCTCCCGGCAGTTGTCCCCGCTTCGCCCGCATCCCCACAAGGAAGCCGCACACTCAAGATTATGTTGATTGTCGGAGGTGTCGTCCTTGCGATTGGCATTTTGGGAATCGGTACCCTGACATTTGTAGTCCGGCGAATCGCCCACCGTCACCGGGTTGACACCAACGATGGCAATGTTCGGGTGGAAACGCCCGTCGGCGCAGTCCAGAGCAGCAATGACCCCGACGAGGCTTCGCGCAATCTCGGCATCGACATGTATCCTGGCGCACGCGTACTGACGGGCAATACTGCAGCAGTTGGATCGATGCACACCGTCGAGGCGGAATTAGAGAGCGATGACTCGGCGGAGAAAGTCATGGCGTTCTACACCTCGAAATTGCCCAATGCAAATGTGACGACGAAAGATCGGAATCACTACACGATTGTTTCCACCGATAAGAAAAATCTGATCACGATCAATATCGAGCCAGAGGGCAGCAAGACCCACATCACTATCGCAAATGTTAGCGGCAAGAACATGACCGGCGACGGTTCGCCAGACTAGCGGCCTTTTCCCAGATGCAAAACAACTTCGCGGATCTCGCCCGCGCTGCCAGGTCCGCCGTGGTGGACTCAAGCGGTCTGGCCGCTGCCCTGGGCCACCGGGTGCGCGGAGATGTTCGCTTCGACGACGGCAGCCGCGCGCTTTATGCCACCGACGGATCCAATTATCGCCAGGTGCCCATCGGAGTTGTTCTTCCCCGCGACGTCGACGATGTTATCGCGACCATCTCCAGCGCCCGTGAATACGGAGCGCCCATCCTTTGCAGAGGCGCCGGCACCTCGCTGGCTGGGCAATGCTGCAATGTCGCAGTGGTTCTCGATTTCACCCGTTACATGGGAAATATCATTGAGATCGATCCGGCGCGCCGGGTCGCACGCGTACAGCCCGGAGTTGTACTCGATCGTCTGCGCAATGCCGCGGAAAAACATCATCTGACGTTCGGCCCAGACCCGGCAACCCACGACCGTTGCACTCTCGGTGGCATGATTGGCAACAACTCCTGCGGTGTGCATTCGGTCATGGCGGGCAAGACCGACGACAACATCGAGGAACTGGAGATCCTCACTTACGACGGCGTTCGCATGAGAGTGGGTAAGACCGGCGACAATGAGATCGAGAAAATCATTCGCGAAGGCGGCCGTCGGGGTGAGATTTATGCAGGATTAAAAAGGTTGCGCGACACATACGCCGGACTCATTCGACAACGCTATCCGGATATTCCGCGCCGAGTGTCTGGTTACAACCTCAACTACCTGCTTCCTGAAAACGGTTTTAATGTCGCGCGTGCGTTGGTGGGATCGGAAGGAACGTGCGTGACCGTTCTCGAAGCTTCCTGCCGGCTGGTCGAAAGTCCGCAGCAGCGAGTCCTGCTGGTCATCGCTTATCCGGACATCTTCCAATGCGCGGACCGCGTGCCTGAGATTATGTCCCATGGCCCCATTGGCCTCGAGGGCGTTGACCAGTTGCTCGTCGAGTTCAGCCGGCGCCAGAGCCTGAACCTCGAAGGGCTAGCTCTTCTACCCACAGGCGGAGGCTGGCTGTTCGCCGAATTCGGCGCAGCGACTTCCGCGGAAGCTGAGTCCCAAGCTCGCGAACTCATGCGCACGCTTGGCCGTTCTTCGAACCCTCCGCAGATGCACCTGTTTACCGATAAGCACGAGGCCAAGCGAGTTTGGGAAGTGCGGGAATCCGCTCTGGGCGCGGTTTCTCACGTACCCGGCGAGCCGCCGGGGTGGGAAGGCTGGGACGATTCAGCGGTTGTGCCCGAAAAACTTGGCGTCTACTTGCGCGATCTAAACAGGTTGATGGCGAGCTTTGGTTATCGAAGCGCTCTCTACGGACACTTCGGACACGCCTGCGTCCACCTGAAGATCAACTTCGACTTTCAATCCAAAGAAGGCATCGCCAACTACCGCAAGTTCGCGGAAGAGGCCGCCGATTTGGTCGTGAGTTATGGCGGATCTCTTTCCGGCGAACACGGCGACGGCCAATCGCGCGCCGAACTATTGCCAAAAATGTTTGGGCCGGAACTGGTGCAGGCTTTCCGCGAATTCAAAGCTCTTTGGGATCCGGATTGGAAGATGAATCCGGGCAAGGTGGTTGAACCCTACAAGCTCGATGAGAATCTGCGCCTGGGCGCCGACTACAAACCTTGGGAGCCGGAAACGCACTTCAAGTTTCCCGAGGATCAAGGCAGCCTGCCGCTGGCCACCTTGCGTTGCGTTGGAGTGGGAAAGTGCCGCCACGACGAAGGCGGAGTCATGTGCCCGAGTTTCCGGGTGACTCACGAAGAAGAACACTCAACCCGAGGCCGCGCCCACTTGCTCTGGGAGATGACTAAGCGAGAGGTAATTCACGGCGGATGGCGCGATCAACACGTGAAAGACTCGCTCGATTTGTGTCTCGCCTGCAAGGGCTGTAAGAGTGACTGCCCGGTCGGCGTCGATGTCGCCACATACAAGGCAGAATTCCTTTCGCACTACTATGAAGGCCGGCGCCGACCGCGAGGCGCATACGCCTTCGGGAACATCGATATCTGGGCGCGGCTCGCTTCGAAAGCGCCGGGACTGATTAACCTGGCCACACAACTTCCCCTGCTGCGCGATATCGCAAAGTTAGTAGCTGGAGTTCCGCGGCAGCGCAGTATTCCAGTTTTCGCCCGGCAGACATTTCGTCGATGGTTCAGCCAGAGAACACCCCGCAATCCGGAGGGTACGCCGGTTCTCCTCTGGCCAGATACGTTCAACAATTATTTTCTCCCGGATACCGCGAAGGCTGCGGTCGAAGTACTCGAATCCGCGGGCTACCGGGTTCTGCTGCCTAAGGCCAACCTATGTTGCGGCCGTCCCCTCTACGATTGGGGAATGTTAGATCGCGCCAAGTCTCTGCTTCTCCAAATCGTTGATGCCCTCAAGATAGAAATCGAACAGGGGATTCCGTTAGTTATTCTCGAGCCGAGTTGTGCAGCAGTCTTTCGCGACGAACTCCTGAACCTGTTTCCCAATGACGAGCACGCCCGTGGACTGTCGCTCCAAACATTCCTGCTAAGCGAGTTTCTCGAGAAAAAAGCGCAGCATTTCCAGTTGCCGAAACTGGCCCGCAGGGCTCTGGTCCACGGACACTGCCACCACAAATCGATCATGAGAATGACCGACGAAGAATCCGTCCTGCGGAAGATGGGAATCGATTTTCAAATGCCCGCACCGGGTTGCTGTGGCATGGCCGGGTCATTCGGCTTCGAAGCCGATAAATATGAAACCTCGATTGCGATCGGCGAGTTAGAACTGTTGCCCGCCGTGCGCAGCGCCTCCAGCGATTGTCTAGTTATTGCAAACGGCTTCAGCTGCCGCGAGCAGATCGCGCAGTGTACCAATCGCCGCGCCCTGCACCTTGCAGAAGTGATTGCTCAAGCCCTGCACAAGTAGCCTGGACGCATCGTTCAGCGCATTTCGCCGCCTGTAAACTATTGCAAACAAAGCTTTCTCTATCCATACCTCGCCAGACTGAGACGATTCTGGGAGAATACCAGCAGGCACGAACCATGACCCGGGACCTCGAAACGTCTATCGCCGAAACGGTGGGACAGATCAAAATGTCTCCGCCTGCCGACATCTCACTGCGCGGCTCGGTCCTCGTGCTTATTCAATTCGATGTTTGCGAGGAGATCCACCTCGATCAACTCCGTCGCATCTTCGGCGCCCGCGTTCTAGAGCAGCCAAGCCTCAAGCATCCGGCGCCTGGGTACGTTCGCTATCAGCGGCCCCCGGTGGTCGAGCCGATCGAAGCGCTGGTTCTGGAAAGCGGCGAGCGGCTGGAAGGCCAAATCAAATACTACGACTACGGAGTTCTGAGCGTGGTTCTGGAGTTGCCGTTCGCGGGCGATTGGGATGCGCTGGTTCGCCTGGGCAGCCGCTGGGTGTGGGATGTAGATTTCGCCGGCCACGCCTCGCGCATCGTTCGCCAAAAACTGGAACGCGCCGCTCCCGCATTAGTAAAGCCTTACGAAAACTGGCTGAGCGAAGACTACTTCATCTTCCATTTGCGCGACATCAGCGGTTTTGTATCTGTAGCCCAGCTGGTTGCGGATAAAGGCGCTCGTATCGCGCAAATCGTTCGCGGCGAAACGGCTCAGCTTTCTGACGGGGAGCGCAACGAAATCCTGCAGTCGGGCATTTCTTACTATCCCAACGACCTTGCCGTGATCGGCTGGAACGCAGCATTCTTGTATGACAGCGACACGGGCGCCGAAACTGCCATCCAACTGCTCGAATACGCCAACTCGCAGTTGCTCGAATTTCGCCACTACGACGAGTTGCTGACCGAAGAACTGGAGAGCGTCTATGCCTCTTTCGACAAGGGCACCGGCATGTTGGCTCGTTGGCGATTGGCCCGAGATGCGACCAAACTGCACACCGTTTTGCTCGACGTCAATGAACTGACCGAGCACGCCGATAACGCTATTAAATTTCTCAGCGACATGTTCTCGGCCCGCCTTTACAAACTAGCTGCGTCGAAAGTCGGCGTGCCTGACTACAAAGATCTGGTCACTCAGAAAGTGCAAACCGCCGAGGAGCTCTACCGCTTCATGGTGGACCAATTCAATCAGAGTCGAGCGTTCGTTCTCGAAACGCTTGTCGTGATTATTCTGGTGATCGAACTCGTCTACCTATTTCACGGCAAGCCATTCTGAATATCCAACAAGTTTCCGTAGAAACATAGCTAGCTATGTTTCTGCAGTGCCGCCCCAATCATCCTCGGCTAATGAACAGCTTCGGGCATATGTCGATGTAATATAACTTCACATATATCTCCGACGGAGAAGCAAACGATGCGAGGACTCGGGGGCAAGCGTGTCCTGATCACGGGCGGCGCCAGCGGAATCGGCGCCGCAACCGCTGCGCGCTTTCTGGAAGAAGGTGCGGCGGTCTGTGTGCTCGACCGCGATGCCAAAGGCCTGCAGCAAATTCGCCAGAAGCTGGCCAGCCTCGCCGGAACTGTCGAGGCGGATGTTTCGAACCTGGAGCAAGTACGGACAGCTTTTGATGAGGCCGTTCGCATCATGGGCGGAGTGGACGTGCTGATCAATAACGCTGGCATCAGCATTCGCCACGACTTTCTTAGAATCACTCCAGGCGAATGGGATAAAGTCCTCGCAGTAAACCTGACTGGCGTCTTCTACATGGCTCAGACGGCTGCCCGCCACATGTGGGAGCGCGACGGCGGCGTTATTCTCCAAACCGCTTCGACGAATGGAATCGTCGGTCAGCGCTACTACGCCGACTACAATGCCACCAAAGCGGGAGTGATCGAGCTTACCAAGACTATGGCGCTGGAACTAGCGCCCAAAGTGAGAGTTTGTGCAGTCGCTCCGGGATATGTGCTCACGCCTATGCAGCGCGCTGAATATACCGATGCCATGCTGGAAGAAGTGAATCGCAAAATCCCTTTGCGCCGCCACGCCAAGCCGGAAGAAATCGCGGCCCTGTTCGCGTTCCTCGCGTCCGACGACGCCGCTTATATGACCGGCCACGTCTACACAATCGATGGCGCCGAAATAACCGGCGGTTTGGCCAGCCGCTAGTGGTTATGACCCTCCCGGACAATCACGGAGCCTTAGCCGGAAAAGTTGCGCTCATTACCGGCGGTGCCTCAGGCATTGGACGTGCAACAGCTTTACTCTTTGCCCACGAAGGCGCCGCAGTCGCCATCACCGACATCAGCCAAACTGGAGAATCCGTGGCCCAGGAGATCGTTCAAAGCGGCGGCCGCGCAATCTTTGAGCATGCCGATGTAACCAAAGCGCGCGACTGCCAGCGGGTCGTCGACCGGACTCTGCGAGAATTTGCCGAAATTGATGTTCTGTTCAACAACGCCGGAATCATTCGCCGCGCCTCGGTGGTTGAGCTAAGCGAAGAAGATTGGGATCGGGTCATGGCTGTGAATGTCAAATCGATTTTCCTCATGTCGCAACAGGTCATACCGATCCTGATAAAGGCAGGTGGCGGCTCTATCATTAATACCGCCTCCGGATGGGGCCTCGTTGGAGGTGCTCGCGCCGCGGTTTATTGCGCTTCGAAGGGCGCTGTAGTGCTCATGACTAAAGCGATGGCGATCGATCACGGACCGCAGAACATTCGTGTCAACTGCATCTGTCCCGGCGACACCGATACCGGTATGCTGCGCAAGGAAGCCCAGCAACTCGGGGAGCGCGAAGATCTTTTCCTCGCGCAGTCGGCGCATCGTCCGTTGGGGCGAATCGGTAAGCCGGAAGAAATCGCGCGGGCCGCACTCTACCTGGCCAGTGACGCGTCCTCGTTCGTTACCGGCACGGCGTTGGTCGTGGATGGAGGGGGTTTGGCCGGATCGTAGAATCTTTCTGCAGCCGGTTTCCTGAAGCCCTTCACCGCAGCAGCGCCTGCGAGGCTTCGTATCAGGGCATCGCTTCAGCGATGCCGTAGAATACGACGAAAATTGTAGCGCCTTCAGGCGCTGGATTGTAAGGATGTCCGAATCAACCATGCGCTTACAAAACAAAGTCGCTCTAATCACCGGCGGAACCTCTGGCATCGGCGAGGCAACCGCGATCCTTTTCGCCAAAGAAGGCGCAAGCATTGCCATCGCCGGCCGCAACGAGAAGCGAGGTCACACAGTTGCCGACCACATCATCGAGAATGGCGGAAAAGCTATTTTCCTCCGCACTGACGTCCGCAAAGCCGCCGAGTGCAGTCGCGCCGTCGACGAAACCATCAGTTCCTTCGGCAAACTCGATATCCTCTTTAACAACGCCGGCGTTTTCTATCCCCAGACCATACTCGAATGCAGCGAGGAAGAATGGGACCTGCAAATCGACATTAATTTGAAAGGCACATTCCTGATGTCGAAATGCGCAGTGCCCAGCATGATTCAGCAAGGCAGCGGAGTAATCATCAACAACAGTTCTGGATGGGGCATCGTGGGTGGCGACAAAGCGGTTGCCTACTGCGCCTCGAAAGGAGGCGTGGTTCTGTTGACCAAAGCGATGGCCATTGACCACGGACGCCAGGGCATTCGGGTAAACTGCATCTGCCCCGGCGACGTCGACACACCCATGCTTCCCGAGGATGCCCGTATGCGTGGCTTGAAATGGGAGGACTACCTCGCGGGCTGCGCCAATCGTCCGCTGGGAAGGATCGGTACGGTAGGCGAGATCGCCAAAGCGGTATTATTTCTCGCTTCCGATGATTCGTCCTTCATGACCGGCGGTGCGTTGGTCGTCGATGGCGGGGGCACGGCCGACTGACGAATGGCACAAATCACTAAAAGCCGAACTCGCTCCCGCCAACTATTCGAGCGCGCACAACATTTCTTGGTCGAAGGCGTGAACTCGCCGTCGCGCGGGGCTGCCACGTACTCTCCAAATCCGGTGTTTCTCGAGCGCGGCCGCGGATCGCGGGTTTGGGATGCTGACGGCAACCGTTATGTAGATTTCATGATGTCGTTTGGTGCGCTCATCCACGGACATGCACATCCCAAGCTAGTCTCTGTCGTTTCTAAAGCCATGTCGGAAGGATCGCACTTTGCCTCCGCGACATCCGCTGAGGTGGAAGCGGCCGAGCGCTTCTGCCGCATGGTTCCGTCGGCGGAGGTGGTGCGCTTCACAAATACCGGCAGCGAGGCCACGATGCTGGCGCTCCGCCTGGCGCGGGCCCATACGCGGCGGAACAAGTTCCTCAAGTTCGAAGGCCATTATCACGGCTGGTACGATCCGTTTCTTTTGAATGCTCACGGACATCCGCCAGAAGAATTGGGACCGCTTGGAAAACCAACAAGAATTCCCGACTCGGATGGCATTCCGCCCACGACCTTTGACGATGTCGTCATCGCTCCCTGGAACGATGTTGCGATTCTCGAGCGCGTCATGCAAAAGCACGGACGCGAATTGGCCGCCGTCATCAGCGAGCCAATCATGGCGAATATGGGCTGCATTCCGCCGCGCGAAGGCTATCTGCAACGCTTGCGGGATCTGACCAGAGAGTACGGGGCCTTACTAATTCTCGACGAGGTAGTAACCGGATTCCGCTACGCTCCCGGCGGATGCCAGGAGTATTACGGAGTCCAACCCGACATAAGCACTTTTGGCAAAGCACTCGGAGCCGGGTTTCCCGTCGGCGCGGTTGCGGGTCCGCGATCGATCCTCGACCGCCTGGTGTGGAGTGACCACATGGTCCTGCATTACGGCACCTTCAACGGACACCGTCTCACCATGAAAGTCGTCGCGGCGAACCTGGACTTGCTGTCGCGCAAGCATGTCTATCGCAGCTTGCACGCTATGGGCGACGAGGCCATCCGCGCCCTGCGCGAAGTGTTTCGCCGCCGTAAGGTGAAAGCTATCGTGCAGGGATTCGGGCCGATGTTTCAAATCTATTTCACCGAGTGCGACGCCATTCACGACTACCGCGACTACTGCGCATACGTCGACACTGCGCGCTATTCCCGGTTCGTTCACTCTCTGCTCGAGCATGGCATTTATATGACTCCTTCGAACGGGCTGCACTGGATCATCTCCACGGCGCACAAGAAGGCCGATGTGGCAGCACTCGTCGAAGCCGCGGACCAGGTCTGCAGGAAGCTCGCATGAAAGCAACCGTCTTTCTCGGCGGAGGACGCATCACCGGCGCACTTGTCGCGGGATTGCGCCTTGCGAAATACAACACTCCGGTCATTGTGCACGACCGCAATCCGCACAAGCTGCGGCAACTCAAAAAGCAATATGCAGTTGCCGTCGAGCCGGATCTTCGCTGCGCTGTACAGCAAGCTGGACTTCTCATCATCGCGGTGCGCCCGGATTCCGTGAGCGATCTTCTGCGAACGATCAAGATTGATCACCCGTTGACAGTCGTGAGCTTGGCCGCTGGTATCCCGCTTTCGAAGCTACGAGCGCGATTGCCGTCGCCTGCGCGGTGGGTACGAGCCATGCCCAGCCCGGCGAGCCGCAGCGGACGCGGCCTCACGGCTCTGGCCTTCGACCGGAGTTTCTCTCGTTCTGCAAAGCGTGAGATCAGAGATCTCTTCGAGAAAGTGGGGATGGTCCTTGAAATCCCCGAGAGGCAGCTCGATGCTTTCACCGTAACTTTTTCGAGCAGCCACGGATACCATGCGCTCGCAGCGCTGGCAGCGTCAGCCCAGAAAATTGGGTTGGACCGAAAGACCGCCTTGATCTCGGCCACCCATGCTCTTGCCGATGGGATTCTTTCCTGTCGCGAAAGCAAGATTCCATTGGACAAGCTTCTCGAAGAAGCCGTCACCCCCGGCGGCATCGCGGCTTCAGCAATGAAGGCGATGGATTCTTCGGGCTATAAGCGGAGCATCCAGCGAGGGCTACGGGCAGGATTGGCTCAGGCACGAAAAAACTCCAGACGAGCATAACGCTACAAACCCAGGTCTCGCCCTGATACGCATCGCCTAGTTGCTCAGCATTCTGAAGCTAGTCTCTTCGTAAGGCGGAACAGGCGCACCACGCGATAGAGCGGCTGCAGCGCTTTCGGAAGAGGGATGGCGGACCATTCGCTTACGTTTGGGGTGAGGACCAGACGCCAGAGGAAACGGGCTTGGTCTCGGCGGCGTTCTCTAAGACGCATCATCAGGCGGAAGTAGGGTGGCGACTCAGTGTCATAGTGGGTGCTGCGTTGGATGACGCGCAGGATCTCATCGGCAACAGCAGATTCCTCGGTGCGCTCGGAATCACAATTCGGCAGGAAATATTCGGGCAGTGGTGTGCCCAGTAACCGGTGGGATAGAAGTAAAGTCAGGGTGACGATCCGTTCGATTCCGAGGCGTTTGGCCTCAACCTGAATTGCGTTCCAGTCCAGACACGGCGACTTCGCGAGTTGAGCGATGTCGCATAGCCACGAGAGTTGCAGCCACACATGCTTGGCGGCGTGCGCGCAGAGGGCGAGCAGGAGATCCTCCGGGCGAAGGGTGGGGAGAGCAGTTCTTCCGAAGGTGATGGTGTCGGCTCGACTGAATAAGTCAGCCACATCGAAATCGACGGAATAAAAACGCGGCATGATTCGCCACTGCAGCTCCAGAAGCGTGGATCGCTGCGGAGATCGGAACGAATGCTCATAGCCGTTCTCGATAAACGCTTTTTCCAGATGCGGGGAAAGCTCGATCTCGCTTTTGTACCCAAGCGTGAACAGTGCGGCTTTGGCTTTGGGGACATTCTTTGGATGAACGAGGATATCGAGATCACTGAATTGCCGCTGCGTCACGTCGCCATACAAAGTCTGCGCGAGGACGGGCCCTTTATAAGGCAACGCCTTGATTCCAGCCGATTCGAGATGGGCGGCGATGCGCAGCAGTTCGCCCGCGAAGCACAGAGCCTTGCGGGCGTTCTCCTTATAGCGTGATCGAAGCACGTCAAGGGCTGGCACGGGAATTGAGCGCGAGAACGCCGAGAGTGCGCCGTAAACTTGGGGCAGAACGCGATGGTGGTCTACGAGATGCAGGAGGCGGTCCCAACCCAAGGGACAACCAAGCAGCGCACGGATGTGATCGGGCTTATTTGCACAGCAGGCTAGCATTAAGTCGAATTCAGAGCTTTCGCTGAATGATGTGGGCAGGCTTGTGTCTTCGGCTAAGTCCAGTTGCGTCTTGGCGGCGGTAGCCATGCTGTCCAAAACGATAATCTTTGCTAATCAATAAAACCAGTTAGAAGGGCGATGCTGCGATCGGAAGCAGCAGCGGCCGAGGGCCGGGCTGGATGGGAGCACTTTGCGGTATGGCTGAAGCCATATCCTGATACGAATCGCGCCGTGGTTCTCAGGTTCCGGACGACGCGTCCCGGCTACGCGAGTTGAGCCGCGGCACTTTGGTTACTTTGGTTTTGCGTCTTTGCTGCAGATCGCGGGCTGGGATTCGTACGCAACGTACAATTAAACAGAGTTTCCATATGGATTCGGGAGTGAAATCCTACGAAGCGGAACGCCGCAGCACGCGCATTCGCGCGCAGATTCCTTTTCGCCTAGCCAGTCTGGATCCTTCGATTCGGTTCAGCGAGCAGTGTCATACTCTGGTGGTGAACACAGAAGGATGCGGTGTTCGCCTTACCCAGCCTTTGCAGCCGGGACTGTTGGTTTTGCTGGATGAGCTTCCAGGGGGAACGAATGCTCCGGCCCGGGTCGCGAATTGTGTTCCGCTGGGTACGGAGGGGAAGTATTGGTTGGTCGGCATCGCGCTGGAACAGCCGGCGAATATCTGGTGCATTCATCCTGCTCCGGCGAATTGGGGAATCGCTGCGACCCCTGTGGTTTCTGTCGCCCCGCCGAAAAAAGAAGGCGAGTGGCCTTACTCGGTGTTTTCCAGTAAAGGCGAGGCGCATCCGGGGAGAAAGTAGCGATTCTTGCTTGCCTCCACCCGAGATGGCTTCCAAGACTGATCAAGCATAGTTTAGCTTGAGGGCGTCCGATCGGCCCGGCTGAACAAAAAATTGTCTAGCGGACAAACATCGAACCCCAGCGGCTAAAGCCGAACTCCAATTTCAGCAGCTTACGGTTTGCCTGAAGGCACAGCCTGATACGAATCGAGAGCCTTGCCGTGCCCTCTGAAGCCGTGCCCTTCGCGATCTTTGCTCGAACGTTTCTCCACTGCGAGGGAATTCTGGTTTAGCTCCACGGGTGCGAACGTCCGCACCTACATTTTATTAACGATTTAGTCTTTCGTAGTAGCGGTTGTCGTAGAGGGTGGTGGAATTCTGGACGAACTCCAGGATGCGGTGCATTCGGACTTTGTCTTCGCGATTCAGCTCTTTGAATTGCACCGCGACGCCCGAGCCGGGATGGATTCTGGCTACAGTGCCGTCAGCGTGCAGCTTGCCGTCGTCAATAGAGAAAACCAGCTTCAGATTTGTGCCGGGAGTAAGGATAGCGCTGGTCTCGACGTAGCACCCGCCCATGCTGATATCGATCAGATTGCCGAAGATCGGGCCGCCATCCGCTTCAGGATGCAGTTCGATGGTGATGCGGCATTTCATTCGGGCGTAGAGCCTGCGGTTCTTCCGCGTCGGCTGCTGCTGTTTCTCCAGATACATGCGGCGATCGGCCTCGGCCAGAAGCTCTTCCGCATCTTTTCCGTCCTGGGGATACATGGCTTGGCCGACACTCAACGAGAGAATCTCTTCAGCGCACACTTCGAATCCGGCCTGCTTGGCGAGTTCTCGCAATTGATAGGCCTTTTTGGCCGAGGCATCCACGGGCAGGCCGGGAGCGATCACCACGAATTCGTCTCCGCCCATGCGGGCCACGTAATCGTATTCGCGGCAGGTCTCTTTCAGCGCCTGGGCAAACAGGCGGAGGACGCGGTTGCCTTCAAGATGGCCGAAGCGATCGTTGATTTGCTTGAAGCCGTCCATGTCGCCGACCATGACGGTCAGGGTTGAGTTATCTCGTTTGCAGCGGGCGAGTTCGCGGTCGAGTTGCAGGAATAGCGAGCGCGCATTGGGTAGGCCAGTGAGATAGTCGGTGGTGGCGGAGCTTTCGGCTTGCTGGAATCGCAATGCGTTTTCGATCGCCAACGCCATCTTCGAGCTGATCGCCAAAAGGATGCGCAAGTTGTCGGAGGTAAACGCGTCTCGTTCGCCACGATAGAGAGCGAGCACCCCGATCACACCTGCGACCCCTTCGAGCGGAATCGCCAGCGCCGAGCGCAGAGTGCTGAACTTGGTGGGATCGTTTAGATATCCGGGCTCGACAGAGGGATTGCCGTTAATGATTGGTTTGCGGTTATGGGCGACCCATCCTGAGAGTCCCTGGCCGAGTGGAATGCGCAAGGACGAGAACAGGCGGAAGTTGTCGCCGTTCACATACTCCGGGATCAACTCCTCGTTTCGCCGAACATAAATGGCGATGGCGTCATAGGGAACCAGCGATCTTAGCTTCACGGAGAAGACGGAAAGGGTTTCGACCAGGCTGAGTGAAGCGCCCAGATCCTGACTTAATTCGAACAGGGTCTGCGCTTCCTGACGGGCTGCCGCAATCGAAGAGAGGAATGTTGCTTCGTGGCCCAAGCCATCCTTGACCGAAATGTTCTCGAATCCCGCGGCGGGAGCTGAACCGCGCTCCACCTTGACGTCAGTCGAGAGCAGCGGGTTCACCTCCCGGCCAAACTGAGCCAGAGCCATCTTCTCCAGAGAGACGTATCGTTTCTTAAGGATATCGACAACCTTCGGATCGAAGGCTTTGCCGGCTTCTTCCCCCAGGCGTTGCATGACTTCGTTCATGGGCAGCGCGCGCCGGTATTGCCGGTCCGAGGCCAAAGCATCAAGGTAATCGACAGCTGACAGAATGCGGGCGCCGATTGGAATTTCCGTTCCTTTTAAACCCGCCGGGTATCCGGAACCGTCCCACTTTTCGTGATGGGCGCGCACGATGGGCACGACCGGGTAGGGAAAGCGAACCCGCTGCAAGATCTCGGCCCCGACCACGGGGTGAATCTTCATCTTCTCGAACTCTTCGAGCGTGAGGCGGCCCGGTTTCGAGATGATGTGTTCGGGCACGGCGAGTTTTCCAATATCGTGCAACAGGGCGGCGGCGTGCACGGCTTGCATTTCATCCGGACTGACGCCTAATTCTTTGGCCACCTCGACCGCGTAAACGCGGACTCGCTGCAAGTGGTCGTGGGTGGTTTGATCCTTGGCTTCGATCGCCAGCGCCAGCGCTTCGATGGTGCGGAGATGTAGGCTCGCCATCTCTTCGACGTGGCGTTTCTCGTCCTCTAATTTCCCTAGATATAGACGGTACGAACGATAGATCACGTAGATTGCAGGCACCAGCAGCAGCGAGGTTTCCCAGTAGAAGGTCTGGTTAAACCATCCAATCACTCCGGCGATTCCGGCGCCCACGAGGTAATAAGGGAACGACCAGAAATAACACTCCACGATGATCTTGCTGAGTCGTTTTCCTTCCGTGAGCGATATGACGGTGGCAATCGAACCGGTGTTGGCTACGAAATACGTGCACGCCGCAACCCCAAGCAGCAGCGGACGGCTATCGACCAGCAGATTGAAGAATGGATGGTGATAGACATAGTAAGCCAGAGCGGTCGAGAGCGCGCCCGCGCATACGTTGAACGTGACCTGGATGGCGTTCGGGCGATCCGGATATAAAGACTGCACCAGAATGGAGACGCAACCCAGGATTAGCGTTTCCGAGAAGCTCAGCTCCAGAACGCCGAGCAGAACAAACAGAAAGTTCACCGACATCGTGCCCGTAATTCCGGGCAGATTTACTTTCATCCGCGAAGCTAGGACGGCGATTCCCAGATAGCAGATGAACTCGGCGATGTTTTTGCTGCTTTGGTGAACGGCTCCGAAGAGAAGCACGCCCGTGCCAACAGTGACGATCAGGCCAATGAACATCTTGGCCTGCAGCGTCAGATTTCTCCACGACTGTGACTGACCAGCCATTCGGGTCCTGTCGGTCTCGGGGGAGCAGAGCAGAATCGATACTTAGAAATAGCATCTAATGTGTTTAGGGACAATGATTTACGGGCCTTAGCCCCAAACTTCGGTAACCTTTGGCGGGTGACGAAACGAGCAGAATCCTCGGGGTCTGGGATGGGGTTGAGAAGATTCCGCTGATTCAGTGGGTTACGAATTTGCGCAGTGTCCACGGAGCACAATCCTTCGACGCGAACCTAAAGGAGACGACAATTCGCGCCAAGGTACAATTGCCAGCGGCGTTCAGCGGGGTCAGCTTTGAAGATTCTGCCTGTGCTTATTTTGTTTTCGCAGTGCGCTCTCGCGTCAGCCGCCTCTGGCCAGGATGGGTGTCCGCAATTTTCGGGGGTTGCAAAAGGCAGGTTGGAAAGGCAAGCCCGGTGGCTCGTCAGCGATTCTCTCCAAAGTCAGATAGCCGCGAAATCAGGTGCATTCGGAAAGTTGATCGCCTTTGAGCGGTGCAACATTTTGCGGAGCAACCTTCTTTCGGATCAGGTTACCGAAGAAGAAGGGCCATTCTTCGTGGCCGACGACGTGCCCCTCAAATCCAGGATCGGACGTTATGGGCAGACGTGGATGATGGTGATCGCGCCGGTTGAGACATCCCGCAAGATGCCCGATGCCAATGTCCTGAAAATAACGTCCAATCACTGGACACTGCTCAATCGTGATAAAGCCGGTACCACGCGGATACTCGTCCAGGGAGTCTATTAGGGCTCAGGGTTCGATCCGGTCTTGCAAAACGTCGGCGTCTTTCTTTTCTATGCTAAATTGAGGCCTGCGGGCCCGTAGCTCAACGGTTAGAGCAGCAGACTCATAATCTGTTGGTTGTAGGTTCGAGTCCTACCGGGCCCACCAAATGCACCGGGTGCATGTCGGCCAATTTGCGAGTTTCCGGTGCTCAGCTGCGCAGGAAAAGCGAAATAGCAGGTTGACACCTTCGCCATTCAAGCCGCATATCATCCCGCGATCATCTTCCCCATAATTTCTTTGAGAATCTTGGCGCATACTGTCGCCGTGAGTTTGGACACATCCTGCTTTGGGTTGTATTCCACAATGTCAGCTCCGACGATGTCGCCTGTGATCGCGTGCAGATGAGTTATGGCCTCGCGGACCGACATGCCTCCGGGCTCGCGATGCGAAATTCCGGGCGCAAACGCCGGGTCAAGCACGTCGACGTCGAACGAAATGTAAATCGGCCCGGTGAGTTTGAGTTTGTTCAGCGCAGGCAGCTCTCGCATTTCTATAACTTCCACCCCAAAGCGAGCCGCCTGCTCTCGCTGATGCGCATTCATGGTTCGAATGCCGAGCTGGATCAACCGTTTTGCCAACCCTTCTTCCATGATCCTGGCAAAAGGGCAAGCGTGCGAATATCGGTTTCCCTGAAATTCGTCATACAAGTCGGGGTGGGCGTCGAAGTGAACAATGGTGAGATCGGCGAAACGCTTATTGAATGCTCGCACGATGGGATATGTAATCGAATGATCTCCCCCCAGACAAACCGGAGCCTGTCCCTGATCGAGCAAGCCTCGGACCGCGCTTTCGATAGCCGTGAATGCTCCATCACTCGGCAGTTTCACATCGCCCGCATCCAGGAAAGATTCGGCATTAAGTTCGATCCCGCTCTCGGTGGATGAATTCGAAGAGTCGCAGCAGAATGCTTCGCGGATCACAGGAGGTGCGTCAGCCGCGCCTCGCAGATACGAAGAATTCGCATCGAACCGAATCCCGAGCAAAGCGGGAATTCGGGCCGCTTGTTGGTTGGACATTTGCCGATCCCTCAAAAGACGATCAGCGGCTTGCGCCACCGCCGCAGGGCCTGACGCCGCAACAGATGGAAGTACTGCGCCGCAGTTGAGGGCTGGCAGATCTGAAAATTATCGCGTGCGGCGAGCTGCAGAAAGCGTTCGATGCGGGCGCTCGAATGCTCCGGGCCCTGGCCTTCGTATCCGTGAGGCAGCAGCAATCCCACACCGGATAGCAGGTTCCATTTGTCCTCGCCTGCGCTGACGAACTGATCGATCACCGCCTGCGCGACGTTCGCAAAGTCGCCGAACTGGGCCTCCCACAGCACCAGAGCCTCCGGATAATCGCGGCTGTAACCGTATTCGAATCCGAGCACACCGGCTTCCGAAAGCGTGGAGTTATAGATTTCGCAGCGCGCCTGCTGGTCAGCAATATGCTGCAGCGGAACATACTCGTGCTCATCTTCGATATCGAGCAGCACAGAGTGGCGCTGATTGAATGTACCGCGGCGGCAATCCTGTCCGCTCAGCCGCACCGGCACGCCAGCCTTCACCAGGCTGCCGAAGGCCAAAGCCTCGGCCATGCCGTAGTCCACGGGACGCTTGCCGGAGCCCATCTCCGCGCGTTGTTCGAGCAACTTCTTGACTTTGGGATGAATGTGAAAGCCCGCCGGATATGTTGTTAGCTTGTTTGTGATCTCGCGCAGCTCTTCCGCCGGCAATCCGGTTTCGGCTTCGTACTCTGGTTTGTAACGCCCGCCCGTGTACTTGTTCCAATAAGAAGGCAACTCACGAAGCGTCGGTTTCTTGGTAAGAGCTGCGGCCTCTTTCTGCGCGGCTTCGAATTCAGCGCGGATAGCCTGAACCTGAGTTTGCGCATCTTCGGCGCCGATATCTTCAGCATAAATTTCCCACAGGGGAGGATGCTCCTTGATGGCTTTGTACAGCAGCGGTTGGGTGATCGTAGGATCGTCGACTTCGCTGTGTCCGTGCCGCCGGTAGCCAATCAAATCGACGACGACATCGGTGCCGAAGGTGTAACGATATTCGAGAGCGATGCGGCCCACGCGGATTACCGCGTCCACATCCTCGCCGTTGACGTGAAAAATCGGGATGGACTGGCGCCGCGCCAACTGTGCGGAAAACCGCGAAGAATGGGATTCGCGGCAGACGGTCGTGAATCCGATCAAATTGTTAGCGATAATATGCACCGTTCCGCCGACGGTGTATCCGGGCAGGTCCGAGTAGTTCAAAGTTTCGGCGACAATGCCTTGTCCGGCGAAAGCGGCATCGCCGTGCACCAGCAGGGGAAGATATTTTCTGGTTCCGCTCTCGCCGATGCGGTCATGCTTGGCGCGGGTACGGCCAATCGTGACCGGGTCCACTGCTTCAAGGTGGCTGGGATTTGACACCAGGTGGATGTGAACCTTCCCACCGCTGCGAGTTACGTACTCTCCGGTCGCCCCCATGTGGTACTTGACGTCGCCGCTTCCCAGCACGCTGCGTGGATCAACATCTTCAAATCCAGCGAAGACTTCTTGAGGATCGCGTTTGGCCACGTGCACAATCACATTCAGCCTCCCGCGGTGGCTCATTCCCATCACCAGTTCGACGGCGCCCTGCTGCCCGGCCGCATCGAGAATCTCGTCGACGAGCGGAATCAGAGCGGTCACGCCTTCCAGAGAAAAACGCTTGTTACCTAAATAGCGCTGCTGCAGTACCAGTTCGAACAGCTCGGCGCGAATCAGGAGGTCGAGCGCTCGCTGCTGGTCCACGCCGGCTTGAGGACCTTCGAGTTTCTCCTGAATCCAGCGGCGGCGAGCGGGGTCGGCAATGTGCATGAACTCCGCTCCCACCGTGCCGCAGTAAACGTGCCGCGCTTCCTGAGCAAACTCGCCTTCGATCTGCAGATCAGGGTGAGGCTCGGGCTGGAGGAAGCCGAGAGGATCAAGGTCGGCTTCGAGATATCCCCAGCGGCGAAATGCGTCGAACACGCGCTCGCGTTCTCCGCTGGGTGCGTCCAATACTGCGGTAGTGGGTCCGGTGGCAGTTTTAGTTCGAATGGCCATATTGTCTGCTTATAGAATAATGGATGAGAGGCACAACGCGGCGGATTCATCCAGACCAAGCAAGCTAGAATCCCGAAATTGCCCACTTAGCCTTGGTCAGCGGACGACATAAAAGCATCTTGCTGCGGGTTGTCGAACCTTGGCGATTAGTCCTCGAAACTCCTCGCGCCTCCCTTTAAGCGGTTGGTCACAACCTGCTTCCATACCCACTTGATCACGCGAGCATCGTTGTAGCAATACCCGAGATTATGATTAAGGGTCGAGAAGCAATGGCGTTCGCAGGTGTGCTTCATCTCTTTGAGTTGCTGGTGGTCGAACTTCGGATTGTCGATATTTCCCCAATCGAAGGTTGATGGATACATAGGGAAACAGGGCGCGACTGTGCCATCGGTGCGGATGATCACATTATTCTGGCCGGCTCGGCAATTCCAGTCGGTGAAATGAAGTTCGCCATTCGCATCCTGCACAATGCCAGGCGTCTGAGCAAGAATGGCATGGATGTTGCCATTGGTTCCAGTTCCATCGCCGTACCAGCCATACTTTCTTAAATCCAGACCGGAGGACATGCGGACAAAGGCTTTCATCTCCTGCAGACGCTGAACTGAATTCACCATCTGATACCCGGCTTTATTTTTCTCTATGATCCAATCGATCAAGCCGTCTACCGAACGCCAGTCTTCCGGCCGGATGTACGCAGGGTTTTCGTCGAGATGTTTGAAGTGCTCGTCCTGCTCAAGCATGGGAGTTTCGTTGATGTGGTAATCGGTGGCAAGACGGTGCGCGTGGGCGTATTCGGTGAGTTGGCGAACGTCCTCATGGTTGTTGCGGCAGATGTTGATATTAAAAAACACCATGTAACCGTAAACATATTGTTTGCGAATGAGGTACTCGAGATTTTTCTGGCCGGGAACAAAAGCCTTCGGCAAGCTGGGTTTTTCGTCCCAGGCGTCCAACGCGAAATTGAAGATGGCGACGCCAGCGTCCGCAAGTCGATCGGCAACTTCGGGGCGTAGCAGCCGGCCGTTTGTGCCGACGTAGATCCAGAAGCCTTTCTTCGCAGCATAATAAACAATCTTGTGGGCGACTTGAGGGCGCAGGAGTGGCTCCCCACCCATGAGCGCGAGCACGCGGCAGCCGTGATCGTGCAGCCAGTCGATGGAGCGTTTGGCGACGTCTTCGGTCATACCCTTCACTTTATTGTTGAAGGCCCAGCAGTACCAGCAGTCGAGATTGCATTTGTAGTCGACAAACAAATACGCGGTAATCGGATGGAATTGACCGGGCATTACTCGCGAACGCATGTACGGCAGGAGCCAGCCGCGGATTTTTCGCCACACTTGCGGATAAGTCCAATCCCGTTTTGGAGGGATTGTCGCCGGGCCGGGATCTTCGAGTAAGGCAGGATATTGCGGGAAAACCGGTTCGGGCAATGTAGCGCCCGTGGCTTTCGCCGGAGACGGTCCAGTTGAATTGGAATTCATTAGCAGATTGTGAATGTCGACATCGATGCGGAATTTCGCAGGTGCTGAAGCGGCCACAGCCGTTCCCCCTTCTCGAGGCGCGAACCTCTTAAACGCC
>Ga0206933_1032_pt1 | contig 35410 bp, 26 predicted proteins | sample Alteio_BWOrgHeat_15_FD_152937 | JGI IMG/M metagenome (GOLD analysis project Ga0206933, IMG submission 152937) | Enriched cells from forest soil in Barre Woods Harvard Forest LTER site, Petersham, Massachusetts, United States -... | ecosystem: Environmental > Terrestrial > Soil > Temperate forest >... | reverse complement strand
GCGGCGGACGCGGCATGCGCATTGTGCGAAATGAAGAGGAGTTGCCTGGACTGTTCAAAGCTGCCCAATCGGAGGCTGCGGCGGCTTTCGGCAACGGCGATCTCTACATGGAGAAATTCATCGAGAGGCCGCGCCACATTGAGTTTCAGATTCTCGCCGATCAGTACGGCAAAGTTGTGAGCCTGGGCGAGCGCGAGTGCTCAATTCAGCGCCGTCACCAAAAGTTGCTGGAAGAGTCTCCATCGACGCAAGTTTCTCCGGAACTCCGCGATGAGATTGGCAAAGTGTTATCGAAGACGTTGTCCGAAATCGGATACGTGAACGCCGGGACAATCGAATTCCTGATGGACGAAGATCGGCGTTTGTACTTCATCGAAATGAACACGCGCATTCAGGTCGAGCATCCCGTCACGGAAATGGTCACCGACGTTGATCTGGTAAAGAGCCAGATCCTGTTGGCTGCGGGAGAGCGCATGGAAAATGTCCTGCTCGGCCCGATTGTCCATCGTGGTCATGCGATTGAATGCCGCATCAATGCCGAGCATCCGGAGAAATTCACGCCGTCGGCAGGGAAGATTACGGCCTTCAATCCACCGGGAGGCACGGGAGTACGCATCGATACCGCGGCCTATGCGGAAGGCGTGATTCCACCTTATTACGACTCGCTCATTGCCAAGCTGATCGTGCGCGGCAAAGACCGGACGGAAGCGGTTTCACGCATGGCGCGGGCGCTCGAGATGTTTATCGTGGAGGGAATCTTTACGACCATTCCATTGCATCGGCGCATTCTGGCTGATCCCGATTTTCGGGCGGGGAAGTTTGATACGACGTTTATTGAGCGATTCCTGACGAAGAATGGGAAACGGGCGCATTAGTTTCTGGAGTCGAAATTGGTCGTGACGCGGCGGCAAACGAAGCTGCCTCGAACAGGTCTGCCCTCGTGAACCCGTTGCCTCGCTTGTACGCCATTCTTGACGCATCATGCTTCCCCGATACCCAGGCGATGTTTTCGACAGCCGAGGAACTTCTCGCCGGTGGAATCACCCTGCTGCAATACCGCAATAAAAACGGCAATGCCCGCGAGATGTTGGATCATGCGCGTGAGCTGAAGCAGCGTGTCGGCGGCTCGGTCAAACTAATCATGAACGATCGGGCAGATCTTTGTTTGGCGGCCGAGTTTGACGGCGTGCACGTCGGTCAGGATGACCTTTCGCCAGAGAGCGCACGAAAAATCATCGGCGAGAAACTATGCCTGGGAGTCTCAACCCATAATCCAGAACAGGTCAAGGCAGCCGACACGACTTCGGCCAACTATATTGCCATTGGGCCAGTGTTTTCGACTTCGAGCAAAATCAATCCTGATCCAGTTGTAGGACTGGAAGGTATCCGTCGAGCGCGAGCCCTGACGGGAAAGCCGCTGGTCGCCATTGGCGGCATTAATCGTGCCAACTGGCGATCGGCGATCGAAGCCGGAGCAGACTCGGTGGCGGTAATATCCGACCTGATGCGCGAGCCGAGAAAATCAGCTGAGGATTTTTTTCGCATCTTAGGATAGAGTCATGGCGGTTGCCGAGCTTTGCTCGGCCGGACAGCCGGGGACGGCTGTCCCCACGTAATCCAATCCTTAGGAGCCCGTTGAGTATCGAAACCAAGCCGCCGATCCTAAAGGCAAGCGACTGGGAGATCCATAGCCGCCAGGACAAAGAACTGGTGAAAGGCCTAGGCCTCACCAGCGCAACCATGCTAGTTATGGGCTCGATGATTGGCTCGGGCATCTTTATTGTTTCCTCTGAAATATCCCGCGAAGTAAATTCTCCGGCGCTATTGATTGCAGCATGGCTTGTCACCGGCTTCATGACTATTGTCGGGGCCTTGTGCTACGGCGAATTGGCGGCGATGATGCCGCGTGCCGGAGGGCAGTACGTTTATTTGCGCGAAGCGCTAGGGCCTTTGTGGGGATTCCTCTACGGGTGGACGTTGTTTCTGGTCATTCAAACAGGAACAATCGCCGCGGTTGGCGTGGCCTTCGGTAAGTTCCTGGGCATTTTCGTTCCATCGATTTCTTCTTCGAACTGGATTCTGCATTTTTGGAAAGTCCCGCCGATCCGGATCGGTCCGATGGTCCTCGGCAACATGGAAGTCGGACTAAATACCCAGAATCTGGTCGCGATTTTAGTTGTGGTTGCACTTTCAGTGATCAACATCTTTGGATTGAAGACCGGGGCGCTGATCCAGAACATCTTCACCTTTGCCAAGGTCTCGGCGTTGTTGGCGCTGGGCTTCCTTGGCCTGTTTATTGGACGGAATGCGCAGGCGCTGGCAGCCAACTTCAACGGCAACTTCTGGAGCAACTCCGGACTCAGCGCCCAGCACGCGGTGCAAGTGGGAGTGGGCGGGCCCGTTGTTCTAGTAGGAACACTGACGATTCTCGCGGTGGCGCAAGTGGGTTCACTTTTCTCGGCCGATGCCTGGAACAACGTTACTTTCACCGCGGGCGAAGTGAAGAATCCAAATCGCAATTTGCCGCTTTCTCTTGCGTTGGGTACGGGCGTCGTGATCACGCTTTATATCGTCTGCAATTTTGTTTATCTCAATGTGCTGCCTCTAGACGGCGTTGCCAATGGCGCAACCATCCTGGAACGCGGAATTAAGTACGCGACGGAAGACCGCGTCGGCACAGCCGTCATGACACAGATGTTTGGCGCAGCAGGTGGTCTGCTAATGGCTGCGGCAATCATGATTTCCGGTTTCGGGTGCGTGAACGGGCTGATTCTGGCGGGTGCGCGCGTGTATTACGCGATGGCGAAGGATGGGCTCTTCTTTCGCAACGTGGCCAAGCTGCATCCCACTTACAAGACGCCAGCCGTTTCACTCATGGTGCAGATGGTCTGGACGTGCGTGCTGTGCGTGTCCGGGAGTTACGGCCAATTGCTGGATTACATTGTTTTCGCAGTTCTGGTGTTCTACATCCTTACGATTCTTGGGTTGTTCGTGCTGCGACGTACGCATCCCCAAGCGGAACGGCCATATCGAGCAATCGGCTATCCTGTGTTACCCGCAGTGTATATTGTGATGGCCTTATTTATCGATGTCGTATTACTGCGCTACAAGCCGCAATTTACGTGGCCGGGATTGATTATCGTGTTGCTGGGCATTCCGGTGTATTTTTTGTGGTCGCGGCGACCGAACGACACGCATACGTCAGCTTAGCTTTATAAGGAGAAACCAACCGGATGGCGAACCTGCTGGCTACCAAGCCGATGAACCTGCTGATGGAAGAATCCCGTGAAACTGGCGGGCACAGCCTGAAGCGGACGCTCGGCGTTTTCCAACTTACGGCCTTGGGCGTGGGTGCGATTATCGGCGCCGGCATTTTTGTGATGGTCGGGCTGGGGGCACATTACGCCGGCCCCGGACTTACATTGTCTTTTGTTTTATCTGGATTGGGATGCGCGTTTGCCGGGCTCTGCTATGCCGAGTTCGCGGCCATGATTCCGCTGGCCGGCAGCGCGTACACATACGCTTACGCCACACTCGGTGAGTTGCTGGCCTGGATCATCGGATGGGATCTGACCCTCGAATACGCGATGGGCGCGAGCACGGTTTCTTCCGGCTGGTCGAACCACTTCATCGAACTGCTGAATATCTTTCATATCCAGATGCCGCTCTGGCTGGCCTATGATCACTGGACGGCTCTGAAGACCGCGGAAAATGTGATTGCGCGTCAAATGGCGCAGATTTCCGATTCTTCCCTGGTGCCGGGTAGCCAGGCTTTTCTCGACAAGGTATCGGCGATCATTAGCGCGCAGTCGCCCGAGTTGTTGCAGCGCGCACACGACCTGCTGGGTGCACCGCACCTCTTCGGAATGGAAATCGGCTTCAACCTGCCGGCATTTATTATTGCGTTGGTTATTACGGCGATTCTGGTGATTGGGATCCAAGAAAGCGCCGGCTTTAATAGCGCTATCGTTGTGGTCAAAGTCTCGGTCGTGGTTTTCGTTATCGTGCTGGGCGCACGTTACATTCAGACAAGCAACTGGGGTATGGACTGGAGTTCATTCGCGCCCAACGGCTTTGCGGGAATTGGGGCGGGTGCGGCGTACATATTCTTCGCCTACATCGGATTCGATGCCGTTTCGACCACCGCGCAGGAGGCCAAGAACCCGCAGCGCGATTTGCCGATCGGTATGATCGCTTCGCTGGGTATTTGCACAGTGTTGTATATCGGCGTGGCCGCCGTTTTGACCGGGATGGTGCGCTGGCAGCAGATCAATATCGAAGCTCCAGTAGCGCGCGCGTTTCTCGATCGTGGTTTGACGACGGCTTCCCACATCATTACTTTGGGCGCTCTGGCCGGGCTGACGAGCGTGATGCTGGTGATGCTTCTCGGCCAGACGCGTGTGCTCTACGCTATGGCCAATGATGGCCTGCTGCCAAAGAAATTCTTCGCCGCGGTCCACCCGAAGTTCCGCACGCCGTGGAAAAACACCATCCTGGTGGGCCTTCTGGCAGCAATCGTCGGCAGCGTAACTCCCATCGAAGATATTGGGAGGATGGTAAACATCGGCACGCTGCTGGCTTTTGTGATCGTTTCGATCTCGGTTGCTGTGTTGCGATATACGAATCCCAACCAACCGCGGCCTTTTCGGACGCCGTGGGTGCCGTTAGTTCCAATTCTCGGCGTAATCTCGAACGGTTACATGATGCTCAAGCTGGGCATGTGGAATTGGATCCGCTTGGTTGCATGGCTTGCCATCGGCTTGATCGTCTACTTTACTTACAGCGTGAAACACAGCCGGGTGCAGGCTTTGCAAGCGAATAAGAAATAGCTCGGGCGGTGATAGGAATTATCGAGGCCTTTCACAAATACGTGGAAGGCCGTTTTGTTTTATAGTCGTGCTTTGTCGTTGGCCTCTGGTCGACTGAAATTGATGAAGATCGTTACTGCTAACGAGATGCGCGAGATCGATCGCACGACCACGCAGCGCTTCGGCGTGCCTTCGCTCACGCTCATGGAAAATGCTGGCGCTGCTGTGGCCGACTTTGTTGTGTCCGAATATCCATCTGCGGCGCGGATTGGCGTGATCTGCGGCAAGGGAAACAACGGCGGAGACGGTTTTGTGGCTGCCCGCAAATTGAAGGCTGCCGGCAGGGAGGTGCGGATTGTGCTGCTGGCCGAACCGTCCGAACTGCGGGGCGATGCTGCAGAGATGTTCGCAAGACTTACTGTCGCGCCTGCGATTGTACGATCCAGCGACGAGTTGAAGCAGGCGCATGAAGTGTTCGAGTCCGAGGTCTTGCTGGACGCCATTCTCGGAACTGGCTTCAAGCCGCCGGTCAGCGGATTGTACGCCGAGGCGATCAGGCTGCTTAACGCAAGCTCCGCGCCGGTGGTTGCGGTCGATATTCCTTCCGGCGCCGATGCCGATGTTATGGGCGAACAGACCGGCGCAGTGGCGCGAGCTGACGCCGTGATTACATTCACTGCGCCGCGTCCGGCGCACATTTTCGGAAGATTGACCGACGGGCCGACTCTCATTGCGCCGATCGGCTCGCCAGATGAAGCTGTCGTTTCCTCGTTGCAGCTAAACCTGATTACCGCCCGCGAGATTGCGCCCCTCATTGGGCCGCGGCCGCTCGATGCCAATAAAGGAAGCTTCGGCCACGTGCTGGTGATCGGCGGATCCGTTGGCAAAGCAGGCTCGGTCGCTATGGCGGGGATTGCGATACTGCGCACCGGAGCGGGATTGTCGACGGTCGCTACGCCGAAGTCGGTGCTCGCCACGGTGGCGGGATTTCATCCCGAGGTCATGACTGAACCACTCGACGAAACTGATGCTGGCACAATCTCGGCTCGCGCCGGCGAACGCGTGGACGCTCTCATCAAAGGCAAGACAGTTTCAGCCGTCGGGCCGGGGATCTCGCGCAACCCAGAGACTTCTGAATTTGTCCGCAGCCTCGTCGTTAAAACTAAAACTCCGCTCGTCCTCGACGCCGATGGTCTCAACGCATTCGAAGGGCGGGCCGACGAACTCAACGGCAAAGGACGGAGCTTAGTGATCACGCCGCATCCCGGCGAGATGGCACGCCTCACTGGAACGACAATTGCCGCTATTCAGCGCGACCGCATCAACGTCGCTCGCACCTTCGCCCGTGAGCACCAATTGATCGTGGTGCTGAAGGGGCATCGCACGTTGATTGCGCAGCCGGGCGGCACGGTTTGGGTAAACACGACTGGGAATCCGGGCATGGCCACCGGCGGCACGGGCGACATCCTCACCGGCATGGCCTCCGGCTTGATCGCGCAAAATCCCGAGTGCGTCGCGGAAGCAGTGATTGCCGCAGTTTATCTCCAGGGTCTTGCCGGTGATGTTGCGCGCGAAAGCGTGGGCGAGCATTCTCTGGTCGCAACAGATTTGGTGAAGTCCTTGCCGGAGGCCTTCCGCCGAGTGCGAGAATCAGCAGCAAGCTCCAAGGTAGAAATTCGCGGCTGATGCACGTTCACAGAGGACTCGCGAGTCTGTGTACGACAGTTATGCCCTGGCCCTTGTCGTGTCGTATCATTGCGGTTCGGGTGCAAGGTTCTTTCTGGGGATGGTTGCGTAAATGATTCGACAAAAGCGGACCTTTTCGCAGAGGCTGAAGAACCGTGCGCTTCTCGTGCTATTGTTGCCCTTCGTACTGCCTCTTGGGTTTCTGGCCGTTACCCTTCATCTGCTCTACCGGATTGTGCTGTATCTACTTGTTTGGACTCTGTGGCTTCCCCGGGGGAAGGACATCCTATTCGTCTACTCCGACAGCCCGATATGTCGCGAGTACATGGAAACGCAGGTCTTGCCGCTCGTCCAAGAGCGTGCTGTTGTCCTGAATTGGTCGGAACGAAAGAGGTGGCTTACGTGGTCGCTCGGAGTTGCTGTGTTTCGCCATTTCGGCGGTCACCGCGAGTTTAATCCCCTCGTTGTGCTGTTTCGGCCAGTTCGTTCCGCGAGAATATTTCGCTTCTGGCCAGCTTTCAAGGACTTGGAGCACGGCTACAATGGACCTGTCGAGAGGCTTCGCCAAGACTTGCTATCGGCTCTCTAGCAGCCTTGGCGTTTACTATCTGATTGCTGCTTGGGTAGTTAGCGTCGTCGACGCTGTCCAGCCCTGGAATCCGGACAAGTGCTTCCGTAATCTGCCCTGCATCCCCCTCCCATGACATAGTGATTCTGGCTATGACACACTTTCCCCAGACTCACCCTCAAAACCGCGCACAACGAGTTCAATTCGGTAGCACAATCCCAGTCGTCATCAAGCTCAACGACGGGCGCAGCACGCGCGCCAAGTTGCAAACCATCTCCGAGACCGGCGGCATGTTGCGCTTAGCCGGAGCCCTGGAGCAGGGCAATTTGGTCGAGGTGACCATTGAGACGGCTTCAGGCGCGGTGAAAGGCATGGCGGAGATTCTGCAGCCGACGCGCAAATCGAAAGAAGGAATTATGCAGCCATTCCGCTTCATTGCGCTCGAGGATGACGATCACCGCACCCTGCGCAATGCGCTCGACTCCCGCGTGGATAAGGATTTCCTGGGGCTTCGTTCGAGCCAGTGGGTTGCGCCAAAAAGATCGTAGTACGGAAGTGTCCCGTAGCGTTACTGATTTCCGCGACATCCACGTTCCCACTGTCATTCCAGCGCAGCGGGATCAGGCCGCGAATGCGCATGATCCTGCGGAGTCGAGAAACCTGCTTCCCTGATCTCTTGAGCCAAGCAGAGTGATCCTCGACTTCTGTCGAAATGAGAGAAGTGTGATTGGTTTTGTCATCTGCTGCCCACTTGGCCCGCGTCGAACTCTCGCTATACTGGCTTCCACACGTATGCAGACGCGAGAATTCATCACCCGATCATCTGAAGAAACCATTGCTCTCGGGCGCACGCTGGCGACGATGCTTACTCCACCGAAGATCGTCGTGCTTCGCGGCGACCTGGGAGCGGGCAAGACTACGCTGGTAAAGGGCATTGCGGAAGCCTTCCACGCTGCTTCGGAAGAAGATGTAACCAGCCCGACTTTTACTCTGATCCACGAATACCGCGGGCCTGAAGCGGTTCTCTATCACATCGACTTATATCGCGTGGACACGCCTCGCCAGCTTGAGACTTTAGGGCTCGACGACCTCATCGCGGAAAACAGCGTCCTGCTGATCGAGTGGGGAGAGAAGTTCCCGCGCTTTGAACGTGAACGCGATGTGGAGATTGCCTTGGAGCGAATGGGAGAAAACGAGCGACGGGTACGAATCAGCAGTCGCTAGAGGCTTTTACCACAGAGTCACAGAGACACAGAGGAACATCTTGGTTCCCCTGTGTCTCTGTGACTCTGTGGTTAATAATGTTCAAAATCCCATGATGTTGTAGCCGCAATCCACGTAAATCACTTCACCGGTGATGCCGGAACTGGCGTCTGACGCGAGAAATACTCCTGTCGCCCCGACTTCATTCACATCTACGTTGCGGCCGAGGGGGGCGCGCTCGGCGTGCGTCTTGTGCATATCGCCGAAACCGGAGATGCCGCGCGCGGCCAAAGTTTTGATCGGGCCTGCTGAAATTGCGTTTACGCGAATGTTCTTCCGACCGAGCTCAAATGCTAAATAGCGCACCGTGCATTCGAGGCCCGCTTTCGCCACAGCCATGACGTTGTAACGGGGCACGACTTTTTCCGAGGCGTAGTAGGTCATGGTCATGATCGATCCGCCAGCGTCCATGAGCGGCGCGGCAGCGCGGGCGACTGCGATCAGCGAATAGACGCTAACGTCAAGCGCTACGCGGAAACCCTCACGGCTCGTGTTGACGAAGTCTCCCTTGAGCTCGTCGGCAGGCGCAAACGCTACGCTATGAACCAGAACGTGCAGCTTGCCATAACGCTCTTTGAGCTGAGCAAAAAGTTGATCGATTTCCGCGTCATTGGACACGTCGCATTGAAAAGCCTCTGCGCCGGGCAGGGAAAGAATCAGGTCCTTCGCTTCAAGCGCCATACGCTCATTCTGATAGGTGATAGCCAGCTTTGCGCCGGCGTTGTGCAATCCTTGCGCGATCGACCAGGCAATGCTGCGCTTATTCGCAACTCCGAAGACAACCGCGATCCGACCTTCAAGGCTGGACGACATGGATAACTCCTTCTGAGAAGGGAAAGAATAACAGTGCGAAAGGCTTATTTACCACAGAGACACAGAGTTCACAGAGAAATCTCGTTTGGTTTATTTCACTGGAGCGGCTTCTTCAACCGGTACCGGTGCTCCCGCGGGCCAACTGGCGCTGACAAACGCGACTGCGTAGACCAGCCCGATGACGGAAAATCCGGCGACCAAACTCACTTGCGCGACTGCTCCCACTAACAATGCCAGACAAATCTGCAGCGCGGTACCCGCGAAATAGAACGTGTTCTGCACCCGTCCCATAAAATGCGGCGGCACTTGTTCCATGATGCTGGTGTTCATGGCAACCCCGCTGACTCCGCGCGCCGACCCCATCATCGCGTAGAAGAAAACCGCGATGGCAAGCATGGGAGAGAGTGGCGCCAGAATCATGCTGATCGTCAGCAGGCCCATCGAAATTGCGATGGAGCGCCGCGCGCCGAACCCCGCGATTAGTAACGGGGCATAGAGGGCGCTCACGAAGGCACCCGTGCCCCATCCGGCATTGAGCCAGCCATAACCGACGGCTCCGGCGTGAAACACTTTGTCACTCAACGGGGGAGTGACGACGACTCCGGTCATCATGGCAGCAAGAAATAATGCCCAACTGATTCCCAGGAAAACCAGATTGCGCCTGCCGCGAAGAAAGTCGATCCCTTCGCGCATCTCACGCATGAAACGCTCCAGCGCAGTCTCGGCGGCGACGATGTCGGCGCGCAACTCTGCCGGTCGCGGAACAACGTGCCGCCCCTTGCGGACGGCGAAATAGCAGAGAAACGAAACCAGGTAAGTGGAAAAGTCGATCAGCAGCACTCCGCCCAGCCCGATGTGGTTGTATACGAATCCGACGATGGAGCCGGCGATGAGCCAGCCTCCCTGAACTCCTGCCAGCAGAAAGGTGTTGGCATGGACGAACTCTTCGCCGGGCGTCAGCTCCTGAATCAAGGCAGTGATCGTGGGCCAGAACATCCAAAAGCCAGCGGCGACCAGCGTGTTCATCAAGTAGAGTTCCCAGATTTTCGCCTTTCCCATGAAAGCGAGAATCGAAACGGCGAGAATGATGACGGCGCGCAAGGCGTCGAGCCACATGACCAGGCGTCGTCGATCTTCGCGGTCGATGATGACGCCGGTGAAGGGCAGCATCAGCATGGCGGGAATGGTTTGCAGGACGGCGAACGTCCCCAGGGCAATTTCAGAATGCGTAGCCTGCAGAATGTACCAGGCGACGGCGGCGGAGTTCATCCCGCTGCCCAACATCGAAATCACATTGGCAGCAAAAACGAAGCGTAACGCCGGCTTCTGCAGAATGGACCGCATGATCTAATTTAAATGATGGAGAGAGAGTCGCCAACCCCAGGGAATCAGCTGGACGTTTTGTAAATCGGCCAACGGATCTGGACTTTGCGGGATTCCCAGAACAGATAGCAGACCAGCATGATCATCTCGGGCTCGATGGGATGTTTATAACGGACAAAGGGCATTACCAGGTAGTAGGGCAGCGGATAAATCAGCAAGAAACAAGCGAGCAGAAACGCGCCGCGTTTGCGATGACGAATTGTCAGCCACAATCCCGCGAACGCGAATACCGCTCCCAGCAAGAAATTGGTGTGTCGCGAAATCATCAGATCGTATCCGGCGAGGATGGCTGCCTGCGGGGGAGCGATCCAGAAGTACACGGCGCGCTCGACTGTGAACCACAGAAATCGTCCCGGATGCTCAGCAATGAACTCTCCGACTTCCTGCCGTTTCTCATCCATGAAACCCAGTTCGCCTGACTGCTGAAATCTCCGCATGGCTTCGGGATTGTTCCCGGGATGCTCGTTGCGGGTCCAGAGGCCCTCGGATTGGTCATTATTCGCCTCGTACATTTCGAGGGGCAGATTGTCACGGACCAGGATGAACTTGCCGAAAACCTGATAGTTGCGCACCAGCCACGGACAGACAACAAGAGCTGAAGTCAGCAGGCACAAAGTGGCTCCAATAAAGTGCGCGCGAACCCGGGGAAGTTGATACAGCACCCAGCCCAAACAAAACGGCATCATGCTGATGACTGCCGTGTTAGTCAAGGCGATTACTCCCCAGAGCAGGCCAAATAAAATCCAGTCGCGACGGCGTGGGAACCTGTCCGCCATGCGCAAGGTGAGCAGCAGCGCGAGGCTCAGCAGAAATGCGGTGAGGCTGGTCTCCCAGACGACGCGCGCCGGCCAGTAAATGGCGTAAGGAAAAACTGCCCACGTCCAGGCTGTTCCGCGGGCTACGGAAATTCCGTATATTCGCTGGGCAGTCCGGTACAGCGTCAGACACGTCAGAGCAGCAAACACGCTGTTGAAAGTGAGAATCACCCAGGCAGAGAGCGCAGTATATACACCAAACAACTTGAAGACTCCCGCGAGAATATAGGGATAAAGCGGAGGCGCCCATGCGCTTGGCCCGGTGGGGAGATCCGTGGGCGAGCTAAAGCCTTGGCCATTCGCAATAGAGCGGGCGAGGCGCCCCATTTCCCATCCGAATTGAAAGTGATCGCGGCGAGGAGTGATCCGGTAAGTATGCCCGATAGTGATCACGGCCACGCGCAGTAGAAATGCAATCAGAACAATGAAGAGTATCGAATAATAAACGGGCTCGCGTGCCGGTTCTTTCGTCTGATTTACTTCAGCTGCCGTGACGCGAGCTTCGTGTTGCATCGGCCCAGACTACAGCATTGAATCGTCGCATGCCACGAGATCAAGCGTTTATGGGAAACAAAAGCGTCCACGGATTGCACGGATGAAAAGCAAGCGTTGTTGAAAGGCCCTAAGGCCTAAATCCTGGAGCTGAGTTCCCTTTAGTGCCCCGCCAATTCGGCTGAGAGTAAGTTGGCTTTCACGGCCAGATTGTAGGCGCGCTGCGGGTCTTCACCATCCGAGGCGTTCTTGGCTTGCTCCATGTAGTTCCGGATTTGTTTCACTGTGTCCTGATCGCTCTGGGAGAGTGGGCGACTTGAGATTTTCTTTAGATTGTCTTCGGTGCTGGCCAGCAACTTCCTGGTCGCCTCGGATTGCTGAGGAGCCTGCGGGCCTGGTTTCGGAGACAGATCGCTTGGGGGCTCGTCGGTGCCGCCGTTGGGCACTACGGTCTTTTGCGGTGTATCTCCGGGGGCCGGGGGTGCAGTCTTGTCGGCTGCGTGATCTTTCTTCGGTTTGGTTGCTGCAGTCTGCTTACACCCAGTTTTGGTACTTGAACTGGGAGAAGAATTCTTGGGACAGGCTGGCGGTTTTGGTCCGGCGGATTGATCCGGCGCTTTTTGTGCAGTGGGTGCGGGAGTGGAAGAGTTCTGCGGCGACGGATTGCCCGGCTGGCTTTCCTGTGCCGCTGTCGCGCCCCAAACTGACGCTGCCGACACCAAGGGCACAACGTTGGCGCGCGGCCAAAGAAGAAGCAGACACACTCCGAGAGTGTTGGCCAGAGGCATTTCCCGTTATTCGATCCTTGCGGCTAACGTCGCCGCCAATCGAAGCTACAGACGAATTCTATCGCCGAAGCCAGCCGGTGCACCATCTAGTAACGTATCCGCTGGAACGCATGCGGTGCGGTCTGGAGGCCGAACTTCCTGAAATTCCAGAACCCCGGTGAAAAGCAAAAGTCGCAAAGATCTAACCGGAAAAAGCAGGATCGCAAGCACGGCTCAGGAATTCGGAACTGTCAGGCTGGGCGCGACATCACGGCCGCTCTCGCTGTTCGTCCCGGCGCGCATTTCGACTGCAGGCAGGCGAAGCCGGAAGGTAGTTCCCTGCCCTTCCACGGTTTCGAAATCGATCGAGCCATAGTGCCACTGCAGCGCCTGAAAGGTCTGCGCCAGGCCGATTCCGCTGCCGCCCTTTCTGGTGGTGAAGTACAGTTCGAAAATCTTCTCCTGCAAGTCGTGGGGTATGCCAATGCCTTCGTCGCTAATCTCCGTGACGACAGTGTCTTCGTCGCGGTGAGCGGAGATGGTTAGCGTTCCGCCCTGAGGCATCGCCTGCATACCGTTGATGATCACATTCAAGATAGCCTGCTTCATCAGGTCGAGATCCACCTTTACGCCGAGCGGTTCAGGGCCAAGGACGCGCCTTACGGTGACGCCATGCTGTTCGGTGTCGGGCGTGGCGAGCATGATTACGTCCTCCAACAGTCGACGCATGTCGATCTCATCGAGACGCAGGTCACGCGGACGGGTGAAGTCCACCAGAATCTGGACGACGCGATCCAGACGATGAATTTCGCTGCCGATAATGTCCATGTGGCGGCGAGTGTCCGGATCAACCTGCTTGAGCTTGGTTTGCAGCAACTGCAAATGAAGCACGATGGCGTTGATCGGATTTTTGACTTCGTGGGCCACGCCGCGAGTAGTGCGGCCGCTGGCGGACATCTGCCGCGAGATTTCGATTTCATCCTGAATGCGCCGTACCGACTCGGCATCGCGCAGGGTCAGCAACGCGCCAATCGGAGAACCTCGTTCCTGAATGAAATCCAAAGAAACCTGTACTCGTTTGGTGTTGGAAGATTCGACATCCCGCTGGGTGACAGGTTGCCGCCGTTGAAAGCCGTCGAGCACCAGCACCCCGAGAGATGAGTCACGGTTAAAAATTTCCTTTACCGTCCGGCCCAGCAATTCGCTCCGAGGGCGGCCGAGAAAACGTTCCACCGAAGCGCTCACCAGCACGACGCGCGAATCGCGGGTGAACAACATCAAGCCATCCTGCAGATTTCCCATGATCTGATCGACGTTGTCTTTCAAGGCGGAAAAAATCTGCCGAGCATCGCGCATCTGCCGTCCTAGGTGAGCGATCTTCAACGTGACAAGCCCGTACTCATCTCGTCCAACTTCCTCATCGGGGACGGGCTCAGCTTCGCCGGCGGTGACGTTGTCTAGGCTACGGCTGATGCGCTCCAATGGGCCCAGAGCGAGGTGCGAAAGTCCTGCCGCCAGCAGCAGTGAGAGCAAAATCGAGATACCGCAAAAAATCGCAGCCTGGTGAAGCCAAGGCGTGATTTCTCTCCTTAGAAATAAAGTCGAAACTCCCAGGCGAATACTGCCGAAGGGTTTTTCATCAAACAGCAGCGGGATGCTGACGTCGTAGACGATGGGCGGGTTGTAGACCAGACGAAGCTGTCGGCGAAATTTGGCATCTTGGACGATGCGGAAGTCAGGCCGATTAGGAATGGGCTTTCCGAACAGACTAGGAACGCTGTGCCAGATCGCCTTGCCATCGCCGTCCAGGATGGCGGCGTCTTGAATCATTGGCCAATCGTCAACGGCCGATTCCAGCATGGTGTTCAGATCGGCGTTTGTCGCCAGATACTCGGCAATAGCGGCTCGAAGCTTTACCGGGTTGCTGGTGTCAACCCGAGTGCTGGTAAAGTCCGGAACCTCGCTGGCGGCGACGTAGGCCAGTTGTGAGGTCAGATAGTGTGCTGTGTCCCGCTCGTAGGCAACGCGCTGCCGCAGTATCTGTGAAACATAGACATAAGAAAGGGAACACACCAGCGCCGCCACCATGAAGGTGATGGCGAGCACGATCTGGGTTTTTCGGCGCATCCCTCAGTTAGCCTCAACTCGAAAACATCCGGCTACTCTTCTCTCGCCAAAGCGGCGTCGGCCGCTGCGTTGCCGTATTCCTTGAGCTTATTGTGCAGAGTTTTCAGGCTGATGCCGAGAATCTCCGCTGCCCGCGTCTTGTTGTTGCTGGTCGATTCGATCGTCTTCAGGATCAGCCGCCGTTCGGCTTCCTCCACGGTAGTTCCCACGCCCAGATGGATTGCATCTGGATCCTCCGACGAAGTTCGTAGCGTGGCCTGGCCAAATCCCGGCGGCAGATGCTTGGTTTCCACTATCGCGCCTTCGCACACGATCACGGCGCGCTCGAGAGTGTTGCGCAATTCGCGGACGTTTCCAGGCCACGAATAATTCTGAAACAGATTCAGCACCGCCTCGCTGACCGCGGCAACCTTGCGCGCGTGTTTGTCGCTCATATCTTTCAAAAGCGATTCGACCAGCGCGGGAACGTCATCCTTGTGCTCACGTAAAGGCGGCATATGAATGTTGAAAACATTCAACCGGTAATAAAGATCGTTGCGCAACTCGCCGCGGGCCACGGCTTCCTCGGGCACCTTGTTGGTAGCAGCGAGAACGCGGACGTCGACGGTCGTTTCCACTTTACTGCCTAGGCGGCGCAGCTTGCGATCTTCCAGCACGCGAAGAAGCTTGGCCTGGGTGCCGACCGGCATTTCGCCGATCTCGTCCAACAGCAAGGTCCCGCCTTCCGCCAGCTCAAAGCAACCCGTGCGGCGCTCCAGCGCTCCGGTAAACGCTCCACGTTCGTGACCAAAAATCTCGCTCTCGATCAGGGTTTCCGGAATCGCCGCACAATTAATGGGAACGAACGGCTTGGTCCGTCGGGGACTGAGTTCGTGGATGGTGCGAGCCACCAACTCTTTGCCCGTCCCGCTCGCTCCTGTGATCAACACCGACGCGGTGCTCGGCGCAACCATTTCGATCAGGCGGAAGAGTTCCTGCATTTTCTTCGAAGCTCCCACCAGACTCCCAAGTGAGCCCGCATCGCGCAGCTTCCGGCGCGTAACTTCGAGTTCCACCCGAGTTCCGAGCAGGGCCGAAGCATTCTGCAAAATGGTTCGCAGCCGCTCGGTGTCGATGGGTTTCGTGATGTAGTCGTAAGCTCCCAAGCGCATGGCTTCTACCGCGCTGTCGATTGTTCCCTGAGCGGTCACCACGATCACAGCGATAGTCTTGCTGTCATCGGCAATTCGCTCGAGCAGTTCGAGGCCGCCCATGCGCGGCATCTTGAGATCGGTTACGACGAGCGACGGCGCCCAAGCGGAAACCTTTTCGAGACCCTCTTGGCCATCTCTGGCAGTCTCCGCCCTATAGCCCCACGCCGAGACCAGCTCGGCAAGCCCGGTGCGCTCGTTCTCTTCGTCTTCGACGATCAGCACTTTTTCTTGGCTCATGAACCTCGTTGGTTAAAGCCCCGCCCTCATTATTGAGGTTGCGGGCGATTGCCGCAAGCGGCTGCTGCCATCTGATGCCGGGAAATGGCTTGAGGGTGGCTGAATTTCCCCGTGTTCAAGGGGAGCTGGTTTCATCCCGTCCCTCCTCGCAGAGGAACACGGCACTGTCAAATCTCAAATCAAGACACGCCGTGCGAGTTAAACACTGGACGCGGCGAAAACCTTCAAGTAGAATGTTTGCTCTGAATTTCTTATTATGAAACCTGTACTTCTTTTAGAATTGTCACGAATGAGAAATGAAGTGGTGACGTTCTAGCGGTAGCCATGCGGTGGATTCCCAATCTTGTACGTTTGCATGGACGTAAAGCTGACTAAATAAGTTTCGGAGGAAGATATGTCGTTTCATCCCAGGACAAGAGGCGCGCGTGTACTGCTCGCCAGTTTCTTGATGACCCTAACTGTAGTTCTGCTGTCGGTTTTCACTTTGGCGCAGGACGTCGAAACGCCGAAGTACGAAATCTTCACCGGCTATCAGTGGCTCCATCCCGGCGGACAAGTTCCGGTTCCGTTTCTACCTTACAACGCTCCGCAAGGCCAGAAGGTTCCGGATATGCCGGCGGGCTTTGGCGCCTCGTTCACTTACAACTTCCAGAAGTATTTCGGACTGGAAGGCGACTTCGGTCATAACTGGGATGACTACGAGACCACTCTCTCCGTCGGCCCCAAGGCGACCTACCGAACCGAGAACGTCAACTACTTTCTCAATACATTGCTGAGTTATAACCGGCTCGGTGTAAACGGCCTGCCCAATGCAAACGGCATTGGCGCAATTCTCGGCGGCGGCCTGGATATACGCATTACCCATTTGTTCTATCTGCGCCTCTTCGAAGCCGATTACGTGTGGGCCCGGCAGAATTATTCCTCGGTCGTATCTTCAGAGTTTCCGTACCTCCGGCGGATCTCGCTCGAAGGCGTTCGGCTGCGCACCGGCTTAGTATTCAACTTCGGCTATCCTCCTGCTTTGGTTCCGGCCGCAAGCTGCTCGGTGCAGCCTAGCGAAGTCATGCAGGGCGAGCCCATCACCGCTACCGCCTCTGGGACCAACTTCAATCCCAAACATCCTCTGACCTACACCTGGAGTGGTACTGGCGGAAAAGTTACCGGTAAGGACACCACTGCAAGCATCGACACCACTGGAGTCGCCGGCGGCAGCTACACCGTCAGCGCCCACATCGTCGATCCCAAAATGAAGACCGGTGGAGAGGCTACTTGCACCGCCAACTACACGGTGAAAGAACCGCCGAAGAATCCGCCGACCATATCTTGCTCCGCCAACCCAAGCTCATTGCAAATAGGCGGAAGCTCGACCATCACTTGTACCTGCACCAGCCCGGACAACGTTCCTGTCACAGTGAGCGGTTGGACGGCCAGCAGCGGAACGGTCTCGGGTGATGGCAACACTGGAACCCTCAACACCACGGGCGCGAACCCCGGTCCTGTGACCGTGGGCGCGACTTGTACGGATTCGCGTGGCCTGAGTACGCAAGCCTCCACTCAGGTGAACGTCGAGAATCCGCCGCCACCACCGCCGCAAGCTACCAAGCTCACGGATTGCGACTTCGCGAACATGGCGAAGATCAAGAAGCCGTGGCGCGTGGACAACGAGTGCAAAGGCAAGCTGGACGACGTGGCCAAGAACCTGCAGCAGAACGCAGACAACAAACTAGTCATCGTCGGCAATGCCGAACCTACCGAGAAGCGTCCGAACCTGGCGGCTGAACGCGCCGTCAATTCGAAGGCCTATCTCACCAGCGGCGAAGCCAAGCTGGGCATCGATCCGAACCGTATCGAATGCCGCACGGGCAGCGCTGGAACCATGAGCGCCGAGTACTGGATCGTTCCCGCTGGCGGAACCTTCTCAGAAGCCGGCACCCAGCCTGTGGATGAGTCCGCAGTACCCGCAGTTCCGGATCATCCGCACGCCGCACCCAAGAAGAAGGCGAAGCCCGCGGCTCAGCAGTAAGCCGAAGGTTTAGTCAGCACAAACAACGGCCGGTCGAGTGCAATACTCGATCGGCCGTTTTCCTTTTGATACATCCGTAGCTCAAGCTCATGGAGGAGCCACGATGGCCACTCATTCCGCAACTTTAAATGACACATAACTGAGGGGTGCCCCATTCTTCCGCGTTCTGTGCGGAAGGGTGGGAGGCGACCAAACAAACAAGAAGAAGCCGAAAGTCCAACCTCGCCGGGTGCCGGGTGCCCCACGTCTCGCGATTTTCGAGACCTGGGAAACCGTGACAAAACCCCGTAGGGCGGACACTCCCGTCCGCTGCCGAACTCCCCGCCTTGAGATCCGCCCTCACCACCGCAAAAGACAGCACAAAGACCAAGCCCCGAAGGGGCGGAATAAAGTAGCCGAGGGCGTAAGTCCTGGGTAAACCGAGAATCCGACTCAGGCCCCGCAGGGAACCACAATCTAACCAACCCACAAGACCACCGGTCCACAATGGACACCACTCCCAAACTCGGTGTAACATCACCGCCAAATCGGAGCGCCCGCCAGCCATGAATCGCAAAGCATCCCACACCGCAACGCAAATCCTGCCGGCCCTGCTCCTGTGCATTCTCGCCCTACCTGCATCCGCCAGTTGGAAGGAAAAAGTTCTCTACAGCTTCCAGGGAGGCACAGACGGCGCCTATCCCGCAGGCGGGGTGGTGTTTGACAAACAAGGCAATCTCTACGGCGCCACCCAGCAAGGCGGAGGCACCAACTGCTCTCCCATGGCGGCCTGTGGCACTGTGTATCAACTCGCTCCCCCGGCTAAAAAAGGCGATCCCTGGACCGAGACCTTGCTCCACGTCTTCCAGGGCAAGCAGCACAACGACGGCGAGTTTCCCTCGGGCGGCGTGATCGCCGACGCCTCGGGCAACATTTACGGAACCTCTTCCTACGGAGGCACCGGAGACTGCGTGCTCTTAGGCATCAAAGGCGGCTGCGGCACGGTGTTCGAGGTGTCGCCGCCGCAGACTAAAGGGGGTAAGTGGACCTACACCATCCTCTACAGCTTCAAAGGCGGCAAGGACGGCTACCTGCCCTTCGGCGATCTGATCTTCGACGGCGCAGGCAACCTCTACGGAGCAACCTACTTTGGCGGCGGCAAAGGCACAACCTGCAATCCGTACTATCAGTATTGCGGAACGGTGTTCGAGCTGAGTCCGCCGAAGACCAAGGGCGGCAACTGGACAGAGAAGGTGCTGCACAGCTTCGCCGGAGGCACCGACGGAGCCAATCCCAACGGTGGTTTGGTTCTCGACAGTAAGGGCGCAATCTACGACACGACAGCCGGTGGCGGCAACGAGAATGGGGAATGCGGCTCTCCGGGTTGCGGCACGGTGTTCAAGCTAGCGCCGCCGACTATGAAGGGAGGTGCTTGGACGGAGAAGATGCTCCATCGCTTCAATGGCCAGGATGGTGCCACTCCCGCTGCGGACGTTGTTTTTGCCAAAAACGGCAGTCTCTACGGCACCACGTCCGCAGGGGCAATCAGCGGAAATGGTTCTGTGTTCGACATAGCCGCCCCAACGGGAGGCGGCGGGCCCTGGAAGGAAGCCGTTCTGCACCGTTTCATCGACGGCAATGACGGTACAAGCCCCCGAGGCGGTCTAATTTTCGATGCCGGTGGCAACCTTTACGGCACGGCACTCGGCGGAGCAACTCATAGGGGTGTCGTCTTCTCTCTTAAGCCCCCGAAACGTGGAAACTCCTGGCCACTTACGGTCCTCTACAACCTCGCAGGCTCCCCCGATGGTGACCATCCGACGGCGGATCTAATTTTCGACGGCAATGGAAATCTTTACGGTACGACAGAGTGGGGCGGCACAGCACAATCTTGCCAAGGGGGCTGTGGGGTAGTGTATGAGGTCTCGCCGTAAGAAAAAGCAGGCGGGGTCATATAGTTAAGCGGTAGGAATTGAGATTCTTGAAATGAGGAGGATATATGCAACGGGCAACCAGATTGGCCTCTACTGGGCGGGTGGCCTATCCTAACGTCGTGCTTTTCGACGTTAGGGTGGGTACTTGGACTCTAGAGGGCCGGTTGCCCCACGTCTGGCGATTGTCGAGACGTGGAAGAGCCCGACCAGACCCGGTCTCCACGGGGCTGGCCCATCCTTTCCCTATGCGCAAAAGGCGGGTTCCCTGCCCTTCTCGCGTTTTTGCGAGAGGGGCGGGGCTTTTAGAGGCCTCTGCGTGACAGCAAGACTCGTGGACTTCGGATTTCAGGTTGTCCAAGGGGTACTGGTCCGTCGCAGCTTTTGCCGGGAACAAGAGCTGATGGAAATGCTGGATTACATACGCCGCAACCCCGTGCAACAGGACAGGGCGTCACATTCCCAAATTGGAACCGGCCCCTCGGACCGAATCCCTTTCTCTTGACCTTACCCCTTCAACGCCGATAACATAGGCTTCTGTAGATTATCTACAAGATAATACCTAATCTTTGACAATCTGACCCTGGACGCCGCTGCCGGATACCCGGTCCCAAAACGGAACCGCAGGGTGCCCACAGACTGCCGTAACTCCCATGTTCTCGAGACTTTGCCCTTAAGTCCTGAAAACTCAAAGATCCCGCACATAGTCAAAACATAACTCGTGTGCTCTCTAGATTTTGCAGACCAAGGGGGAGGGGGTAGCCAGTACTAACCACTAAACTCGGTCCAAAACGGGAAAGCCGCCGAGTGCGACCTTCATGTCGGTCGCCGCGCGGGTACATTGTCTCGCCCATATTCAGCCTCGTAGACCGTCTACAAAACGACAGCCAAGTAGATGCACAGCTCGTGAGATGCCACGCTGATTGCCACTTCCGGCAATGCGAATCCCCAATAGACATGCGGCTAATCCTACCGACGGTCCTTCCCTTCGGTAACTTGCCCGGCTCCCGCTACCCTGTCAATCTTGCCCCGGACGGATTAATCCGTCGGGGGCGAACTGCTTTATGATTTCCGAAAGAAAACATTTTGTCAGCCGTAGATCACTGCTATTTGTTCTACTTGCGCTGTGTTGTGCCAGCGCCGCATGGGCCGGACAGTGGACCGCGCTGGGTCCGGATGGGGGCGACGTTCGTAGCCTGGCCTACGATCCCCAGAACCCAGATCACATCTTCCTCGGTACCAGCACGGGAAGCCTTTTCTCTTCGACCGACGGTGGCAAGAACTGGTCAAAGTTTGCCCACCTGGGCAGCGGCGATGACTATGTAATCGACCACCTCGCCATCGATCCGCAGAACACGAGCAAGATGTACGCCGCAGCCTGGAGCGTTGAGAATCAGCAGGCCGGCGACTTGTTCTACTCCGAAGATGCCGGCAAAAGCTGGGAGACGATGCCCGCGATGCACGGCAAGTCGATTCGCGCCATGGCAATTTCTGCCTCCGACTCGAAAACTCTGGTCGCTGGTGCAGTCGATGGAGTATTCCGCAGCAGCGATGCCGGCAAGAGCTGGCAGAAGATTTCCGCCAGCAACTCCGACATCCACAGCATTGAATCGATCGCCATCGATCCCAAGGATCCGAATGCGATCTACGCCGGCACCTGGCATCTGGCCTGGAAGACCGACGACGGCGGCGCCAACTGGCACCACATCAGCAAAGGCATGATCGAAGACTCTGACGTCTTCTCCATCATCGTCGATTCCACCAATCCTTCGGTTGTGTTCGCCAGCGCCTGCTCTGGTATCTACAAGAGCCAGAGCGCGGGCGAGTCCTTCTCGAAGATTCAAGGCATTCCGTTTTCGGCGCGGCGCACCCGCGTTCTGAAACAGGATCCCAGCAATCCCGCAATCGTTTATGCCGGAACCACGGAAGGTCTCTGGAAAACAGCGGACGCGGGCAAGACCTGGAACCGCGTGACCAATCCTGATGTCGTCGTCAACGATGTGATGGTCGATCCGCGCAACTCGCAGCGGGTTATGCTGGCCACCGATCGCGCTGGCGTACTGGCTAGCGACGACGGTGCCAAAACATTCCTCACCACCAATCACGGCTACACTCACCGCTACGTTACTGCGATTATCGCCGACAAGAACGATCCCAACACCATCTTCGTGGGCGTGGTAAACGACCGCGAATTGGGTGGCGTTTTCGTTTCGAAGGACGGCGGACAGCACTGGACGCAGAAGAGCAAAGGCCTGGACGGTCGCGACGTCTTCGCTTTGAAGCAGACCAGCAATGGCGAGCTTGTAGCGGGTACGAATCGTGGGATGTTCATGCTGGCCCGCAATGGCAGCGAGTGGAGCCCGATCAACGATGTCGTCAATCACGCTACGGCGAAAAAGGGTGCGCCAGCGAAAGCTGAAGCTCACTCCATCCTGACCGCGCGCGTGAGTGCGATCGAGATCACGCCCACGTCATGGATGGCCGCAACCTCGGCTGGCCTGTTCACCAGTTCCAACCAGGGTAAGAGCTGGACCGGCGGTCCAGTGATGGGCAAGCAGGATTTCGTCTCGGTCCAATCTGATGGAAAGCTGATCGCCCTCGCCACCCGCAGCGATGTCCTGGTTTCAAAGGACAACGGTGCGACCTGGCAGAGCTCTGGTTTGTCTTCGAACGTGACCAGCATTCGCGCCGTCACGATCTCGGACGGCCAGATCATGTTCGCTTCGCGTGAAGGCGCCTTCCGCAGCCCGAACGGCGGAGCCGGCTGGGAGCATATGCAGAATGGCCTCCCGGACAAGAACATCAGCTCCATCAGCTACGACCAGAGCAACAAACGCCTGCTGGCGACCAGTACGGAAACCGGCGTGGTCTTCGAGAGCCAAGACGGCGGCCATACCTGGACGCGCGGTCCCGACACTGGCTACCCGTTGCGTCAAGTCAGCGTGGTGCACGGCCGCTTCCTGGCCGCCACTCCCTTTGACGGCGTCGTGATCCAACCAGACAACGACGACCACAGCGCTTCAAGCGAAGCGCCGACCCGACGCAGCAACTAGTCAACCATCAACTCGCAGTGGAACCCACGGAGGAGCGGCTAAAACCGCTCCTCCGTTCACTTTTACTGGCAGGTAGGGAACTTGAGCGTGTTCACCCTGGTGTGGAAGGTGATGGCGCTCTTGGGTATGGTTTTCGGAATGTACTGGTTCACGTACCAGAAGGTGCAATCATCCACAGGATCGACGACCATGCTGCTGTAGTCTCCCCAGCGATCGGCATCGGTCGCAGAGCCTTTCGCGATGAAGATCGTGGCCGGGCTTTCCATTGTGTTCGGAGGGTCGGACGGGACTCGTCCGGTGAACGCAATCGACGGGTGCAATGTAGTGGCATTCGATTCACTGTAGCCGAGAGCGATGTCCCCGGCTTTGTCCATGTCGATGCTGCCCATCCACAATGAATTTCCGGCATGGGTGAATGTGCCTTGCTGGAAGACCTTCGGCTTGCCATTGGGATCGCGGATTTCATACCAGCGTTCGCCGGAAGCAGCTTTGCTGGTCATCACCGAATGGCTCACGACAAGTGATTCATGGTCGGTGAAGTTGCGATAAGCCAGGCGGAACATCAGCCGGTCGGCGAGCGAATCGAGCGTCTGCGTTGTTCCCGGCTGCGGGATGCAAGCTCCGCCCTTGCAGGCCATGGTGTAGGCCTTCACCGGGATCGAGATTGGTCCTGTGAACTTCGATTTCGCCGGATGGGCGAAGTCAACATGGAATCGATACAGGTGAAGAGACGTCGAACTGAACAGGTCGACAAAAAAGCTGGGTTCTCCCGCCGGAGGAAGCGTCGCCCCATCGGCATTCGACGGAAGGAAAGAGAACTCATTGGGATTCTTGAAGCAAACGGCCTTGGCCTTGGCGCCCGTCAGCATGGCCGCGCGATCATAGGCGCAGGCATCGTCGCCGATGAACGAGTTCGGTCCGAACAAATTGTAATTCGCATAGTAAGCGTCCGGCCAAACGCTAAGCTTGTCGTAGTCATTCAGCACGTTGCTGCCGAACTTGAAAACATAGCGGTGATATTTGCCGGTTGCATCCGAACTCTCGGAGACGGCGATGCATTCGTTTCCCGTCGCGAAGGTGCTGTCTGCGGCAATCTGGCTGATGATCCAGCGATTGGCAATCTGATCGTAGAGCACGATGGGATCAGTCCAGAAAAAGGTTTGCCCCTGCCCGCAGAGTCCTGGCAAGCCGGTAAAGAGCGCGCTGATCTGCTGCGGCCCGAAGACTGACTTTCCCGTCGCCTTGTCGTAGACCTGCCACGCCGTATTGATGGTTTCGACTACTTGAGTGGCGCCAGCCGCGAGATTGTCGTCGGAAGGAATTCCTTCGAGCGCCTTGCCATTGGCCGAGTTTGGAATGCCTTCGAAGTTGAGTCCGATGGCAGCGGAGACGGGCGGCGCAACGTAGGATTGCTCCGCCAGATCCGTTACCGGAACGGCAGCGCCAGCCAGAATCCGTCGCGGGCGCGGATGCTCGACTTCGCGCGGAGCAGGCCCGTGCGGAAGCTCCATGGAATACTCCCTGACCGGCAAGGACGTGTCATGGTAGCTGTCGTAGACGACTTCAGGACCGCTTTGGGCCAGCTTTTCCGCCGACAGATAACGGGGGAGCGCCAGACTAAGCGCGAGTAATACTACCGAAGCTAGTATCATGGCTTTCACGTTCATTGTTCCTCCTCGATACTCAGAATGCGTATGTCAATGGGTTGCGACGGAAGCCTGAGGCGCCGCGCTTTTGCCGCAGCGGTTCGCTAAAGTGTGCTCCCCGTGCGGCCTGTCGTCAAGGTGAAAGAACTTGCAGTTTTGTCTGGCCAACAGAGCACGGTTGTCTATGTTGAGAGTTCGAATGCTCCCTGCCTCCGACAAGGCCAATCATAGATTCGCGGAGGTCGGGGAGAAATCTGTCGGCACCCCTAGATTCGTTCACTGCGGCTACATTATCCCCGGCAAAATCTACATTCGATAAGCCTTCACTTTGTCTCTAAAGCCCTGATTCATCGGGTTCCTGATATGGCATCTCCCTTGCGACTTGTCACCAAACACTCATCACGGGCAGGATGCGCTCATGCGGAAACGGTGGTACGCGAACCAGCTATTTTGGTTGCTTACGGTAGCGGCCGGAGGCCTGTCTTCGCAGACGGCGTGCTCCCGGCAGGTTATTACGCCGGGGTCAGGGAACGCCGGGGTCGCGCAGCTTCCTTTCGATCGCGTCTCTGACAGCAGTGGGATCACTCCTACCGAGGGATTCAGCTTCGACGGAATTCCGGCGGGAACCGAGATCACCGTGCGCCTGCAGTCAGCATTGTCCAGCGCGGATTCGCGAGCCGGAGATTCTTTCCCAGCAGTGCTCGCCCAAGCCATGGTGGTTGACGGCAAGCTCTTCGTGCCTGCAGGAACGGCGGTGACCGGAACCGTGGTCGCAGGAAAGACCTCGGGAGGGTCAGACGAACCGGGCTACTTGCGGATAACGCTTGCATCGATCGCAATGAATGGAAAATCAGTTCCGGTTGAGACCTCGAGCATCTTTGCCAAAGGTGGATCCCACGAAAAGCCCAAGTCGCTGGCGATCACGGGGGGCGCGACCCAGCCCTCGGCCAATCCTGGGCGGGGTGATGTAAGGTTTTCCACAGGACGCCGTTTAACCTTTCGATTGGTTCAACCTCTGCATTTGTAGGGCAGAAGCGGTGGTGAGGTGCGATTGCACCTTGCAGGCCTAAGAGTTCGCGCCAAACCTTCCTCCCATTCTGGCTCGCATTTAAATCTCAGCTCTTCTGTTCAACCGTCACAGCGTTCCCAGGCCAAGCCCCCCTAGACTTCCCAAATGGGGAGCGCGCAGCGAATGCGTGACTTCTTCCGCACTTTGAATGGGACGGACGCCAACCATGAGCGCAGTTGCACAACTTCACTTGAAAGCCGAGGAGCCGGAACCCCGGCCGCAAACCGAGCAACAGATGCAGGAAGCCCACAAGATGGAGGCCATCGGCCGCCTGGTGGGCGGGGTTGCACATGATTTCAACAATCTGCTCACGGGCATGGTGCTTTGTAGTGAATTGATTCTGGCCGGACTGGAAGAGAACCACCGCTTACGGCGCTTCGCCGAAGAGATCCGCAACGCGGGGGAACAGGGCGCGGGCCTGATCCGGCAATTGATGGCAGTGGCGCGGCAGCGGGCGATCGAACCTCGCTTGTTGTGCTTGAATGACGTCGTCTCTGAGGTACGAATCCTACTCACGCGGCTGATCGGGGAGAACATCGAGTTGGTTGTCGAGCCGGCCAGCGACCTCGGCCTGGTAAAGATGGATCTGGCTCAGGTTCAGCAGATCATCCTGAACCTGGTATTGAATGCACGCGACGCCATGCCGGATGGCGGCCGAGTCACGGTCTGCACCAGAAACTGCGACGCGCTCGGAGGGGAGGGCGATGGGAACTATTCGTGGGTATCTCTGGCGGTCAGTGATACCGGTTGCGGCATGGACGCGGAAACCCGGGCCCGGCTATTCGAGCCTTTCTTCACTACCAAGAAACTGGGACGGGGAAACGGCCTGGGATTAGCGACGGTGCATCGCATCGTGACTCACGAAGGCGGGACGATCGAAGTCGAAAGTGAAACTGGAAAAGGTACGCGCGTGCTTGTGAAGTTGCCGCGAGTGGAGATCGAATCCTATCTTCTTCCAGTCGCGAACGAACTCAAGGGTGCCCAATAATTAAGATTCGGGGAGCGAGACAGGCTGAAGAAAGAGGTAAATCCGTATGACCAGCGCCATTGCACATGCTTTCGACCCACCGCAGCTCGAAGCGGCGAACTTGCTGAATCTGGTAATCGTCGACGACGAACGCGTGGTGCGGGATGTGTGCCGCGAAGTGGCGCAATCGTTGGGCTTTAGCACTCTGCTGGCGGAGTCGGCCGAACACGCCTACCGCCTGCTGGAGACGCAGGCCATTGACGTGGTTCTGCTGGATCTGAAATTGCCCGGCGCGGGTGGGTTAGAGGCATTGCACAAGATTAAGCAGCGCCGCCCGGACGCAGAGGTAGTCGTAGTTACCGGTTACGCCACCGTGCAGTCCGCCGTGCAAGCGATGAAAAACGGCGCCTACGACTACGTGACCAAGCCGTTCACCATGGACGAGTTGAAGCTTCTCCTGCAGCGGGTGGCAACTCATTTGAAGCTAAAAACTGAGAACCGCATGTTGCGGGAGAAGATCAAGTCCAAGCATGGCTTCGGCAGCATTATAGGGCGCGCGCCTGAGATGGAAAAGCTCTACCGAATGATTGCGAAGGCTGCGCTGAGCAATCATCCTGTGCTGATTTTGGGAGAGAGCGGGACGGGAAAAGAGATGGTGGCGCGATCCATTCACTTCTCCGGGCCGTTTCGCGACAAGCCTTTCATTCCGGTGGATTGCGGCTCGCTGGTTCCCACCCTGATCGAGAGTGAACTGTTTGGCTACGTAAAGGGGGCTTTCACGGGCGCTGTGCAGGCGAAAGAGGGATTGCTGGCCATGGCCGAAGGAGGAACTGTGTTCCTCGACGAAATTGGAGAGCTTCCGGTGGACCTCCAGGCCAAGTTATTACGCGCCATCCAGGAGAAAGAAATTCGGCCGGTGGGCAGCACCAAACGCACTACCATCAATGTGCGCATCCTGGCAGCGACCAATCGTGACCTCGAATCGGCGGTGGCGCAGGGAACCTTCCGCCGCGACCTGTACTTCCGGCTCAATGTCCTGAACTTGCGGATTCCGGCCCTGCGGGAGCGGCGGCAGGACATTCCGGTGCTAGCGGGATATTTCCTGGATCGCGTGTCGCGGGAGTTCGGACAAGAGCGGTCGCTCAGCGATGACGCTATGAAAGCGCTGCTGGCGTATGACTGGCCCGGCAACGTGCGTGAATTGGAGAATTGCCTGCAGCGAGCCTGCGCCATGAACAGCGGACCTGAAATTCAGGTTCTGGATTTGCCCAGTGTCATCCACGGCGGGAACGCGCATGTAATTGTCGAAGCGGAGGGATTGGCGAAAATCATTCCCATCTCGGAGATGGAACGGAAGACAATTCTCAGCACCATTACCCAATTGAATGGAGACAAGCTCATGGCAGCGCGGTTGCTGGGGATCGGCAAGACGACGCTCTATCGTAAGTTGAAGGAGTATGGCCATCAAGCGTAGTCCGAATCCAGAACGGGTTCTCCCGCAATGGGACGGGAGCATCGCGATGCCTAGCGTAACCCGTTTGCCATCAGTGCAGAATTCTGGCTGACTACGTGCAATTGAGCAGGGCATGATTCTGCTGATTACGTCTTTGGGAAGAGTTCAGGATTGCGCTGCAGCGCTGCAAGAAACCGCGGCCGAGCCGGTCGTGATCGCGGCTACCTTGGGTCAAGCGGTGGCGCAATTACAGGCACACGAATTTTCGGCCGTGGTCATCGATCAGTTGTTGCTGGACGCGGAACCTGACGATATCGACACTATTGTGAAATACCTGGGATCTGCGGTGGCAGTGTATTCGAACTTTGCCATCAGTGGAATCGAGCGTCTCTGCCGTGAGTTGCGTTCCGCACTGCACCGGCGCAAGCGAGAATTGCTGCTGGCCCGGCAAGAGGCGGAACAGACTCTGCGCAGCGAACTCAAAGACACCATCACAGCATTGTTGCTTTCCTGTGAGATGGCGCTCGACGTGCCAAATCTCCCGTTGTTCGCCGAGACCAAGATGCGAGCCGTCGATGCCCTGGCGAAAGAGATGCGTACAAGACTGGGCGTAACGATGTGATAGGTTCCTTTGTGTACCTTCGTGTCCCCAGTGGTTAATGCCTTTAACGCTTTTTCCACGGACAGAGAAGTACACAAAGGAACCCGCACCGCTGTGGGAACACGCGCCCTTACCGGGCTGGGCCTAGCGAGCAGTTGGTGTTCACGTTTTGAATGTAGATGCCGTTGTTGCCGAGGCGGTCGTCCTCCCAGGCCAGCGCCGAAAGTCCTGAGGGAGCTTTACCGGCGAATAGCCCAGCCTTATTCGCAGGCGCCGATGACACCGGGAACTGCTCGCACACAACTTTGCCCTCGCGGTTCAGCCGGGTTGCCTGAATCGTCGCCGATCCGAAGCCAACCTGATCGACCCAGTAAGCGAGTGCCCCAAAGCCGACTTGCACATTCTCGACGAAGATCTGCTGATCCGCCCCGAGAGGAACCACCGTCAAGCCCGAGTTACCCCATGTGCGGGCGCCCTTCGAATTAAACTTCTGCCCGTACACGCCGTTCTCCACTTGATTGATATCCTCTTCCGTCCAGAATAGAAACGCTTCGTCGGTAGCCGCCCGGTAGGAGGCTGAAGGCGAGACTCTAATTTGGTTTGTGTTGGTGGAAGCTGCTGAGCCGTTGTGCGGAAACGCTTCCGTGCCGTCAGCGCGAACATGCTGTGCGAAGCATTGCAGAGACGGGCTGCTGGTATACCAGGCGAACACCGCGCCGCCGTTTCCGTCGGGCACAAAGTAGGGGAAGTTGCCGAACTGGAGCGAGCCGTTTTCAAACACCTTTACATGGCTCTTGCCCCAGAGAAGTGTTCCCGTTGCCGACAGCTTGTTGGCGTAGATATAGCGATTGCTGCCAAAGCCCTGAGCCCGTATCCAGGAAACGATCACGGATCCATCGTCCGCCGCATGCAAGTCGGACAAGCTGTAGTTGTAGTTGGATTCCTGCAGAACCACTCCGTTGCCCCAAAGAGCGTTGCCATTCGGATCGAGTTTCTGCAGCACGACGTTGCTGTTGCTGGTCCACGCTACGACGACGTCACCGTCACTCGTGCCTGCGATTTTTGGAGCGGCGTTCGAGTCTGACGATCCCTGCGTGAGTTGCACTCCGAGCTTTCCCCAGAGAGCTTTGCCGCCGGGGCTGATCTTCGCGGCGGTGACCTGCTGGTTGTCTCCCTCGCGTGTATCGAGGAAGGCGAGCAGAGCGTTGCCTTGAGTGTCGATGTCGAGGCCGTAATCTTCGGTTGAGCTATTTCCCAAGTGGGCTACCTCGATGCCGTCGTGGCGAAATTTCTCCACCCCGCCCGCGGTCAAGCGCTGTAAAAAGACGCTATATCCAAGCGGCGGCTTGCTGTGCGGGTTGGCATCGAACCAACTGACGTACCACCCGCTATTCGGTAGCGGCCGGACCTTGGGCTGGACCTGATCGTTGTTATTACGTCGATCGGCGAGCGGAAGGTTTTTGGAAGGATCGGACGACCACTGCGCCCAAGCAGCCGAAGCCATCGTGAGACTCAAGACAACCGTGAAAAAGCAACGAAACCCGTATCGCATATTTCTCCTAAACGGCTTGTCCATGGCGATCTTTGGCGCAAAGCCGAATATAGACGCTACTACTGGCGGGGCGCGAGGTCAATCCTCAAACCGTCTGGCGAGCCTGATGGGTATGGGTTTTAGACAATTTTTGCGTCGTGTCCTACTTCCCTCTTTGATAGCTAAGTTGTCCGCCCACTAGCACAGCCACTACGTGGCTGGTGTATTCGAAGGGATCGCCGTCGAAGAGCGCGATGTCCGCGTCTTTACCGGGATCGAGCGAACCGACGCGATCGTCGATGGCGAGAACCTTGGCTGCCGATGCAGTTACCGTGCGCAAAGCTTCTTCCATCCCTAGCCCGTTCGCGGCTGCAATACCCGCTTCGAATAGTAGTATTCGATTCTTCGGAACGTAGCCTTCATAGCCGCTCATAAGCGCGATCGGAATTCCCGCCCGCTTGAGAATTGCTGCATTTTCGAAAGTTGCGTTGGCGGTTTCCATGGATTCGGATCGCTGCATCACAGGGCCGGGCAGGCACGGCACGCCAGCGCGCCGAATGACGTCGGTAATGAGGTAGCCCTCGGTGACCGATGCCAGCATGTAGCGAAGATGAAACTCATTGCCAATCCGAATCGCCGTGTCGATATCGTCTGCACGATACGCGTTAAAGATCGCAGGCAGTTTCCCATCGACGACAGGAACCAGGGCTTCGAGTTTCATGTCACGCGTGGGCTGCTTCGAAATATCGCCACCTTCTTTCTTCCACTTGTCCCATTTCTCCTCGTATGCCTTCGCGTCCGACAGCGCATGCCGGATAATTTCCGCCGTCTTCATGCGCGTGGTCGGAGCTTTCTCTTTCTTTCCGTAGGTGATTTTGGGGGTGTCGCCGAGGTTAAAGACCATGGCAGACTCCTGCCGCACAGCGAGTTGTTCCACCGTCGCAGGGGCAGAACCTATTCCCGCAGTCTTGAAAATACCGGCGCGGCCCGCAATTGGATTCCGCGGCCCAGGCGCGGTTTGCACTGTAGTCACTCCGTATTGATTCAAGACCTTTAAAAGCCGTTCATTGGGATTGAAGCTGTCGAGCGTGCGAACATCGGCGGTGTTGGGGTCGGTGGCTTCGTCCTGATCCTGATCCGCCGGAATATTGTAGGCGCCGGAAATTCCGGCAGTGGTATCGGCGTCGATCAGGCCGGGCGTGGCGAACGCGGCTTTTAGCGCTGTATATCCGTCGGGCGGTTTCTGCTGCGAACCGCTGCGGACGGCTTCAACTTTTCCATCGCGGATCAACACCATGCCCGGTCCGCCTTGCGTCCCATCCGCCATGGTGTACAGGTGGTCCGCAAGCACCGCGAAATTTTGCGCCTGCAGCGTGGCCGTTGAAGCGGCTAAACACATCAACCAGGCAAAGCAACGAAGGGTGCGCATCAGTTTCCCCCTCGTGGCGAAGCTGGAAAGCGGTCGGCGACACCAAATCCGCCGGTCGCATAGCGCAGATCTTGCGGACTGCTTCGGTCGAAAACCTTTTGTCCCTCAATCCAAGTTTCGAGCACATGGGTATAGACGCTAAAGGGTGGCCCACTTAGAACCACGAAATCCGCGTCTTTGCCGGGATCAAGCGTCCCAATACGATCGCCCAGGTCAAGCATCTCTGCGGGATAAATGGTCAATCCCTTGAGCGCCGCTTCCTCGCTCATGCCCCCGCGCACACCCATTGCCGCCTGCCGCAGAATAAGCCGGGAACTCGTGATTGAGTCGTCTGTGTTGAACGCCACTTTCACGCCGGCTTTCTCAAGCGCCGCAGGACATCCCAGATCGAAATTGATTGTTTCAAGCTTTCCTCCGGGAGAATCCACAACCGTGAAACTGACGGGAATATGGCGTTTCGCGAGTTCATCCGCCACCATGCAGGATTCGGTACCATGCTGCACCACAAGCCGGTAGTGGAATTCCTCCGACAAGCGAATCGCCGTCATAACGTCATCTGCCCGGTGAGTGTGATTGTGAACCACTCGCTTGCCATCGAGAACCTCCACCACCGCGTCCAGGTCGAGATCGCGGTCCGGCAGTTTTGCCGTCTTGTCGCCGGCCGCGACGGCTTTGTTGTAGGCTCCCCATTTCGCCTTATACTGTGCCGCCTTTTCATAAATTCCGCGGGCCATCGCCGCTTCTTCCATGCGCGTCATGGGCGCTTTATCTTTCGCGCCGTAGTGCTTCGGGTTTTCGCCATTCGCCATTTTCATCCCGCCAATGCTTCCCTGAATCAGCATCTGTTCGATAGTGTTGCCCCGCAATTTGACGTAAGCCGTTTGTCCTCCCATCACATTGCCGCTACCCGGCATTATGTTCGCGGTAGTTACGCCCCCAGCGGTTGCCATGCGGATATTCGGGTCGGCAGGATCGATTGCATCCAGCGCGCGCAAGCCAGGCTGCACGGGACCGCTCGATTCATTGACGTCGCCCGAGTCCGAAGCCATGGGGTTGGGAGAAATGCCGATGTGAGAGTGCGAGTCCACAATGCCGGGTATGACGACTTTGCCGGCCACGTCCTCAACCGTGGCTCCACGCGGAATCTTGACTTTGCTTTCCTCGCCCACAGCTACGATTTTTCCGTTGGCTACGATGAGCACTCCACGCTCGATCGGCGGTCCGCTGATCGGATAGACCTTCGCCCCGCGAATGGCCAGCGTCGCCTGGCCCGCGGCTGTGTGCGCGCAGATTGCAATGCTCGTGCACACGACCGCCCACTGGCAAAGATTCCTGACGGTTCTGAATCGCATCCGGCCTCCTTGGAATTGGTAAAGAAAAAGAACTATATCATTGGCTTTTGGGGCGCATGTTTAGCGGGGAGGATCTTTGCGTTTGCTTGATTGCTTGCACAAAAAATAAGGAGGGCAGCCTGTCTGCCCTCCTATTCGAAATTTCTACAACCGTTCTACGGCTCAGGAGTCGTGGCAAAATCAACGTTCTGGATATTTGTGCCAGCGATCTTCTTTCGCCCGTCGGTCCAGGTAATGTAAGCAGAGCCGGTCGCATTGCCCGCATCAGCCGCATTTAGCGCTGTGTTGTAATCGTAATCGCCCGCGTAGCAGGATACGACGCCGGGATCGTCCTGAACCGGCTGCGTGATCACTTTAGTGCTGATGGTGATGTCCGCGAGCCAGGAAGCGCCATTGGTATTCGACTGACGACCTACGCGCTCGTAGTTGCATCCCGCGTCTCCGATATTGTTGCAGGCGCTGGTGGCCTTGCGACGATCATACCAAGAGGCCGTGACGTTGCCATCCGAGGTTGCGGACAGTGAAGGCATCCACTGCGTCTTGTTCGGAGCGTCCTTATCTGTGTTCAGTTTGATCGGCTTCGACCAGGTTTTGCCGTTGTCGGTAGAACGCTGGTAAAAAATGTCCCCGTGATCGCCGTTCGTTCCCGCCGCAGCATAGTCGTAGTGGACCACGCCGCTGGGACCGACTGCCGGCTCGCCCCAGCCCATGTGCCGGATGATCGGATTTACCTGGTAGAAATATCCGCAGCTCGTATCCCCGACCGGGTTGTATCGCGGACCCATGGTCACTTGACTCCAGGTTTTGCCGCCGTTGGTTGAGCGGAACATCAGGTTCTGACGGGTTGCGTTTCCCCCACCGCCCTCATCCATGCTGGCAATAAATACGGTGCTGCTTTTCCCCACTAGCGTGGCGCCGCGCGGTGAGCCGGTGATCTGCACATTGCGGTAGAAGACACCATTATTGTTGAGTTGCAACGGTGTGCTCCACTTCACACCATCGTCCGAGTAGGTAACAAAAAGACATCCGCCCGCCCCGCAGGTCGTAGTGAAATCGTTCCACGATACATACATCCGACCGTAAGTACTGCTGGTGGGCTCATTATCCGCCCACATCGACTCGCGATCGTCGAAGCCGCCGTTGTGAGCGCATGCTCCAACCGTCCAGGTTTTCCCATTCTTGGAGGTCCACAAGCCTACCCCCTGACCACCGCAGTCCCCCACCAAATCGCCGGCGAAGAACTTGCCCAACTTGGAGTTGAAAACCACGATCGGGTCGCCAACATTGAACCCATGACCGTTCGCGAAGGGCCCAGGTTGAATCTGTTTGAACGTTGCCCCGCCATCGGTCGAGTAGGACACCCCGGAATAGTTGCCCGCGCCGTCGTAGTTCGAGTTGTAATTCACCACAATGGTCTGGCCTTTATCCGCGGTGCTTGCGGCGACCATGCTTTCGCTTCCACACACATCCTCGGAGCCCGAACAATCCGATCCGTTGCTGACGCGGATGTTTGGCGGCGCAGTCGGCTTGTGATTGACACCAGCCGCGGTTGGTTGTCCCCCTTGCATAATGCCGCATTCGACCAGGATTCGACCTGCGCGCAAGTTTTCCTGCATCATGAGTGACGTTACATTGATCTGCGCGCAGTCGACACCTAGCGAAGTCATTTGAGCGCTGGCCAGCGAAGGTTGAAAGACGCACGCCGCCAGTAGCATCACCGGAAGCGCAAAGTAACAGAGGTTTCTATTTCTGTTGTTCATCATGGTTGCTTTCCCCCTTTTTTGCTGATTCTTGAAGCTCCGTCGGTGGGACAGAAATACGCCGCTCCGCGCTCGGGACAGGAGCCACCGCAGTCCCAAAATACTGTTCGTCCATCCAGATTCCCGCATTCTTCTTCAGATTGTTCAAAAGCGCTTCCATCTTCTCGTCTTGGAGGTTCTTTTCGATACGAGCCGATACCTGCGTGAGTGGTTGACGGTCGCGCTTGACCAATTCGATAAGAAGAAGGCGCGCTTGAGTATCTTCTACCTCCGCGAACTCAAGGCCACCCCATCCTTGGAGTCGTCTCCACGTTTCCAAATGAACAGCCTGCGAACTTGCACTTCGTCATAGTCCGACAGGTGGGCAGAATAATATTGGCTGATTTCTTGCGGGGTGGGCTGGGCTTGCCGCATCAGGCTGGCGAATTCAGCGTCGGAAAGTACCTGCATGCGCGCAATGGCTA
>Ga0206933_1030_pt3 | contig 35416 bp, 31 predicted proteins | sample Alteio_BWOrgHeat_15_FD_152937 | JGI IMG/M metagenome (GOLD analysis project Ga0206933, IMG submission 152937) | Enriched cells from forest soil in Barre Woods Harvard Forest LTER site, Petersham, Massachusetts, United States -... | ecosystem: Environmental > Terrestrial > Soil > Temperate forest >... | reverse complement strand
TCGTGCCGCTTTGTTGCGGTGTGAGTTTGGGTTTCCATTGTTCTTCTGCAAAGCTGAGGGTAACCGAGGCGGCAATCAACAAAACCACTGGCATGCGATTCAGCATAGAACACCTCCCAGGACGGGGTTTCGTGGCGTGAAGCAGTATAGGAGCCACCTGCGCGGAGTGTCAAACGACCAAGGGGTGAGAATACAACGGGATGGAATGGAAACTTCTTCGCCTCTTGCTCAATCGCCTGACTTCGTTCCGCCACCGCAGCGACTTGCTGGGGCAATCGGGATTTATCAAAAGCTATGAACCTGCAGCGGCAGAAAGCAAAATCTGCGCGACTTCTCCAGGACTCTCGACGTGGCAGTCGTGGCCCGAGTTCACTTCGCTGACCTGCCATCCGCAAGCACGAGCCTTCTTGGCAAACGGCTCGAAGAACGGCCGCGCTGGGTATGCTTCCGCAATACAGCTAACGAAAACAGCCGGAATACTGGCCTTGCGGTTCTTGCGAAGACGAAGCGGTTCCTCAAAGCAGCGCAGACTGAAATCACAGAGCCTCTCGCGCACAAAATCTCGTGCCTCTCCTGGCTTCAGACCCCAGAGGTCCAGTTGACTCTCTCCACTCGGTAGCCGCCAGCCCTCGCCACGTTCTCCAGCAACGCTACGAAAATAGGCACCCATCTCAGCGGGAAGCAGATCCAGCACGCATTGCCCATCTTCCGGGATGAAAGCGTCCAAAAAGACCAGCTTCTGAACCCGGTTTGGATGTGACTCTACAACGCCGCTGATGACCATACCTGCGTAGCTGTGTCCTACAAGCACCACAGTATCTTGCACGGTCGCCAGCTCCATGGAAACGTCGTCGACGTGTTGATGTAGCGTCACGTCAGAAGTCAGATGCCTCTGGTCCACACCGAGCCCGCGAAGAATCGGCGTTATTATTCGGTGCCCGTGCTTTCGCAGCAGAGGGGCCAGCAAGTCCCATGTGCCAGTGGACTGCCATGCGCCGTGTACGAGCACGAACGTCGACATGGAAAAAGAGTTTAGCAGTTGTCGCACTGACCGGGTCAAATCCTCTTGTTCGGTGCAATAGAGATTTAACGCCAGTTGACTTTCATGGCGTTCCCCAAGTCCTTTTCCCCGATTGACTGTCCTGTCATCCTGCGGACAAACCACCCTTAGCACGCGTGGCTGCTTCAATCGATTTGACAGCTCCGTCCGCGGCCACAAAGAAATTCCTGCCTTAACGTGTCGTCTTCTCTCCACCGTTCCCGATTTCTGATTTAGAGGACAGGAACGCTTGAAGCTCGGTCTCGGTTCCATCAAGGCCTCTAAATTCGGCTGCGAAAACGCATTTCACAATAAGGAGGTTCGGCGTCACCCAAGTCCTTTTCGGTGATTGACTTGGCCTATCACATTGCCGAGAAACTACTCATGACACGCTTGGCTGCTACGACAGGTGTGCCAGCCCGCCCCAAGGCCGTTCAAATTCGGAGTGATTTCCGGTTCGACGCTACCTCTCCCCTCCGGATCTTGACTATTGGCTCGAAATGCGAGACGCTGTGCGCGATTCGGGATGCCATGGGGACGGCCGACACTACTATTTCTACGCTCATCGAGTTGGCAGAAAAGGGTGACGAAGATTCCGCCACTAAGCTCTTTACCCTTCTCTACGCGGAACTCCATCGTCTCGCGAAGCGCCAACTCGCGCGCCATGGTTACGTCAGCATCAGCGCTACCACACTCATCCACGAGGCTTACCTTGACATGGCGGCGCGAGCGGGCCAATCCTTTCCCGATCGGGGGCGCTTTATGGCCTATGCGGCGCGCGTCATGCGCGGGCTCATCATCGATCATGTGAGGAATCGGCTGGCCATTAAGCGCGGCGGTCGCTTCGAACTTACTTCTCTCACCACCAACATTAGAGACGTAATCGACGACGATCGGGAGCTCGCGCGGATCAGCCAGGCTCTCGACGAACTGGCGCGTGTCGATAGCTCGCTATCCCAGATTGTAGACCTGAAATTTTTCTGCGGATTTTCCTTTGGCGAAATCGCCGATATGGCCGGCACGTCCGAACGCACTGTTCAGCGCAAGTGGGAAAAGGCGCGCATTTACTTGCATGGCAGTCTGCGGGCGGATTTGCCGCTGTGAGAAATCGATGTCTCCAATTACTCCCGATCAATGGCAAGAAGTAAGCCCGTACCTGGACGAGGTTCTAGAGCTTCATCCCGAAGAACGTGCCGCATGGCTACTTTCGTTGAGCGAAAAAGATGCACGGCTCGCTTCCATGGTGCGCGCGTTGTTAGACGACAAGCGGCAATTAGAGCAAGAGAATTTCCTTGAGAACTCCCCACTACGCCCGGGCGCAAGCCTGGCCGGCCAAAAGCTTGGCCCTTACACACTAATCTCACAAATCGGTCAAGGCGGAATGGGCAGTGTGTGGTTGGCGCAACAGACTTCCCCGCTGCAACGAAAAGTGGCTTTGAAACTGATTCGCTGGGGAATGTACGACGGCACTTTACTGCGTCGTTTCGAGGCCGAGAGGCAGTCGCTAGCCGTGATGGACCATCCCTCGATCGCAAGGGTCTTCGATGCCGGCGCTACGCCTGAGGGCCAACCGTACTTCGTGATGGAGTACGTGGCGGGCGTGCCGATCACTGACTATTGCGACCAGAAAAAGTTGCAGATTCCCGAGCGGCTTGAGTTGTTCATCAAAGTCTGCGAAGGGGTACAGCACGCACATCACAAAGCCATCATTCACCGCGATCTTAAACCTGCAAATATTCTGGTAATTGAAGTTGATGGCACACCGGTTCCGCGAATTATTGATTTCGGGGTGGCGAAAGCTATCAGTCGCGACATCAGGGAAGAGACCGTCAATACAGGGATGGGAGATTTTGTGGGGACGCCGGGCTATATGAGCCCTGAACAATGTGATCCGGCAACCCAGGATATTGATACACGCACCGATGTGTATTCCCTGGGTGTGGTTCTGTACGCTCTACTCACGGGCAGTTTGCCCTTCGACACTAAGGAATGGAAGGACCAGCCATTCGACGAAATATTGCGGCGACTGCGGGAGGAGGATCCGGTACGACCCAGCACCAAAGTCAGTAGTACAGACCACGATACATCGACCAGCGCAGCCGAAGCGCGGGGAACGCAACCGAAGCAGTTAGTCAGCATGCTCCGTGGCGATCTCGACTGGATCACGATGAAGGCGGTCGAGATAGACCGCATGCGCAGGTACGCCACACCATCCGATCTGGCCGCTGATATCGGCCGCCATTTGAACAACGAACCCGTCACGGCTCGCCCGGCGAGTCTTTCTTATCGCACGCAGAAATATGTGCGACGGCACCGGTATAGCGTGGCCGGAGCAGGCGTAGTCATCGCGTTGCTGATGGCTTTTGCACTGATACAGAACATCCAGCTACGCAAGACCCGGCGCGAGCGCGACCGGGCAGACCACATCGCGGAATTTATGGTCAAGATGTTTAAGGTGTCCAATCCAAGCGAAGCGCGAGGAAACAGTGTCACGGCACGAGAGATTCTGGACGAAGCCTCGAAGGGGATGGAGAGCGGCCTATCGAAGAACCCCGAAGTACAGTCTCAAATGATGTATGTCATGGGAGACGTCTACTACAATCTCGGATTATTTTCTAAGTCGCAGTCGTTGCTCGAACAAGCGCTCGCTGTTCAGCGGCGTGCATTCGGATCAGATCACGTTGAAACGCTTAGGACGCAAAGCCTCCTGGGCAGGACTCTTCAGAAGGAAGGGCATTCGGGACAAGCGGAAAATCTGGAGCGCGAAACACTCGCTGTCCAACGCCGTGTATTGGGGGCAGAAAACCCAGATACTCTGTCCACCATGAGTCGCCTTGCGAACGTACTCATGTGGGAGGGCCAAACCTCAGAAGCTGAAAGGCTCGATCGCGAGTTGCTTGAGACTCGACGTAGGATGCTCGGACCGGATGACCCGGAGACAGTTGGGTCAATGGACGACCTGGCGTTTTGCCTTTCGCTCGAGGGCGAACAGGGGAGGGAAGCTGATTTATCCGAATCCGAAAAGCTATCGCGCGAGGCGCTTGCGATCAAGCAACGAATCCTGGGTCCGGAGCACCCGGACACCATTGCTTCTATGGCAAATCTCGGCGCTACTCTTAGCCTCGAACATAAGTTGGCAGAGTCAGAGATGCTAACGCGCGAGGCGCTTGAGATGAGTCGCCGCATTCTTGGACCGGAACATGACGTTACGCTGGATTCTGCGACCTATCTGGTCAATACTCTCCAGCTGGAGGGGCGCTACGCTGAGGCAGAGAAGTTGGAGGCCGAAACGCGTGCCATCCAGCAGCGCGTGCTTGGTCCCGACCATCCTGCTACTGCCGTTTCTACCTTCAACCTCGCATGCCTGGAGGCGCTCCAGGGTCATCGCGAGCGCGCCCTATCGCTCTTGCGCGAAGCTATTACCCACGGCTTGAGGCCGCTGCAGGCACTTGCCATAGAAGGCGACGAGCTAAAGTCGCTTCGCGGTGATCCGCGCTACGAGGCGCTGGTTGCCGAAGTTAAAACGCGGGCTGCCTTGGTCCAACAAAAACAATAGCGCAACCTCGCTGACCCGTCATTCCACCCTTTAAATTGTTTATCTCCCCTGTCGTCTTTTGTCGCCGGTTTCCGATTTCTTCAGTAGAGACAGGAACCATCGCCAATCCCCCAGGCTCCTAGTCCTTTGGGTGAACATGGGCCTAACTGAAAAAATAAAGAAAGAAGGTAATTGTTATGGCGCGTATGAAGTCGTCTCTCAGCGTTTGGGTGCTGTTTTTGGTTTGCTCTGCAGTCTCGCTCTGCGCACAGCAAGCAGCTTCGGCTGCAGCGAACGCAGTTGTGCCGCCACTCGTGAAGTTCAGCGGTGTACTCACTGACGTGAACAGCAAAGCTTTGACGGGTACTGTAGGTGTAACGTTCTCTCTCTACAATGAGGCCCAAGGTGGTGCCGCACTCTGGGTTGAAACTCAGAATATAACCCCCGATAAGACTGGGCATTACTCGGTAATGTTGGGTTCTACCACAAGCCAAGGGATCCCGGCTGAACTATTTGTTTCCGGCGAAGCCCGCTGGTTGGGTGTGCAAGCGCAGGGTCAAACCGAGCAGCCGCGTACATTGTTGATGAGCGTGCCTTATGCGTTGAAGGCACTGGATGCAGAGACCGTCGGCGGAAAGCCAGCATCTTCATTTATGCTCACACCGCAAGCGGGCGGCAAAGCTGTTCCCGGCAAGCTACCTCCGGGAAGCATCACGGGGAGCGGCACGGCAGATTATGTTCCCATGTTTACCGGCGCGACTAGCATCGGAGATTCCAAAATCTTTCAAACCGTGGCTGGCAATGTGGGCATTGGCACCACAACGCCAGCTGCGAAGCTGGATGTGAAAGGCACGGAAGATCTCCGCAACACCCTGACTTTGTTCCCGTCGGGGACGAATCCCGCTCTGTCGGTACACGGCACGGCGTTGGAGGTCAGCAGTGCGGGCAAGGTCACATTCGTTTCTGGCCAGACCTTCCCGGGAACGGGAACGGTCACCAGCGTGGGCAGCGGAGGGGGACTGACGGGTGGGCCGATAACGGGGAGCGGGACACTCAGCATCGCCTCGGGCGGCGTCACCAACAGCATGTTGGCCAATCCTTCGCTGACCGTAGCGGCGGGGACTGACCTGACAGGCGGCGGGACAGTCGCGCTCGGCGGAACGACAACACTGGGCTTGGACACAACTAAGGTGCCGCTGCTGAATGCTGCCAACACCTTCACGGGCAATCAGACGGTGAACGGCAACCTGAGTGCGACCGGGGTGGTGACCGGCAGCAGCTACCAGATTGGGAGCAATCTGTTCGCCTTCGGCTCATACAACAACTTCAATGCATTCCTGGGCTTCGCCGGTAACGCCGCGACGAAGGGCACAGGCAACACGGCCAACGGGGTGGCCGCGCTCCAAACCAACACGACGGGTTCCAACAACACAGCTAGCGGCGCCTATGCGCTCGACGGCAACTCCGGGTCCAACAACACCGTGATCGGCTTCCAGGCGATCTACGGAGAGGGCACTGGGTCCTTCAACACGGCTCTAGGCGCGCTGTCCGGCCTAACCAACGACTCGTCAGATATGACCGGCACGAACAACACTTTCTTAGGGATCGGAACCGCTATCAGCACCGGAACCGTCAGCAACGCCACGGCTATCGGGGCCAATGCCGACGTGGCGGAGAGCAACGCCCTGGTACTGGGCAGCATTAACGGCGTGAACGGCGCGACCGCCAGCACCAATGTCGGCATTGGTACGACGACTCCCTTGGCCGCACTGGATGTCGCTGGCGGAGGGGGAGTGCATACCTTCATCGGCAATCCCAACTGTGGCAGCTTCGCCGGAGTCGGCTTCGGCGCCAGCGGCTTTAATTCGTGCCAAAACTACTCTCTGGTGGGCGACGGTACGAACACTTTTATTGCCGCTCCAACCGGACAGATTCTTTTCCGTGTGGACAAAAACTCGTACACAGCTATGTTCATTGGATCAAGTGGCGCGGTTGGAATTGGAACCCTCTCGCCTGACAACAGTCTTTCCGTGAATGGCAACGCCGACAAGACTGGCGGCGGTTCCTGGGGAACGTTTTCCGATGGCCGGCTCAAGAATCTGAATGGCAGCTTCAATACCGGCTTGAGTCAGGTCTTGAAGATTCACCCCGTTCGCTATCGCTACAAGGCCGACAATGCGCTGGGACTCCACGATACGGACGAACATATCGGGGTGGTCGCCCAGGAAGTCCAAAAGGTCATCCCGGAGGCGGTGACAGAAAACAGCAAAGGCTACTTGATGGTCAACAACGACCCGATTATCTGGACGATGCTAAACGCAATCAAGGAACAACAGCGGGAGATCAAACAGCAGCAGAGTCTGCTTCGGGCGCAGGCCGCAACTATGCAGAGTCTGAAGGCTGAGGTCCGCGAGACTCGGGAGATCTTACGCAAGGTACGGGCGCAAGCAGCGACTGCGCAGCCCATGTTGGTGGCGGTGAAGTAAGCGTAGCGAAGTCAAACAGCACATAATTGCCGCTCGGTCTCGGGCGGCTTTTTTGTGAAACAACCCCAATTATGGTATGCGACCAGGGCAGTGACAGGACGAATCCTTCCTCGTCTCCGGGAAGGCCTCCACTCCCGCTCCCCTGCAGAGATGCCAGGCGTCAAATAAGGGACTTTGAGTTCCCAGGTCAGTTCTGAACCGTTATGAAATTGTGGACTCTACCTGATTCCTCAGCCTCTTACCAACAACGCGATTTGCTTCGTTTTGATCCGATCTGCTCGATTATGAACGTGGAACTACTATAGTTTTACTGCAAGGACGGTATACGCAAACGCCCGTTGGTTTTAGCAGAAGAAGCCGCCCGACTGCGGGCGGCTTGGTCCGACTCGTGAAAGATCGAGTGATCTTGTTCCTGGCTCACTCGGGCAGAGTGGCGCTCGGCCTTCGGGTGCTCGCCCTTGGCACGCCAGTTGTGGCGCCCAGTCCGTTGCTTGGTCTTTGGTCATTGAACCTGCCGCTTGCCTCTGGCAGTATGTCCAAATATTTCAAGTCGGAGAAACCCTTTGCCAGGTAGCCATGAAGTACACCGCTCGCGTCGATGTAATCTCCTGTGATCGCCCCCGGGTTGTTGATGACGGAAGGTTGGGTGCCCTGACTGCTGCCCGTACCCGCGCCCGGAACATCGTACGTTCTGATCTTCCCGTCAGCGGCGCGCACGAATCCGTGATACACGCCGCTCGTGTCTTGGTACTGTCCCGAGATCACCCCTGCATCGTTTATGGACCAGGCTATAGTGCCCTGCCCATTGCCCTTACCTGCCCCGGAGGGATCGAACTTAGTAATCTTGCCGTCTGGATCGCGCACAAAGCCATGATCCGCGCCTGACACGTCCACCCATGTTCCCGCGATCGCTCCTCCGGCGTTGATGTACTCAGGGTAAGTGCCGTTGACCGCGCTGGGTACAGCAAACTTGGTGAAATGGCCCTTAGGGCTGCGCAGGAAGCCGTAGCATTTTGTCGGACTGCAGTCGTCTCCGGTGATCGCCCCCGCCGGGTTAATGCCGAAGGCTGCAGTGCCCCCAGCGCCGCCTGGAGCATCGAATTCGGTGATCGAGCCGTCAGGAGCGCGCAGAAAGCCATGATCCCCGTTCTTAGTGTCTACGTAATATCCTGTGATCGCGCCTGAAGGATTGATATTGTCATTGCCCCAGGGGAAGGTGCCCTGACCGCTGCCTGTGCCCGCGTCCGGAGCATCGAAATTGGTGATCGCGCCGTGAGGATCGCGCACGTAGCCGTGATCCGCACCAATCGAGTCGGTGTAGTACCCCGTGATCGTTCCCTTCGGGTTAATGCTGTAACCGCGGGTGCCTTGACCGCTGCCTGTACCCGCGTTCGCATCGTCGAAGACAGTGACCTCGCCGTTGTTATCTCTCAAGAAGCCGTGCCGCACAAGGTTCGCGTCACGGGTAAGCCCGGTGATCTTACCGGCCGGATTGATGCTAATCGGCAGAGTGCCCTCGCCGGAGCCTGTGCCTGCGCCGGGAGCATCGAACTTGATGATTTTGTGCTTTGATGGTGTTTGTGCTTGCAGCCAAAAGATCGAAGCGAAACAGGTGCAGAGAAACAATATGCGAATGCACTTCATGTCGTTATCCTCCGTCGAAATTTTTGAAAACACACTTCATGATTTTGCTTCCCAAGGATTCGGCCAGTTCGCGGGAGCGAGAGAGGTAGCTCCCTCAATGATCCCGAAGGCCCAATCAGAAGTCGGAAGGACAAGGGAAAGGGCCGCACAACAATGAGCAAGACTTATTCCCATCCGGGAAGACTGTCGGGGACAAAGCAAAATCCCGAGTGCCTGATTTCTGCCAGGTCGTGAAGTCGAGGTCAGTTCGACACTCGGGCTGTGTTTACGGGTTCCAATTCAAGTTGGCTACGCCTCCATCAATCGGAACGCCCCAACAGATCAGCTGGATACTCATGCCGGCACTCGCGACGTCGACAGTGCTGGTGAACTTTTCAAGCGGAGCGTTGAAGTTGATAATCGTTCCTTCGGTTGAAGAGCTCTTGGTGCCGGTGTAGGCGTAGGTCTGACAATAAAAGGTGTTCTGGGCGTCGGTACCCTTCCAGTAGTCTTGGACGGTGACGTTCTTTTCCCCGTCTGAGTCGATGGGGAGATTGAACTCCAAGTTAACGGCGAATTTGCAATGATTCACGACTGCCCCGTTATCTTCAATGAGGCAAGCGTACTGGTTGGGGGACACTTTGTTCTCAACATGGAAAGCGCTGAACGCTGTCGTCGAGCGCTGCGCATATGCAGGACTCGCTGCGACCGCCAGAATGGCGAGGCAGAGTCCCAGGAATGGTGAAGCTGCTTTGAGTTTCATTGTCGTCTCCTTTTTGAGCAACCTTTGCGGTTGATGGTCGATGGTTTTGTCGCGTCCTCAACTGCCGGGGAAGCGTCAAGGGCAAGCAGCTAAGGCCTCGTCACTTTCTAAAGCGAAATTTTCTGGCGAATTGGTCGCGAGATAGAAAACTTTCTTTGTGCTAAATGGAACGACCCAGGACTCAACCGATGAAGTATTCGTCTTCAATCGGTTGACATTCATTTGTTGATGAGGGTAACTTTGACCACCAAGATACTGGGCTCCCGTCAGGTGGGTTGGTGTGTCGCAAGTTCCGCCTAAAACGGTTAGCGAATTACTAGCGCATTGGCACGCCGGTGACGACGATGCTTTAAGCGCTGCTGTTCCCCTGGTTTACGACGAGCTTCGCCGCATCGCGCATCATTACTTGCGAAACGAACGTCCCGGCCACACCCTGCAAAGCACCGCCCTGGTACACGAGGCTTATCTGCGACTGGAGAAGCAAGGCGCGATTTCGGTCCAGAACCGAGAGCATTTTTTGGCCATCTGCGCTCAATTGATGAGGCAGATTCTGGTTGACTATGCGCGCGGACGTAAGGCGGCAAGACGAGATGGCGGATTCCAGCTGACGTTGGACGACGGGCTCGCCTTCAAGACCCGCAGCGTGGACATGGTTGCTCTCGACGACGCTCTGAACGAACTGGCCAAACTCAATCCGCAACAGAGTCGCATTATCGAGTTGAGGTTTTTTGGCGGCCTTTCCATTGAGGAAACCTCCCAGGCGCTGAATCTATCGCCGACCACGGTAAAGAAGTATTGGAGCATGGCCAGGCTTTGGCTGCATCACGAGATGGCCAAGTAGGCAGCAAGACGCATGACGCCGGAACGCTGGCAAGAAGTTCAGGATGTGTTAGAGAAAGCGCTGGAGTTGGCGCCAAGCGATCGCTTCGCCTTTCTGAATCGGGCCTGCTCATCCGATCCATCCTTGCGGCAGGAAGTCGAAACCCTGATCGCCTCCCGCGACGACATGCGCTCCAGCTTTCTGCAAGCCCCCTCGTCTTCGATCACACTCGCGGCTGGAACCAAAGTGGGCGACTATGAGGTGAAATCACTGCTGGGTGCGGGCGGGATGGGTGAAGTCTACCGCGCTCGCGATGCGCGGTTGGGGCGGGACGTAGCAATCAAGGTCTTGCCGTCTTTCCTCTGTACCGATTCCGAGCGACTGCGGCGATTCGAGCAGGAGGCGCGAGCCGCTGCGGCGCTGAACCATCCCAACATTCTGGCGGTCTTTCAGATGGGCACCTACGAAGGTTCGCCGTACATGGTTTCGGAACTGCTGGAGGGAGAAACGCTGCGGGAGCAGATCACGCGCGGCCGCATGACAATACGCAAGGCGATTGATTACGGGATACAGATTGCGCGCGGGCTGGCTGCCGCGCATGAAAAGGGCGTTGTTCACCGCGATCTCAAACCGGAGAATCTGTTCGCGACGAAAGATGGACGAGTGAAGATCTTGGACTTCGGGCTGGCGAAGCTGACGCAGCCGCAGTCTAGTTCGGAGCACGATGCGCCCACGCTCACCGAGGGGACAGAGGCGGGAGTAGTGATGGGGACGGTCGGCTACATGGCGCCGGAGCAGGTGCGAGGAGAAGCCGCCGACCATCGGGCCGACATCTTCGCCTTCGGTGCGATTCTGTATGAAATGCTAGCTGGAAAACGGGCGTTTCAAGAGCCGACCTCACCGGAGACGATGACAGCTATTCTGAATGAAGACCCGCCAGGTATTTCGCAGGCAACGACCAATGTTCCACCAGCATTGCAGCGGGTGGTGCATCGCTGCCTGGAGAAGAATCCGGAGCAGCGCTTCCAGTCGGCGTCAGACCTAGCGTTTGCCTTGGATACGCTGTCAGAGCCCTCCAGCAATGCTGCAGGAAACGCGGTATCTGCACTTCGCCGGAGGAACCTCCGGTTTGGAATCGGCGCACTCCTCTTAGTGTTAGCGGGAATCACATGGGGCGTTTATTACAAACTTGCTACGGTGGTGCCATTCCAGAGAACCCTAATCACACGACTCACGACTAGCGGTAAGGTGACAATGGCGGTCATCTCGCCAGACGGAAGATACGTGGCGTATGTCACGGGTGAAGCTGAGTTCGGCGGCAGGGAAACCGTTTGGGTGCGGCAGGTTGGGGCTGGCAGCGAAGTTCAGATCGTTCCGCCTGCCGACGCGCGTTATGTCGGGCTGACCTTCTCCCGAGACGGAGATTTTCTTTATGTTACGCAATCTGAAAGCTTAGACAGTTCGATCGGCATACTCTACAAAATGCCCGTGTTGGGAGGAACTAAGAAAAAAATGATCGTCGATGTGGCCATTAGGCCCGGCTTTTTTGTAAATCCGGTGACCCCCTCGCCGGACGGGAAGCGGGTGGCATTCCTGCGAGATTCCAAACCTACAAGCGAGACGGCGTTGATAGTCGCAAACGAGGATGGCAGCGGCGAGAGACAACTGGCCGCCCGCAAAATGCCCAACAGCTTCGCGGGTATGGTTGCTTGGTCACCCAACGGAAAAACCATTGCGACGGTTGTGGGCGACACTGATGAGGCGGGAGTTGAGTATGCGAGCCTGGTGGAAGTGTCCGTGCAAGGCGGGGCAGAGCGTCCTGTAACCCAGAAGCGGTGGCGGAACATCGTAGACTTAGCGTGGCTTCCTGATGGCCGAGGGCTTGTCGTCGACGCGCAAGAGCAAAACTACGGACCAGTGCAAATTGTGTATGTCTCGTATGCGAACGGAGATGTTCGGAGAATTACCAATGATTTGAATTACTACCTTAACGTCAGCGTCACCGCCAATTCCCGCATTGTTGCCACGACGCATTTCGAATACTCATATGATGTTTGGATCGCTTCAGTGGGGGCAGTCGACGATGCCAAGCCGATCACGTCGGACGGTCGTGCAAGCGGGGCGACGTGGAGCCCTGACGGCAGGATTGTGGACTTTAACTTTGAAATTGGGAGCATCAGGCTGATGGGGTCGGATGGAAGCAACCCGAAGCAGTTGACCTCCAACACTGAGGGCACAAACCAATACCCTCGCGTTTCATCGGACGGCCATTACATCGTTTTTGTTTCAGATCGCGCGGGGAGTGAACAGATTTGGAGGATTGACAGCGACGGCAACAACCCGAAGCAACTGACTGACAGCCCGTTTCAAGAACCAGGATTGGACTGCTCGCCGGACGGTAAGTGGGTGCTTTACAGCAAGGTAGGCCCGGAGAAGGGAGTTTGGAAGGTCCCCATGGAAGGTGGCAATCCCGTTCGGCTCAGCGATAGAGATGCGCACCGTCCGGCTATCTCGCCCGACGGGACAATGATCGCTTATGCATACAAAGACGCTTCGGAACATCCGCCGCGCGGAATTGCAATTATGGCATTCGAAGGAGGGACAGCGACAAAGCATTTCGACATTTCGCGCCCGTCGGTGTTTCGGTGGGCCGCGGACGGTCGCTCGCTCCTTTACACTAACCGGCAAGGCGGCGTCGACAATATCTGGAGCCAGTCCATGGGGGGAGGGACGCCCAGGCAAATTACCCATTTCAAGAGCGATTTGATTGGTAGCTTCGACTTGTCAAGAGACGGCAAACGGCTCGTTATCAGTCGCGGTGCGACAAAACAAGACGTCGTGCTGATTCGCGATCTCACGTGAGTCCGCCCACCAGCTAACTTCTGGAAAGACCGACCCCGACATCCCCATCCTGCAGAAAGTCAAGGCGGAATATGCGAGTTGCGGCGGCGGGAGTCGTCGGAAAGTCCTTCTTCGTCGATAGCTATTTATCGATTTGATGTAAACAAAGGCGGAACAAGTCTCCGTGGATTCCGCCTGTGGAAAGTAAAAAGTGCACAGGCGAATCGCGTTTTCTCTTTGGACAACCTCAGCGGATGCGACTCTATTAGAAAACTACCAGTTTCTAACGTCTCGAATTCGAAGAGTGCGGGCCGATGTTTATGCGGGTCCAAGGAACTCGATTTTGAGAAGGTTTTCTAACGATGCCGCCACATCCAGTATCTTCTTGCGGCAGGGGTTTCCCGCTGTGAGTTCTTGCGGCCAATCCGGTTTACCGATGAGGCGATAGCGCTATGCTCTATCGCCTCAATTCATTCGGGTCAAAGGTTATTCTTCTTTAGATACATGAACCGTTCGATGGCACGGTCGAGTCCCCGACGCCGCGCTGAATTGGCGAGGAGAATCCGAAGGTGCGTTTTGTTCCCTGGCGGCGGATAAAGCACGCGGTTTCGCGACCGCCGGGTTGGGCATACCCGTCCGCGAGCAATCTAGGCTGCCAGCTAACGTTCAAAATTGCCACCGCCAACCGCATCCGCCTAGCCTATCCGTGCGGTGACGCTGGCGCGCGTCAGATCATGTGAGGTGTCACTAGGGCGGTCCCACCCGAGTGACAGCAAAGCGGAAGTCAACTGCCTTGAACAGATTTATCGGAAATGCCACAACGCCGTCGAGTTGCTCGATGATCTTTGCCGTCTCATCAAAGTCTTCCACTTCCAGAGAACAGACAAAGGCATTCGTGCCGCACTGCATTGGTGGAGTTTTTGCGGGGCGCTTCAGCAATCCGCCCCGTGATCCTCCGGTCTCAATCCGCCCGTAAGGAACTGGAAGGCCTTTCACTGAGTCGAACTTCCGACCGAAAACCTGGGAGCAAAAACCGATTGCACGCTCGCGATAGGACAAGGACTTTCCCGGCGCGATCGAACTGCCTATTGTGCCGCCCATCTCGTCAGAATCTTCCGACGCCGCAACTCGCCTATTGACCCGGGATTCCGGGTCAGAAAGGGTGTACAATCGCTGCCGCTTGGGCTACTTCCAAAAATGCTGGCCGTCGATCAGGGAGAAAATGATGAGAACCTGGAAATCGGTATTGCTGATACTGGGATTTGTACTGACGTTCTTGCTGGCGGCGACTGCTGCCAATGCGCCAACTTTGACTTTCAAATTCAGCCCGGTCAAGGTGGGAAAGCTGACCACGGAGGTTTGGGGAGTTAACAACGCAGGGGTTATGGTTGGAGATTACCAGGACAAGCCGGGAGACATGCATGGCTTCATGCTGAATGGTACTAAAGTGACCCGCATCAACCACCCCCACGGTAGCAATACCGTTTGCGTACACATCAATTCTAATAACGCGATTGTGGGCTACTACGGGACATCCAAAGGCGAAAAAGGATTCCTGTACCGGAAGGGCAAGTTCAGCAACATTCCAGGTCCCGCCGGAGCGCTCGGTTCACAGGCTAACGGGATCAACGACAAGGGGTGGATCGTCGGTGGCTACAGCACTTCCAGCGGTTCGTCACAGGGATTCCTCCTGAAGGACAAGACCTACAAGACTTTGAACGTGCCCGGCGCCACCGCCACGGTCGCTACTGGCATTAACAACAAGGGTGATATCGTTTTGAGTTGGGTGGACAAATCGGGCAATGGTGAATCTTCGTTGTACAACGGCAAAACCTACAAGACAATTAACGTTCCCGGCGCACTGCACTCGATCGCCCGGGACATCAATACGGCAGGCGACGTTATCTATCAATGGTTGCCGGACGACTTCCATTCGCACGGGGCGCTGCTCCATGACGGCAAGTACTACAAGTTTGACTGCCACAACAGTATGAGCACCGCCGGCGCCGGACTCAACGATAAGGATCTGGCGGTGGGATCTTGCCAACCCGTGAACAATCTTGAGCGAGGATTCAAAGCCACCTACTAGATTTACAGGAACAAAAAAGCCTCACCCCTTGCGATGAGGCTTTTTAAATCCACAATCCGACTGATTAAACGCTGAACGAAGAACCGCAGCCGCAGGTACTCTTAGCCTCGGCCACAACCGCGACCTTGAGTATCCAGACCACGGCTCCGTCCGCGCGGTTGCATCGAGATCCCGCAAATCGTGGAAGCGGGCTCTTCTACGCTTTTCTTCTTCCGGGTTTCGTCGAGGTAGGGCTTCACATGCGAGCACTGCGGACGGGAGCTCCTAGTGATGGACAACGTGCCTATTACCGAGCTGTACCTTGCTTCATACCAGGATCAAACGCCTCCCCCCAAACCGGACACTCGATATGCTTATTCAAGGAGCGACGAGAATTCAAACCTAGGTTAGACTGGGCTGACCATGAGCGTGATCGACGAAGTTCTGGAAGCCAATGAAATTTACTCGCGTACTCACGAGTTGCGCCGCCTTACTCCGCGCCCGGTGCGCCAGCTTGCCGTCCTCACTTGCATGGACACCCGGCTTTCCATCCGCACCTTGGGACTGACCACCGGGGACGCGCACATCATCCGCAACGCGGGCGGTATTGTGACCGACGATAGCCTGCGCTCGCTGCTGGTATCCCACTACCTTCTTGGCACCCAGGAAATCATGGTCATCAACCACACCGATTGCGGCCTGATGCACACCAGCGAGCAGGAGTTACGGACGCGCATCCAGGACCGCACCGGGACCGCAGCCATCGCTCCCGCATTCTTTTTTGCCTTTCAGAATATCGAGGAGAATGTGCGTCACCAATTACAGAAACTGCATACCCATCCCTGGATTCCCAAAGAGGTCTCGGTGCGGGGATTTGTCTACGACGTGAGTAACGGCCGCTTGCGCGAAATCAAGTAGATTCAGCGGCCCGGAGCTTACCAGATTCGGAAAATACTCGTGCGTATTTCAACACATTGTAGCGATGGCACTCTAAAATGTCCCGACCAGGCCATAGCTCTCACTGAGGGGTTTTGAGGGTAATCGGGATTTTGTGACAGTCTGTCCACTTCTTCGGCACGAAACGTCGCATTGCTGCTGGCAGATGCCCGCCGACGTGCTCGACAATTAGCAACTGAGTGGGTGGGCAACGACACTCGATGGAGAGTCGATCGAGGTGGAAGTGAATCTCGAAACGGGCTTTCAAGTCAATGGGAAATATTGAGCAGAATTGGGAAGCCAGCGTTCTGCCGCAAACTATTTTCGCTCACGAACAAAGCGCGAAGGCTGCCTCTTGTACGTGCTTTCCAAAACGCAGGCACAAACCTGCAATAGAATCCCTCCTGATGCCGCCCTGGAAAATCATACAAAGTATCATCCCTAAAAACTCATTTCGGAAGTGTATGCGTGTTGAAAGTGCGAACGCGATTCGAATTGTCCGTCCGAACTTTAGGGACGAAGGGGTTCGCGTGGCTCTCTACCTGCAACTTTTCAATGACTGGTGCATCCCATGTCCGCCGAGCTATCTAAAGGAGCAGTCATGAACTCGCCAATAAAAGACGAACAATTCAAGCGTGTCAGCCGGCGCGAATTGTTGAAACTGGCGCCGGTCCTGGCGCTGGGCGCGTTTGCGATCCCGGAGCTACAGAAGCCGCTCTTGAAAGCCGGACTCGGTTTCAGCGACTGGGTGTCGGCAAAGATGTTTCGCACCGGCCACCTGGCGCCTACGTTTGCGGACACGGAACTCACTCCATTCGATACGTTTCCAATTAACGGTTATGACGTCGCAGACCCGGGCGTTGATTTCGATAAATGGAACCTTTCAGTCTCAGGCGCGGTGCAGAAGCCCGGGAATTACCTACTCGCGCAGATTCAGAGTCTGCCGAAGTTCAGCCAGAATACGCGGCACGTTTGCGTCGAAGGTTGGGATGTAATTGGCAACTTTGGTGGGGTGCGTCTCTGCGATTTCTTGAGGATGATTGGTGCCGATACGACAGCCCGCTTCGTTTACGTCGAGTGCGCGGACGATTACTACGAGACTCTCGATATGGAGACGGCTCTGCATCCGCAGACGATGTTGTGTTTTGAAATGTACGGCCAGCCATTGACTCGTGAGCACGGCGCGCCGTTGCGCCTGACCATTCCAACCAAAGTCGGCTACAAACAAGCCAAATATCTGACTGATCTGAAAGTGACTAATGTGCTGCAAAGAGTGGGCTACTGGGAAGATCAGGGCTACTCGTACTTTTACGGACTATAAAAGAGCCGAGGAGGACACATGTCTACGCGGGCGATCGCGATCGAAAACACGAAGACTGGAGAGGTCGGCAAAGCGGTGTATGAGCATCCGCTTATGGTTCGCCTTTGCCATTGGGTGAATGCTGTGGCCTTGTTCGTTCTGGTGGGCAGCGGCCTCCAGATCTTCCGCGCTTTCCCGAGTTTCGGCGCGAAGATCCCGCAGAAAGATTTAATCAACTGGCCCAGTTCATTCGCGATTGGGGGGTGGCTGGGTGGGGCTCTCCAATGGCATCTTACATTCATGTGGATCTATATCGCGACTGGGTTGGTGTACATCGGCTACCAGATTCTCAGCGGCAACTATAAGCAGGTTCTGTTTGTGCGACGCGATCTGCCCGGAGTGTGGCCAATGGCGCGCTACTACTTTTTATTCGGCCCTAAGCCACCAGTTAGAGAAGCGTACAACCCGCTGCAGAAGCACGCCTACACATCCGCGATCGGGCTGGGCGTGCTGTCGGTGGTGACCGGTCTTGCGGTGTGGAAGCCGGTGCAATTTTCATGGCTGGCGTGGATGATGGGCGGCTTCCATTGGGCGCGATTGTGGCATTTCCTGATCATGTGGGCGATTTTGGCCTTCTTGTTCGGCCACTTGGTGATGGTCGTCCTGCATGGTTGGAATAACTTCGTTTCCATGTTGACGGGATGGAAGAAGGATCCGGAATACTTGTCCGAGTAGTTGTCTCGGGGATGTCGTAATTTTCAGTATTACAGTGGGGAGTAATGCCGGAAGAGGCGATTTCACTGGAGAATCGAGCCGAAAGGCTCAATGAAGAAACGCTGATCCGGCGCATCCGGGACGGCGAGCCTGAGCTCTTCTACGAGTTGATTCGGCCCTACGAACGGCGCGTGTACTCGACTGCATTTGCGATTTTGCGCAATGAAGCGGACGCGGAGGATGTGGCTCAAGAGGCGGTACTGAAAGCGTTCAAACATATTCGGCAATTTCGGGGAGAGGCTCGATTCAGCACCTGGTTAATTCAGATCACTGTGAATGAAGCGCGCATGCGAAGAAGGAAAGAACACATCGAGATCATGCAACCGATCGCGGATCAGCAGGACGACGAGGGAAACTATGTGCCTCGCGACTTTGCCGACTGGCGGGAGATTCCATCGGAGGCCCTGGAACGAAGCGAAGTCCGGCAGAAGCTGGCGGAGGCGTTAGCGTCGCTGGGCCAGAAATACCGCGAAGTTTTCGTATTGCGCGACATGCAGCATTTGAGCATTGAAGAGACGGCCAAAGCACTTGGAGTTTCTACGGCATCCGTCAAAACGCGGTTGCTGCGGGCGAGACTCATGCTGCGTGATCTGCTGGCCCCGGGGATCGGCGGCGGTTGGAGCAGTAAATTGTCGTTCGCGAAGGGGACCAAGCCATGGTAGTGACCTGCGAGCAGCTGTGGCACGAGCTTTCGAATTATCTCGACGGCGAAGTTTCCCCCGATTTGCGCGCCGCCATGGATGAGCACCTTCGCGAGTGCCAGAAATGCAGTGCGGTACTCGAGGGCACGCGCAACGTGATCGGCCTCTACGGGGAGGACAGTATGTTCGAACCACCTCACGGATTTAGCCAACGTTTGCATAGAAGGCTCGAGGAGAATATGCCGCGCCAGCGAGGGACCGCAATTGGTTGGATGGTCGCGGTAGCAGCGGCGCTTTTGATTGTCGGTAGTTTCGAACTTGGCGACTCTTCCGCGTTCGTAGGTCCACAACAACGTTCGCAGCAAGCACAACCCGGGATCGGAGTTCCACCGGGAATGATGGTCGTGGTGGCGGAGGACGGAAAACTTTTCCACGCAGGCGCCGGATGTCCATTGCTACACGACAAAGCACATTTGCGGACCATGACTGCGAGCGAAGCGCGTCGAGAAGGTTACACTCCTTGCGTACAATGCATGAAGAAGTATCTGACGGAAAACGCTGCTCTCGATGCAGACGACGATGATGGCGGAGAGCTCGCCAGTTCGACGGGATCGACCTCATACTAAAACTAGTGGAAGTTTTGCAGGAAGACGCGACGATAAGGACGGGCGAGACGCCCGTCCTTATACGCAAGGCTTATGACCGGTTAACCTAATTTTGCTTCATGCTGTCATCGTGCTTCATGGTGTCATTTTTCTTCGTATCATCCGATTTGCTCTTGTCGGTCTTGGTCTTTTTTGTCTTGCTGGCTTTCTTCTCCTTCGCCATGTCGTCGTTCTTCATCTGATCTTGCTTCGTGGTGGTGTCTGGCTTCATGTTGTCCTGTTTCATGGTGTCGCCGCCGGACTGGGCAAACGCCGCGAGGGATACCGCCAACAAATTCAATCCCACCAGCCTGCACAATAGCTTTTTCATAAGACTCTCCTACATTTTTCTGGTTTTGAAGTTGGGTCGTCACAATTCGACCCGGCGATGGGATGTGCTTGCGGCAGGAAAGTTACAGCACTGACAAAAAACACCGTGCGATTTTCTTTTTGAGTAGCACATTTGTAAAGCCTGAAACTTCCATCCATCTCGCGACTCCTATGCCCCGCGCGCAGCTGCACGAGGACGGAATCTGTCTGTCCATCCCTCTCAGCCCGCGACAAAAAGCCAGGAGTTGAAAAATGCGCAAAATAGGTCATATCCTCTGGATGGTCGCGTTCGCGATCAGTATCGTCTCCCCAACCTTCAGTCACGCAGAGGACGAGCATTCCCAGGGTGCAGTCTTCATCATGACGAATGCCGCCAGCCACAACGAAGTCATCTCCTACAAACGAGCCGCGGACGGCTCTCTGCAAGCAGCCCACAAATTCGCCACCGGAGGCCGCGGCAGCGGCGGCAACAACGACCCCCTCGAATCGCAAGGCTCTCTGACCCTGAGCCAGGATCGTTCTTTACTCTTTGCCGTCAACGCCGGCAGCGGAACCATCTCAGTATTTCAAGTCCACGGCGCCGACCTTTCGCTCGCCGACTTGCAACTCTCCCAAGGCGCTGAACCCAATGCCATAGCTCAGCACGGACACCTCGTCTACGTCCTCAATACCGGAGGCAGCAGCAATGTAGTCGGTTTCCGGGCGAGCGATGATGGAAAACTCCAACCCATTCCCCATTCCCTAACTTTCCTGAGCACCAACACCTCAGGAGCCTCGTCGTTAGCCTTCACCCCTAACGGCCAGTTCCTGCTCGTCACCGAGCGTGAAACGAACAGCATCGATGCCTTCATCGTCAAAAGCAACGGAACCCTGTCCCCCATCGTGATCAACCCCAGCGCCGGACCCGGACTTTTCGCCCTGGCGTTCGCTCCCAACGGAACCGCGCTGGCCGCTGAAACCGGGCCCGCCGGCGGCCAGAACGCCTCTGCCATTTCCTCCTACTCAGTTGCCTCGAACGGAATCCTCACGCCGATTAGCACCAGCGTACCTACGTTAGGCGCAGCAACCTGCTGGAACGCCGTCACTCCTAACGGCAAATGGGTTTACACTTCAAACGCTGGCACCTCCACCATTTCCGGATTTTCCATCGGCTCGAATGGCGCGCTGACGGCATTACCCGGAACGATCGTCGGCACAAATCCCACAGGCGCCACCAATCTGGACATCGCCATCACTACCGATGGTAAGTTCCTGTATACCCTCGATGGCGAGATCGGCAAGATCAGCATCTTTGGCATCCAGTCCGATGGCACCCTGACCAACTTGGGCACGAACGGCGCGCTGCCGAAAGGCGTCGGATTCAACGGAATCGCAGCCGACTAAACTCGTAACGTGAGTTGTGGCGAATCAAAGCCACAACTCACCTTTCTTAACATGGGCGTCGACGAAGCCTTCTATGAAAAGGCACTAATTACGACCGGAAGAAATCCTTGCGCGGAAAGGTTGCGGCGAGGGCGAAAACCGCCAAGGTCGCGATGGTCAGCAAGGTGTCGGTCCGTCTGTATCGGATGATGCGCAAGGAATGGGATTACGCGCAGTGGGTCAAGTTCGGTTCGCATTCTCAGGTGGATGAAGAATGTCGATCCAAGCTCGCCAACGCGATTCTTGACCAGCTCATTTCGATCGCTGTCGATTTGCAGACTCCTCCAGCAGCTTCACGCAGTTGTATAGGACGCGCGTGTGCGCCATGGGCAGCTCCACGCGTTCTCCCAGTTCCACGACCGCGCCCATCAACGCTTCCAGTTCCATTGGCCGGCCCGCTTCTAGATCTTGCAGCATCGAGGTTTTGTGCTCTCCAACCTTTTCCGCGCCCGCGATCCGTTGATCGATCGAAACAGGCAAGTCCATCCCCAACTTGCGGGAGACTGCTTCCACTTCCTGCATGATGGTTCGAATGACGAAGCGAACTCCTGGATCGCGCAGCATTTGAGCCACCGTCGCGCGCGTCAATGCGCTGACCGGATTCAAGGAAGCATTGCCCAAAAGCTTGACCCAAATCTCATGCCGGATACGAGTCGTGACCGGGCAGCGCAAACCGGAAGCGATGAGTGCCTCCGCAATTCGGTGCGAGCGCTCAGAGCGAGTACCATCGGGTTCGCCAAGAGAAATACGGTTGCCCTCGGTATGTTGAATCACTCCCGGTGCGATGATCTCGGTTGAAAAGTAAACGATAGATCCCACCACCCGATGCCCTTCGATGGCCGAGGAGATCACTCCTGCGGGATCCACGCGCTCCAAACGCATTCCTTCCCATTCGCCACCGAAACCCTGGAAGTACCACCACGGAATTCCATTCTGTGTGCTGACGACGGTTGTCTCTGGCCCTAACACTGGCTTCAATTTAGGCGCAAGTTGTGGCAGGCCGTGAGCCTTTACGCCCAGAAACACTACGTCCACCGGTCCTACTTCTTCAAGGGAACCGGCGATTGCGGGCCGAGCCACGAAATCTCCATCGACACTCTTCACCTGCACGCCACGCTCTTGCATGGCGCGAAGGTGCGGCCCGCGCGCGAACAGGGTAACGTCGAATCCGGCCTGCGCCAAGCGGGCTCCGAGGTAAGCTCCGATTGCGCCAGCCCCGGCTATCAGGAATCTCATGGCTGATTATCCATGCTCGTCGTCGTTAAGCGCGGCGGCGACGACGCGACGGCGAATTTTTCCGGTCGCGGTGGTTGGAATACTTTCTACCAGATAGATCTTCGTAGGACATTTGTACTCTGCCAAAGACGCGCGGCAATGCTTGATCAGTGATGATTCGGTTGCACCATTCGATTCGTGCAGGACGACCGCGGCGGCCACCTCTTCTCCTAGCGTGGGATGGGCACACCCGAACGTCACCGCAGCGGCAACGGCGGGATGCTGTAATAAGACTTCATCAACTTCGTGAGGCGCGATGTTCTCGCCCCCGCGGATGATGATGTCTTTGATCCGGCCCGTCAGATGCAAATAACAATCGGCATCAAGTAATCCTTCGTCACCAGTCCGAAACCATCCATTCACGAAAGCGCGAGCGTTGGCTTCAGCATTGTTTTCATATCCGCGGAAGACGTTGGCTCCCTGAATCGCGACTTCTCCCCGCTGGTTCGTGCCCAGGTGATTCCCATCCTTGTCCATGATGCTGATTCGCAAGCCGACACCCACGCCGACTGAACCAGCCTTCCGATGGCGCGGGGGCAACGGATTCGAGGTCATTTGATGAGCAGCTTCGGTCATCCCATAGGCTTCGACGAAGGGCACACCAAAGAGGTGCTCGATCTTGTGAATGAGCTGCGCCGAGAGAGGCGCGCTGCAGGAACGGATGAAACGCAAGGATGCCGCTTCTGCGGGTTTGTGATGAGCCCGGGCGAGCAGGAGTTGATGCATCGTAGGCACTCCGGAATACCAGGTCACATGATGTTCTCGCACCGTGCGCCAGAAAGAAAGCGCGTTGAACTTGCTGGGAACAACTACAGTTCCTCCTGACAGCAGAGTGGCCATGGTTGAGCCAATCAGTCCGTGAATATGAAACAGTGGCATGATACACAACGAAACATCCGCTTCGGATAGCGCGTAGGTGTTCGCGATATTCGCCGACGAGACCGCGAGGTTGAAATGTCGCAGCGGCACGCGCTTGGGCCGCCCCGTGCTTCCGCTGGTGTGAAGGATCAAGGCAATGTCGTCTGCTGCAGGCTCGGCGGCCGAACCTCCAGCAGGAGCATTCGTGAGGTGAACGTTGCCCTCCTGGTTCATTTCCACGGAGAAGACCGGGATCTTACGATCGGCGGCAGCGGCTCGAACAAATTCCGCACCGACGGGAGGACAAAGCAGAATGCGAGCGCCAGTGTCTCCGAGAAAAAAATGAAATTCCTCGTAGGGATATGCCGGATTCAGAGGCGCCGCGGTCCCAGCGATGGATGCGGCCAGAAAGCTTACGATTGCCGGCAATCCGTTCGGTAGTGCGATCGCCACCGCATCGCCACGGCGAATGCCGAGGGAAGCCAAGGCGTTCGCCATAGTCCAGACCTGCCGCCGCAGGGAATCGTAGGTGAGACGGATTCCAAGTTCGGGAACGATCACTGCCGTCTGACTGTCGGCGAAATGCAATACATCAAGCAGTGTCTCGACCGACTTAAGGGTCATTTGTTGTGGCCTCTGGCGCCAGTCATTCGATGATGGGCGGAGTTTGCTTGCTGTTCGCGAAACGAGAGGAATGTGATCGCACTCTTCAGCTTGAGTAGCCTCCGGCGCTGAGCGCCTTGCCAAACTGTTTCAGAAAAAACGAGACATTCTCCTCTGTAGCCAACGGGCCCATAACGCCGATCCGAAAGACCTTGCCGGCTAGCGGACCAAAACCGCCCGCAATCTCTATGCCGGCCTCGTCCAACAGGTGTTTTCGCACGTTGGTCTCGTCAACACCTTTCGGAACGCTCACGGTGTTCAAGGTCGCAATTCGGTGTCCCTCACGAACGTGCAGGCGCAGGCCCATGGCTTCGATGCCCCTGACGAAAGACTGATGGCAACGGCGATGCCGCTCCCATCGATTCTCAATTCCTTCTTCCGCGATAACCAGCAGCGCCTCGCGCAGGGCGTAGAACATGGAAATCGGTGCGGTGTGATGGTAGCGGTGGGAGACGGTGGAGTAGTCGTGAATCAGCTTGAGGTCGAGATACCAGCTACGAACTGGGGAAGTTCGAGCGCGTAGCCAGGCCATGGCCCGCGGTGATATAGCCATCGGAGATAATCCTGGGGGGCAGCTCAACCCTTTCTGCGTGCAACTGTAAGCGACGTCGATACCGGTGCTGTCGAAATCTACTGGCACTCCGCCGAGCGAGGTGACGCAGTCTGCAATCACCAGAGCGCCGAGATCGTGTGCGGCGGCACAAATCGCCTTGCCCGATTGCAACGCTCCCGTGGATGTCTCTGCATGAACATAAGCTACAACTGTGGGCTTCTCGCGACCGATGAACTCTCTAGCTTCATCATCGGTGAACGTCTCGCCCCAAAGCTTCTCAAAGCGCACGATGTTGGTGCCCTGACGCTTGGCCATCTCCGTGAGTCGATCGGAGAAATAACCGTTGGCGAAGATCGCGAATTTCGTTTCAGGGTCAACGAAGTTGGCGACGGCAGCTTCCATGCCCGCGCTGCCCGTGCCAGAGATAACGAGCGTTGCACCGTCGTTCGTGCTGAAGGCCATTTTCAGCAACTCCTGAACGTCTCCCATCACCTGGATGAAGTAGGGATCCAGGTGTCCCACGATTGGTTTCGAAAGAGCATCGTAGACCCGAGGGTGGACCATGCCGGGTCCCGGTCCGAACAGATAACGCGAAGGCGGTTGTAAGGCGGGAAACAAGTTACCTGCGGGAGCTTCCTCTGCAGCGCTCATAGCCCTCTTTTCTCTTCACAGAAAAGTCAGACATCACGGGCGGAACGGACAATCTCGGGAATCTCCAACCTCGGGAATCTCCAACCTCGGGAATCTCCAACCGATATGTGACGTTCGAGTGATGCGGTCTGATAGTGGACACCAATCATGCGAATGCTGTCAAGCTTATTCTATTAATCGCTTTGATAAGTTTTGCTTATCAAATCATTTTGTCTTCAATTCATCAGTCCTCAGTCCGAGATTTCGCCCGAGTACTCAACATCAAGTTCTTGCCCCCTCCTCGATCATGGGAACGGTTGCATCGTTTCTGTCGCATTTCCTGCTTTCTGCCTCACTTTTCACTCTCAACTATCCTTCATCGATAATCCTGCGACCCTTTGTTGGTCTGCGTCCCTCTCATGCGCAAGCAAGTGAAGTAACCGACGCCGTGCGCCTTCTTCGAAAAGTTCGGGGGGCTCGGCATTCGGGTCCGAGCCGTATAGTCCGCTTCCCTTGCCCGCTCTCACATTGTTCCACCGTTTCTGCCGTTGCCTTGAGTCCACCCTCACCTCGTCTCCGGCCGAGGTTGATTCCGCAGGAATGGTATCGAGATCGGTCTTTGCGACGTAGGCCATCGCGTTGGCGAACGTCTCCATGAAGTTTGAACCTTTCGCGGCGCTTTCCCCCGTGTCTGCTCTTCCCGCTGGGACGTGCCCTGGAGTCGGGTGGTCGAATTCGGGTACCGGCGGAGCACCGTCGTATAAACCTCGACCAACCCGGCTGACGACTTCCGGTTTCGCCATGGTTGCGCTGCGGTCGACCGTGGCCCCGAAGATCGACGGGAATCGTCTGCCATACTGATCGGTCAGAATCAGTTCCAATGGAACTCGCTCGCCATGGAGGTACTCTCCCGGAATTTCCCCGGTAAAGCTGAAGACCAAAAGTTTCCCTTCAACGCTCGCGCCCGGTGCGATCTTACGACGCAGGCGATGATTCAGGACCGATTTATGGCGAACGTACCTTCCCCCCGGCGTGCGGTACGTTTTGCGGTCTCGGTGATGTTCCATAGAATCCCCTTGGAATTCCAACCACCCGTTCGCAGCGAGTAGGCGTCCCTGGAGTTTCTCTATCTGCAAATCTGCGTAGGAGTCGTTGGTAATCCGCAGATTGAGGAGGAATTCGCTGCCCATCTTCATCGTGAAGGCTCGGCTTCCTTTCAAGCAGACGACCCGCAGATCCGGATTCATTACTGATTGCTCTTCCGGCGGAAGTGGTATTCCAGCCGCTCGCAACCTGGCGCAGTCCGTTCTCTTCTCATGCGGGGTGCGCTTCATTGATTTTCCTTCCGCTATTTTTTCGTGCACGATGTGCATCACGTGCACCACGCGCAGAATTAGATTGCTGATCGAAGAATTGTTTGCAGTCCGGACAGCCCGGCAAGCCTTTCTCGAGTGCTGCCGGCACTCCATAGTCCTTTGCTAACTGGTGAATGCGGGCGCACACCGCGCGCGTCAGCTTGAGCCCCCGACCATCTGCGTCCAGTCGGGCGGTCTGCAGGCCAAGCAAACCGAGCTTATGCCCGACTTCTTTGGGGCTAAGCTTCGTCCACTCACCGCGAGCGGAGAGAATGTCATTCCCGGTTTTGGCAATTTCGCCGACGTGCACGGCAGTTTTGCGTTCATGACAAAACACGAGCAAGGACTCAAGTACGGGCGCCATTTCGGCGGACCGCTCCATCCGGACACTTTCGTCCGGGACCCGCAGCAACGCAATGAGGCGGTCTTGAAGTTCGGAGGCGTCAATAAGGCACGCTCCCAGGCCGAGTGCAAGTTCGCGGATCGGCCCGGTTAGGCCGGTCACATCAAACTCGGATCGCTTCACATTGTCGTAGTGCATCAAGCGATAGTTGAGGAGCTTGGCTCTGATTTCATCGGCGATGTCGCGGTAACACTCCTCATCACCGGGTCTGAGCAGCCGCCTAGCCGATACGACCGGGACGCGGAGGGATGCGTCCTCGAAGCCGCATCCCACTCCTGTAGACCCTGAATAAATCACCACAGCTCCGCGATTCTCCCGCAACGAGCCCTTGCGGATCACTCCAAAATCGAATGCTTGCAAATTTGCCACTAACTTTCGCAGCTTCGCGCTGGGTTTCGGGGCGTAGAGGAATCGGGTCGCGGTCAGGTTCTCGGGCAACTGATCGATGCCCGCATGGTCGACGAGCAACACCGGATGCCGGCAAAACCAGCTGAGCACTCGCAATAAAGATCGAGCCTCGGCGTTCGCACATCCGATCAGACAGAGACAAAGAGGGGTCAGCAAGCAGTCCGAAAAAAACGATGCTATCGCAAAGACGGCTACGAGGAAGGCGATGTCGGCCCCCAGTTCCGAGGCCTGCATCAAGGTCGAGGCAATTTGCCCGACCAATGCCGACGTCGTCCCGTACGGCAGATCTTTGACTGGCAAATGCAGCTGCCGCAGCAGAGCGGAATTGAGGTCCGCGGGTACAAATCTGCACGTGTCGGTGCAAATCTCATGCTCAATTGTTACGCGCTCACCCGCGCGGAGAAGGAGCTTGGTTTTGGTGAGATCTGACGCATCACGTACGAGCTCGATCCCGCTGCCGTCGGGAAGGTGTTCCCCATAGGTGGGGATCGGTGGATTCAGTTCTTCCCACGACGACCTGTGGACGGCGGCTCTTGCCGCACCAGCACGGCACCTATTCATCGGTCCTCCAGCCAAAGCCAGCAACAAAAGTTGCTGCTCGACACATTTAATTTGTCAGGCTTTAAAGACCGAACTAGGTGAGTTTACAAACCGACAGCCCAAGAACAACTATTCTCAATGCTCGAAGAAGCGGGAAGCTTCTAAACGCCGTAAACCATTCTAATCGTAGCAGGCGCAGTGTGCAAGAAAGAAAACGACTTCAATCGTCGGGTCCCTTGGTCGCTTGTGCCAGCGTCTGCTGTACGCTATGGCGGATCTCGCCCCGCCTTTGATCGGTATCAGACCACGACGATGCCGGGGTTTTATGTAAATCGAGAAGGGCCAATGCCTTCTCGGCGTATTGCCGCGCGAGGTCCTTCTGTCCATCTGCCAAATAGGCGCCAGCAAGGTTGTCGTTCGCGTCAGCAGAGTCGGGGTAAGCGAGAAGATTGAGTTGGAAAATCTCAATCGCATTCTTGATGTCGCCGACGCGCTGATAGTCCTCGCCGATGATGTCTACGGCAACCTCCGGCCACAGTTGCGCCTGCGGATTTCTGCTTCGAGCTTCGACCAGTTGTTGCTTCACTTGGGGAACACTGCCGGGTACCTGAAGCTGATTGAGGATCGATGCTGCTGCCAAAGTATCGGCTGGCGCGTGACCAGGCGTCTCGAGCAGCGTGGTCACGAACCAATGCACGATGATGCCTGCCAGCTCAGAGTGCACCTTGAACATATCCGTTCCATGGGCACCGTGAGCGGGAACCTTTGATGCATCGGATGTCTCGTACCAGAGCCACGGCGCATCCTCCGCAGCCGAGTAGTGCACGAGTTTCTTGCTGGGGCTGGATGCTGTGACGTAAAGCAGCTTCATCGCGTCTTGCGTTGGCGGATATTCGTCTTCGTCGGAAAACACGAACAATTCGGGCAACTGCGGTGCCTGATGCAAAAATTGAAGACCATCACGGCCAGTCTCACCCGACATCAAGACCAGCGATTTTATGTTCTTAGGATGCCGACGCGCCGCCTCCACCGCGCAGCTAACGCCGAGCCAGCCCGCTCCACCGACGCCAATTGCCTGAGGGTCCACTCCGGGCTGCGACATCAAGAAATCCAGCGCTATATCAACATCTTCAGGCATGCGCTTCAAATCACTCCGCGTGCCGACGCTTTCGCCGAACCCACGCACGTCGAATGTGAGGGTATTGAAGCCAGCCGCCGCAAGCTGCGCTGCTTCCCCGTCCCAAGACTTGCGGTCGCGGTTACTCTGGTGCACTAGCAACACTCCGGGGCCAGGCTTCGCCGAGGCAAAGTAGCTGCCCTTCAGGACGGTATCGTCGGAGGCCTTCAGGTCAACCGTGCGTGGATCTGGAGTGTTCTGCGCGAGAACGGCAAGACTTAGCATTAGCGTGGACAAAAAGCAAATTCTCGTTGTGTTCATTGTTGACCCTTTGTAAAAGTCTTTAGCTGCGATTCACGTCAGGTGATGCGTCTAACGAGGGCTGCTTCAGTGTTTAGCAAAATCATTCCTTATTACCTGGCCCCCCTTCATTACGAAGCCGACGTGCTCTAATTCCGTAATATCTGCGACGGGGTCACCGGCGACGCCGACCAGATCGGCAAACTTCCCTGGCTCAACCGCGCCCACTCGGTCTTGCCATCCCAGCATTTCTGCAGCGTTAACCGTAATGGCACGAATCACATCAAGCGCGGGTGTTCTGGCCTCACCCAAACTAACAAAGGTTGCAACGCTCGCTTGTCCTCGCGTCTTGCCCGGATAGGACCAACACATGTCGGATCCAGCCGCAAATTTCACGCCCGACTTCAATACGCGCTGAACCAACTCGTCGTACCGTTTCTTGCCGCGCGTCGCAGAACTGAGTTCCGCATCGTGGACGGCCGGTGGCATCACAATGCTTGGCTCGGTGATCTTCAAGAAGAAACCGCCATAGAAGGTTGGCGTTAAGTCGAGGAAGATGCCCTTGTCGCGCATCTGCTTAAGTTGCACGTCAGTTATTTCGTTTCCGTGTTCGATAGAGTCTGCACCGGCATCAATCGCGGTTTGTATGCTGGTGGCATCGATCGCGTGAACGGCAACTTTCAAATGCAGACGGTGTGCCTCTTCAACGGCCGCCGAGAGTTCAGGAAGTGTGAGATTCTCATCCGCCGAGACCTTGATCACATCGACGTTATGGGACTCGTTCTGCCGAACCGAGTGGCGAGCTAGGTCTACTCCGTCGATCAACAGGAATTCCTGCTGCAAGATGGCGTCGGAGAGTGCCGGATTCAGATTTTGAACGTATTCACCTTGCGTGATCAGCTTACGTCCGGAAGCCAGGATTCTTGGACCGGGAACGCGGCCGGCATTGATGGCATCACGCAGTTCGGTATCACCGTCAATTCCAGAATGACCAAGATTCCGAACGGTAGTGATCCCGCTCTCCAGGTCTTCGCGAGCCAGCTGTGCGCCCATCAAAGCGCGCTTACTCGGAGATTCTACGATGGCAAGCAGGAGCCCAGGCGCAAACTCCCCATTGGAATGGCGCCGACTCTCCGCTTCCGGCGGCACAACAATGTCGAGAAGCAGGTGGGCGTGGCTGTCAATAAATCCCGGGAGCAGTGTCGCGGTGCCAAGATCGATGATTTTCGCCTCGCCAAGGTCAGTTATTTGTGAAGGCGGCCCAACCTGCTTGATTTTGTCCCCTTGGATCAAAATGGCGGCAGGCGCGAGTACATTCCCCGTGCGCGGATCAAGCAACCGGCTGGCTTTTACCAGGGTAGTGACGGGGGCGGAGTGGAGATTGGCCTGACCGTTTGAGGGCCATGTGAACGCCGACACCAAACAAAAGAGAAGAAGCCTATTCGAGATCCGTCGTATTGAGATTCGCATCGCGCACTTTTATCTACTACGTAGCGCGTCCATTCTACTACACAGTACGTTTATATCTCAACTGGTAGGCGGGCTCCAAAGATAGGCAAGAGCCGGTGATGTCAGCGCTTTAGGATGAAACAGCAAGCCGTATGGGCAACGGTCCCGAAGATTCCCGACACGATGACGACCGCAAATAGCGAGGTCAGTAGCAGGCTTGGTGCGTAGTGTGCCGAGAGGGGCGGGCCGGTCAGTCGGGTCAATCGATGGCTTAGATGCGACGAGGCCGTCGCTTGGAGAAACATCGTTTCTTCGGGGACTGCAAGTTTGGCGAGCGCTCGAACCAGTGCTTGTCCCTGCGCACGCTGGATGACCGCTTCGTCGCAGGAGAGCTCGCGATAGAGTGCCATCCGCATTCCCGCGAGCCAGATCAGCGGATGGAACCACAAGGCGCACAACGAAACTTCGTAGAGCAGGCGGATTAAATTGTCGCGCCTTTTTGCGTGGGCCACTTCATGAAGCAGCACCGCGTTCAATTCTTGTCGGTTGAGTAATCGATCGATGCGAGTCGGAAGCAAGATACGCGGATACAGCACGCCGCCGACTGCGGGAGCTTCATGCCTGCTGTCGAAGCTCACAGGTATGCCATCTGCCACGAAGCTGGATGGCACATCATGACAGTCGACAGATACTTGGACCTCGCAATGCTCTCTGCGCAAGCGCCCGATCAATCGCACGAACATGGTAAGTGCGCCCGTTATCCATGTCACTGCAAGAACAACGGCCGTCCGACCTTGTGTCATGTCCCACACCGGTCCGCCAATAGCACCGAACGGTGCGGCCCACGCCAAGTGCGGCGTCCAGAGCTTGTCTATACCCGCGCCCACCGGCACAATGAAATAGAAAACCGTTACAACCCACATCCAATATTTAGTGGTGGCGCTGGCGCCTCGGAACGATGTCAGCACCCAGGCTACAGCGCCGACAATCGATGCGTACAGCAGGTGGACGCTAAAGTAATACATCGCGCGGGCAATATGCTCATGCACGTTTACCTCCCCGACTGTGGCCCTTCTTGTCACCATGAGCCGCACCTTGTAGCGTCTTAAGGTCCCGCAATGTCAGGGCGCCATTTTCGATCAGATTGGAAACGAGAAGACGTGGCGATCCGCCAAACAGGTCTAGCAAGTCGCGGACCAGCCTGCTGCGATATTGGCTCTGATCGAGGGTCGGTTGGAAGAGCTGGGCATTGCCAATCTTTTTTACTTTCTTCACAGCGCCCTTCTCCTCAAGTCTGTAGACGAGCGTCTGGACTGTCGTGTAAGCGACACGTTCATCGTCCGGGAGGCTTTCCAAGACCTCGCGCACCGACGCGATCCCCAGTTTCCAGTACTGCTCCAGAATGCGAGTTTCGGCTTGGGAAAGACGCGGCTTTTTCATGATCTCCTACCTGCTCCGGCAATGCTACTACATGTAACGGTCCACTGGCTATCCTTCGCCTTCTGATCCAGGAGATGGCATTGCAGGTCGGTACCACAAACTAAGCCAGTTCGCGTATTGTCGGCAAACTAGAAGTTACCCAGAAACGGGCTTCGGGGAGATCAATGGTGATGTCCGTCGAATTTTTGAAAACACACTTCATGATTTGTTACTTCCCAAGGGTTCGGCCAGGTCGGCGGGAGCTAGAGAGGCAGCTCCGTTAGTGATCCCGAGGGCTCAATCCCAAGTCGGAAGGACAAGGGAAAGGGCCCTAACAACAACTAGCCGAACTTATTCACGACATTGTCAGAGATGCGATGTTAACAACAGTTATCAATTCGTTAGGTTTCCAACGCCCCAATCCGGCGGATCATGAATGTGCGAACGCCCAGTAGAGTTCTCGGGCCTTGGTGTAAACCGGACCGAAGGGAAGGGAACGGTCGCCGATCCGAGTTACCGGCACGACCTTGGAATAATTTCCGGTGGAGAAGATTTCATCTGCCTTTTCAAAATCCTGATAAGCCAGCGTTTTCTCGATCACGCTAATCTTGTTATCGCGCAGAAGTCCGATTACTCTTTGCCGAGTAATGCCTGCCAAGAATGTTCCATTGGGAAGTGGAGTATATACGACTCCATCTTTCACCATAAAGATGTTGGAGGTTGCAAGTTCGGCGACGTTGCCCAGCATGTCGCAGACAATGGCATTGTCGAATCCGCGGGAGTGCGCTTCGAAGAGTGCCCGCGAATTATTCGGATAAAGGCAGCCCGCCTTTGCATCGACTGGCATAGTCTCAAACGTCGGCCGCCGATAAGGAGAAAGGGTGACGGAAAATCCCTTCGGTGTTCGCATCGGTGCCTCGTAGATCGAGAGACACCATTGCGTTGACTCGGGATCGTGCGCCTGAACCCAGGGTCCTTCTTTTTCGGCCCAGTACATCGGTCGAATATAAAGCGCGGTGTTGCCGTCGAACCGCTTTATACCTTCTCTTGCGAGTTTTACCCAGGTTTCAGCCGAGACAGTCGGCTTCAGGAAGAGTTTTTTCGCAGAGTCATTGACGCGCGCGCAGTGGAGTTCCAGATCCGGCGTAACCCCTTCGAACGCTCTAGCGCCGTCAAACACCACCGAGCATAGCCAGGCCGCGTGTGTCCGCGGACCCATGATTCCAATATTGCCATCGTGCCATTCGTTCTTGAAGAAAGTCCAGGTCTTGCTCCAACCGTCACCGATTGTCAATCGATTCTCCCTGAGGCTATAAGCTTTTAACTGCCGCCTTACTTGATGAGTTCGCGTCGGTGCGGGATATTGCGGTATCTATCGATCGCCGCAGCGCAATCGCCAAATGCTCTACGAAAGGTTCGACTAGCATCATCGCGGGATTAACTGGCAACACGATGCTCTCCTGTCCCCCTTGCGCCAGCCGATCCCATTTCAAGTCGGGTTTGCTGAATACCTGGTACTGCTTCGCCGGACGGATGTCTGTCAGCACACCAGGGTACGGCTTCGGAATATAGTTCCATGAGGCGCGGTCGTTGGCTTGCCAGACTTTTCCCAACAACAACGAGTTTGAAACCGCCTGGCTAGAACCGTTGCGGAAGCGGGAGAGTAGCATCCCCTGCCATACTGGAATGCGGCTCTTTAACACGCCAAGCTTTTCCTTGAGAAACCGGGCCTTTCCTTCTGAATCGACGCTGAAAAAACTGGCCGCGTGGAAATACAATCGCTGCGTGGCATGGGAACTCTTGCTCCACACCGTAAGCGGAATCTTGTGCCAGTTCATGGTATCGAACAGCGCCAGCAAAGCAACCGTCTCTCCCTCAGACCGGAGTTGCTGAGCAACTTCATAAGCCACCGTTCCACCTAAACAATAGCCTCCCAGGAAATAGGGTCCGTGCGGCTGGACGCTCCGGATCTCCGATACGTACAGAGAAGCCATCCCTTCGACTGTGGTCAGGGGCGAGGAAGTGCCGTCCAACCCCTGCGCCTGTAATCCATAAAAGGGCTGGTCATCGCCGAGACGGCGTGAAAGGTCGCGATACATCAACACTGTGCCGCCTGCGCCATGCATGCAGAAAAAAGGAGGGCGCGAACCTGCCACTTGGATAGCCACCAGCGGTGACCAACCGGCAGCGGCCGTTTCCCCGCTGAGAATCTTAGACAGCTCTTCGATCGTGGGAGCTTCGTAGAGAGTAGCCAGCGGCAGTTTGATTTTGAACGTCTTTTCGATTTCGGCGAACATCTGGACGGCGAGCGATGAGTCCCCGCCGAGGTCGAAATAGTTTTGATCCGGGCTGACCGAGTCGATACCGAGGATCTCTTGCCAAATACGGGCTAGCCGGTCGGAGGTCTCGTGATTCCCATTTTGGGAAGCAGGACGCGCTTCCGACCTCGCAGCCGGACCGAGAGTTAAAGTTCTTTGGACTTCCGTCAAGAGGGCTCCCAATCGCAGTTAGTAACCGGCCACATTGGGGGAGCTAGCGTTGGGCTCGGGACGTGCAGCTTACCTGAACTATTATCGCACTTTTTGAGCTATGGCAAACACCTTATAAGTTTATGTAAATAGGGGCGTTTGTGTCTAGTGACGGAGGTTACCAACCGGTACCCATTCGATGCGTGTCGGAGATGGAGGCGAGATAGGTGGTGGATAACCGTTCTAATTCGAGAAGAAATCCTTCTATTCACGACCGTCACTTGCGCGAAGTTTGATATCCAAAAATTGCTTTCAGCTCGAGGAATTCTTCCAGTCCAGCCTCGCCCCATTCCCGCCCATTGCCCGATTGTTTGTAGCCTCCAAAACATCCCCCGAAGTCGACGCGCGCCCCATTAATGTGTACGTTGCCGGCCCGAATGCGCTTGGCCACACGGCGGGCATGCTCGATATCCCCCGCTGTCACGAATCCTGACAGCCCATAGGGAGTGTCGTTCGCAATTCGGACGGCGTCATCTTCGTTTTCATAGGCGATGATGCAGAGAACCGGTCCAAAGATTTCCTCACGCGCGATCGTCATATCATTGCGGACATAAGCGAACACCGTCGGCTTCACAAAATAGCCTTTCGTAAGTCCGTCAGGGCGGCCAATCCCGCCCACTACCAGCATCGCGCCTTCTTCAATGCCCCCGCCAAAGCAACCAGCGTCGGTTACCCGTTCGCCGACGGCACGCATAT
>Ga0206933_1031_pt1 | contig 37344 bp, 31 predicted proteins | sample Alteio_BWOrgHeat_15_FD_152937 | JGI IMG/M metagenome (GOLD analysis project Ga0206933, IMG submission 152937) | Enriched cells from forest soil in Barre Woods Harvard Forest LTER site, Petersham, Massachusetts, United States -... | ecosystem: Environmental > Terrestrial > Soil > Temperate forest >... | reverse complement strand
TACGTGCGCGTCCCGCTTCCGAGAAGATATATTGGTTCATCACGAAAGTGATAACCAAAGCTGTCATCAGGAGTGCGGATGCCGCAATCAAATGCCCCAAGGAAAGTCTACGACGTCTGCATCATCGGATCGGGGGCAGGCGGTGGAACCTCTGCGAAGATCCTGACAGAGGGTGGGCTTAACGTCGTCATGCTTGAGGCAGGACCGCGCCTCAATCCTGGCAAGGACTTCAAGGAACATGTGTGGCCCTATGAACTGGCGCATCGCGGCGCCGACGTGGGCGGACGCGGGCGTCTGCAGATGAACGATGAGTTCATGGCGCCGAACGGCTTCTGGGAGATCGACGGCGAGCCGTACACTACGGCGCCGGGCTCAACATTCCGCTGGTTTCGGTCGCGGATTGAGGGCGGCCGGACGAACCACTGGGGGCGCATTGCGCTGCGCTTTGGCCCGGCAGATTTCCGGTCACACTCCACCGACGGCATGGGCGACGACTGGCCGATCACGTATGACGAGATCGCGCCGTATTACGACAAGGTGGAGTCGTTCATTGGCGTGTTCGGGTCGAAGGAAAATGTGCCGAACTCCCCGGATGGCGTCTTCCAGCCTCCGCCGCGGCCACGCTGCACTGAAACCATTATCAAGAAGGCCTGCGACCATCTGAATATTACTTGTATTCCATCGCGGCTGGCGATTCTGACACAGCCGCTGAATGGGCGGCCCGCCTGCCACTATTGCGCGCAGTGCGGCCGAGGATGCATGACAGCTTCTAACTTCAGCTCAAGCCAGGTGATGATTCCGGTGGCCGCGGCGACAGGTCGATTCACCATGATTGTCAATGCCATGGCTCACGAGCTTGTGGTGGGGTCGAACGGAAAGGTTGAGGCAGCCACCTATATCGACAAGACAACGCGGCTGGAGCATCGCGTCTATGCCAAGGCTTTTGTGGTCGCGGCGAGCGCGTGCGAGTCTGCGCGGCTTCTGCTGAACTCGCGTTCTACGCTCTTCCCCAATGGGCTGGCGAACTCATCCGGAGCGGTGGGACGTTATCTCACCGACTCAGTAGGAAGCAGCCTTGCAGGGCATTTTCCACAACTGGAGAAGGTGCCGCCACACAATCATGATGGAGTGGGCGGCATGCACATGTACATGCCGTGGTGGCGGTTCGGCCAGAAGAACGACTTTCTGCGCGGGTATCACATCGAGTTCGGTGGCGGCCGCAATATGCCCAGCGTGGGCAGCTTTGATGGCGTGAACGCTGAACACGAGGGCTATGGAGTCAGCCTGAAGCAAAAGAGCCGCAGCACCTACGGTACGGTCATCGGATTCTCCGGACGCGGCGAAATGATTCCCAATGAAAAGACCTATTGCGAGCTCGACCCGAAGGTTGTGGATAAATGGGGAGTGCCGGTGCTGCGCTTTCACTGGCAGTGGAGCGAGAACGAGCTCAAGATGGCCAAGGATATGCAACAGACCTTCCGCTCCATCATCGAAACAGCCGGAGGCACGGTCTACAACGGTCCACGCCGCAAGACGGGGTCGAAGAGCATGGTGGGAGGGGGCGCCTCGGAAGAGGAATCAGGCTACATCTCTGAGGGTGGCGCGATCATTCATGAAGCAGGCACTATCCGCATGGGGAACAATACGAAAACATCCGTTCTGAACAGGAACTGCCAGGCTCATGAAGTCAAGAATCTGTTTGTGGCGGACGCTGCACCATTTGTGACGAACCCGGACAAGAATCCGACACTAACGATCATGGCGCTCTCGTGGAGAACGTCAGAGTATCTGCTCGGTCAGGCGAAGAAGGGGGAGCTCTAGGCGCTATGGGTATCCATTCAGTTTCACGGCGTGATGTGTTGAAGTCGTTAAGCGTCGGAGCAGCGGCCGGGTCGGTGCTGCTTGCCATTCCGCTTGAAGCGGCCGAGTTCGCCCACAACATGATTCAAGCTGAAAAGGCCGAGTCCAAGTCTGGCGAGTATATCCCGAAGTACTTTGAGGCGCATCAGTACAAGACATTGCAGACTTTGTGTGAGACGATCCTTCCGGCAGATGCGGATTCGGGTGGCGCGATCGAGGCCGGCGCTCCGGAGTTTATCGACTTGCTGACCAGTGAGAATCCGGAATATCAATTGAAGCTGGGAGGCGGGCTGATGTGGCTTGACTCCACGTGCAATGACCGGTACGGCAATCTCTATCTTGAGTGCACGTCGCAACAGCAGAAAGAGATGCTCGACCTCATCGCTTATCGCAAAAACGCCGGGCAGGATAAAGGCCTTGGCTATGGGGCAGAGTTTTTCTCGATGCTGCGCAACCTTACCTCCGACGGGTTTTTCACCAGCAAGATCGGCATCGCGTATCTTGGCTTTATGGGTAACTCGTTTTTGCTGGAGTTCCCCGGGTGCCCGCCTGTGCCGGGACTGTAGTGCAACATAAAGACAGAGGGATTGAATTGGAATGAAAACTCGTCTGCAGAAATATCGCCATCATCGAATTATGCCAACAACCCTGCTGGCAGCACTGGGTGTCGCCCTTGTATGCGTAACAACGTATGCCCAAACGCCCGAAAAAGCGCAACCGGGCGAGGCGACGTTTAAAACCAACTGCGCTCTCTGCCATGGTGACAATGGCGCGGGTACGCCTGTCGGACAGGCTCTGCATGTTAAGGATCTCAACGGCAAGGAAGTTCAGGACAAATCCACCGAAGACCTTGCTAAGATCGTCACTGCGGGTAAAGACAATATGCCGCCCTTTGGCAAGCGGCTAACCAGCGACCAGATCAACGAAGTGGTCGAATATATCCGCCATCTGCCGCAGACCAAGTAAAAGATACCGTACCTGCAAAGCCGCAGGGTTCCCCTGTCGTTTCTCAGCCTGTCTGAGTACCTGGCTGATCGTGTAGAGGGTACGTCGCACTGCATCGCAGGCTTGAGAAGAAGAATCCTCCTCCCCTTTCGACACCGGATATTCACCTTCGGGAGGCGGAGCCGACATAGCCGTGCTGAGCGAGGCTGGCGGCTCGCTGTCGATAAAAGTCACGGTCTTCCGGGGCCCGGGTAGCAAGGCCATCCACGTAGCGATTCATCATGCAGAAATTGGCCGCGATAAGCACGGTGTCGTGGATCTCGAGATCGGTCGCGCCTTGCGGGCGAGCCTCAGCTATATCTTCGGCAGTGACATGCTTGCGGCCTCGCTGAACGTGGCCGGCACTGCCTTGCAGTCTCAGAACAAAAATCGCGAAGCTCGAAACGCATTTCTTTCAGCTGCAGAGAATCTGCAAGACGCACTCGGCCCGGATCACCTCGATACCCGAAGTGCCTGGAAGCTTGCCAAGTCCGAGTCTCCACGCCAATAGCATTTCCGCGCCAGCGATCCCATCAATCAGACTGTCGTTTTTTATTGTTCAATTTCGATATCTAAGGTATGGGCAGCAATTGATCCCAAGCGCAGACCGCTGCGCTGTTTCGTTACCTCCGGGAATCGCTACTTGAACTTAATCGGAGAGGCTCGACTCTTCACGAAATTCGTTCCTCGATAGCTGCTTTGGGCCAGACGCATTTACAGCGCGGATTACAGCAAGATGCAATGGCCAGAGAAGCAGCAAGGAATAGAAACAATGAAGGCTGAGCACCGATCAACATAGGAGACAAATTCGATGAGCACAACGCACTTCCTCTCACTTGTCATGAAAGTCAGACAATTGACCATTCAATCGCTGTATTTCCTAATTGGTTTCGCTCTTCTGAACATAGGCACTTTTTCAGTTGTGGCGCAGGATGGCCACTCTCACATGCCAACTTCGCAGCAGCGGGAGCTAACACCGGAACAAAGAAGTAGGGCGAATGCTCTTATCAAGATTGTTCGGGAATCGACCGAACGCTTCAAGGATGTGTCTACAGCTGAGGCTGAAGGGTATGCTCTTCAATTCGGTTGCGTGAGCGGGCCTGACTCTGGGGCGATGGGGCTTCACTATGTGAATGGAGCACTGGTAAGTCGTGGCGAACTCGATCCCACGCATCCACAAATCGTGATCTACGAACCGACTCCAAATGGACATCTGCGTTTGATAGGTGCTGACTTTTTGGTTTTCGCTGACGCGTGGGACAAGAAAAATCAGGGCCCTCCAGAGCTCATGGGCCAGCTTTTTCACTACTTCGAAGCTCCCAATCGCTTTGGTCTTCCGGCGTTCTACACGCTGCATGTCTGGGCCTGGAAAGACAATCCAAACGGCGCATTCGTGAACTGGCACCCTGACGTTTCATGCGAACAATTTGGTGGCCAGACTCGCTAAGCAGGGGTGCCCAGATCGATGCGGCACGCATTGGAGATGTTGTAAACTTCAGCCGGATTAACTCGTTTTCGGCGAGCAATGGAAACACTCTTCAATATCGTTTACATAGCTCAGCCATGATCTGAAGGTACGCGAAGTGACGGAGCCTTGGCACGACAATGGTCCGTCACTCGCAAGGCAGTTCGCAACTTGTGAGACTCGATCTCCATTGGTTTCTTCTGGCACGAATAACGCAGGTCTTGTGGAGGTGCCCGACAGATAAAGAAGCAGGATTGTTTACAGGAAGGTGGAGGAAACATGCAACAACAAGATGTAAGTGAATTCAAAGGGCAGATGCGCGGAAACGTGATAGAGCCCACCGACGCACAATACGAACAGGAACGCAAAGTCTACAACGGGATGATCGATCGCAAACCACGTTTGATCGCCAAGTGCGTCGACGTGGCCGATGTGATCACCGCAGTCCAATTCGGCCAAAAACATGATATACGAATTTCGATTCGCGGCGGGGGCCATAACGCCGGAGGTTTGGGAGTCTGCGATGACGGACTGGTCATCGACCTTTCCCCCATGAAATACGTTCATGTCGATCCAGCGGCACGCACAGTGCGGATAGGTGGCGGATGCACCTGGGGTGACGTCGACCACGCGATGCACGCATTTGGGCTTGCCGTGCCATCAGGCATCATTTCGACGACCGGCGTTGGGGGCTTGACGCTCGGCGGAGGCATGGGACATCTCACGCGAAAGTACGGCCTGACCATCGATAGCCTGTTGGAGGCTGAAGTTGTTCTTGCTGATGGAAGAATCGTAGTCGCGAGCGTCGACGAGAATCCCGATCTGTTCTGGGCCATTCGAGGAGGCGGTGGAAACTTCGGCGTGGTGACATCGTTTCTCTTCAAGGCGTATCCGGTTCAAATGGTATGTGCCGGCCCTATGCTTTGGAGCATGGATCAGGCCAGTGACATCATGAAGTGGTATCGCGAGTTCATTGTCACGGCACCGGAAGAGTTGAACGGTTTCTTTGCATTTCTGACCGTTCCGCCCGCACCGCCTTTTCCGGAAGAGTTGCATTTCAAAGTTATGTGCGGCATCGTATGGTGCTACACCGGAGCGCCCGAGCAGGCGAATGAGATTCTCGAGCCGCTTCGCAGCTACAGGTCACCGACCTTCGAATTCTTCGCGCCCATGCCTTATCCAATCCTGCAAACCATGTTCGACGGGCTCTATCCGCCGGGTTTGCAGTGGTACTGGAAAGCTGACTTCGTGAACAAACTGAGCGATGAGGCAATCGCTCTCCACATAAAACATGGATCGGAGCTGCCTTCAATGCACTCCACGATGCATCTCTACCCGATTAATGGCGCTGCACACAAGCCCGGGAACGATGACACGCCGTGGAGCTATCGGGATGCCACCTGGAGCGAGGTGATTGTAGGCGTAGACCCAGATCCAGCGAATGCGGATCACATCACCAGCTGGGCCAGAGGCTACTGGGAAGCGCTACATCCATACGGAGCAGGAGGGGCGTACGTAAACTTCATGATGGAAGGCGAAGGGGAAGACCGCATTCGCGCGACGTATCGCGATAACTACGACAGGCTCGCACGGATCAAAGCGAAGTACGATCCTGATAACTTTTTCAGGGTCAATCAGAACATTCGACCGCACAAAGATGAGAGGTTGTGATGAGTCGATAGACAAAGTTGTCGAAGAAGTCTCATTGTCGCGATAGTCGTATTCGCGACACCATAATTACTGTGGATTGGTTTTTGGTGGCGGAGGGCGGGATCGAACCGCCGACCTACGGGTTATGAATCCGTCGCTCTAACCATCTGAGCTACTCCGCCGAGTGGGGAAGCGCAGGAACAGAAATGCTCAACCACGCCTCTATTGATGATACGGGGCAGTGCGGTCAGGGTCAAACCGGCCCCGCTCGCCATGTAGACTGATCAACGGATGAGCGAGGGCATGGGCAAAGGAAAAATCGTCGGCGTAATTCCCGCGCGGCTGGCCTCTACCAGGCTGCCGCGCAAAGTACTTCGCGAGATCGCCGGCAAGCCAATGATTGAGTGGGTCTGGCGCGCTGCAACGGAAAGTGGCAGGATGGACCAGGTCCTTGTGGCAACCGACTCCGATGAGGTCGCAGAGGCTTGCCGCACGCGCGGAATCTCCACGGTGATGACTTCGCCTGAGTGCGCCAGCGGCAGTGACCGGGTCTACGAAGTCTCGCGCCAGGTCGACGCTGAAATCTATGTGAATATCCAGGGCGACGAGCCGCTGCTGACGCCCAGGCATTTTGCTCCTCTGCTTGACCTCTTCTCCCGCCCGGAGGTACAGGTCAGCACCGTCTCAGTTCCCTGCCCGGTCGAGGATATCTCCAATCCCAATGCGGTAAAGGTAGTCACTGCTGCCGATGGCCGAGCCCTCTACTTCTCCCGCTCTACGATTCCGTATGACCGCGATAAGGCCGGATTCCCCGGCTATCGCAAGCATTTGGGGCTCTATGGCTATCGCAAGAGCGCGCTGGAGCAGTTTTCTGCGCTGGCGCCGTCACCGCTGGAACAGATTGAGCGCCTGGAACAGCTTCGCATGCTGGAAAACGGCATCTCGATCTACGTAGGCGAGGCCGAAGGCGACACGATTGGTGTGGATACGGAAGACGACCTTCTGCGGGTCGAAGCAATTCTCAGAGGACGCCAAGAGCCAACGGGGTGAAGTGCAGCACCAACCCCTCATCGCCCGTAAGGACCTCTACGGAGATTCCGGTCAAATCTGTAACCAGGTAGTGGGCTGCGGCCAGGTCAGCAACAGAATGGGAAAAGGTCGTGCCGATCACGGTGCATCCGGCGGCACGGCCTGCCTGAGTGCCTGAGCCTGAGTCTTCAAAAACGACGCAGTCCGCGGCCGGGAAGCCAAGAATCGAGGCCCCTTTAAGATACGGCTCGGGATGGGGCTTACCACTTGTCACCTGATCGGCTGTGATGATGCACTCGGGAACTGGGACACCACCGGCAGCCAGGCGAATGCGCGCGAGACGTTCGGTGGCAGATGTCACGACCGTCCAGCGCCGCGCCGGCAGAGCAGCGAGGAGCGCGATCACGCCCGGAAGTACGGCAAGGCCTTCATTATCAGCCAGTTCAAGGTCTTCAATATATTTGAGCTCGGCTTCGTCGTCGAGGTCCGGACGGAGAATCTTAACCGTCTCGATGGCCCGCCGCCCGTGCGCCGTCTGGATGGCAAGCGCCGGGTCCACATCGCGCGAAACCGCCCAGGCATGCCAGCTGCGCTCAACCGACCCAAGCGATGAAATGAGAATTCCGTCCATGTCAAAGAGAACACCCTTGCAGCGCACGGTTACAGGCGTCGAAGTACTCAAAGCAGATGCAATGGAGGAAGAGGCCGTCATTCGTTCATTGTACGGCGGGTCCGGAGGGTGCCTTCTTTGGGCCAGGGGTGACTGCGATTCTAGTGTCGGGAGTCTTGACGGTCAGTTTCGGTACCCCATTGAATGGGAAAGTTCCCGCGACCGAGGCAGTGCGTCTCCCCTGGCGCAAGATGTTTTCTCCAAGCTGTGCCTTGCCGCCCGCAAGCGTTGCTTCCCCACTCCAATCGTCGAACCGTACAGCCACTTCCTGCGCCCTCGCGCCCGTCTGACTCTGATACGGAAGGCCGCCGTGCATCCACTGGAAGTGAACAGTTCCTGTAGCCGACGCAACCAACTGGGCCGCTGTGAGGCCTGAAATCTGGACACTGCCGCTGCCGTTTACGGGCCCACCGCTCCATGTGGTCGCCGGCTCGGGTTTGTCATCCGAATCGCTGTCAGCGTCCGGATTGGCGCTGGTTCCGCTAAAAAGCGCGCCTAATGAGGCGGCTGAGAGCTTTGCAAACTTCGCATCAATCGCGTATTTTGGCCCATCGGCAGCCCACGAACAGCGTCCTGTTCCCTTCGCCGTTCCACCCAGCAATCCAGCTTCCCAGCTTTCCAGAACGATCGCTGCCCCTTCTGTCTTCATCTGGATTACCGGCTGCCGCAGAGTTGCAGGGCCCAAAGTGAGGCTCTCAGCCTCTGCAGTCAGACTGACAACAGGCCATTTTGGGCGTTGCGGAGAGCGGACTCTATCGATCAGTGGAGAGAGCAAGCCCCTCTTTTCCGGCTCTCCCAGCAGCGCGCCCTCGACATCCTTCGCGTCCACATTTCCCAGGCGAAGCCGAATTTGAGGCTGACAGTCGGGCGACTTGCAGTCAACGTCGGCATTCACCGTCATCGAGCCATTAACCCCTCCGAACACGAAGTCCGAAGTCATCGCGACAGCCGTGCCACCAAGCGCCACCGTGGCCTGAGGCAGTTCAACTGGACGGGCCAGGTAGGACGCGGACCACGTTGCATGGTGAAGCTGAACCGAACCTGATAGACGGTCCGAACGCCGTTGGGATGAGGGGGGTACCGAATCAGCGGCCTGGCCCGACGCCGGCAGTGTTTGCAATAGCAGGGTATCTGGCGAGGTGATCCAGGGACCTGCCGCCGTCACGTCCAGATCTGCAATTCCGCCCGAGAAACCGTCTGCGGCATCCAGATGCGGAGCCCCAAAAGCGTAGGCCAGATCGCGCAGGCTCGACGGACTGGCCGAGCCCGCGACTGAGGCGTCATAGCCCTGAACCGTCAGAGTGAGGCGAACGTTGATGTCCTGTGCTCCCTGAGCTGTCTGGGGCCCCTGAACTGCCGGCTTTTTCTGGCTCGCGGACGTGGTCCTGGGTTTTGCAGCTGATCGTGTTTCCGGATTTGTGGGCGGCACGGACTGCCCAGCCGAAGTAGCCCCGCTCGCAGCGTTAGAGGCAGTGGGCGCCGAGCCGAGCGCAATAGTAAACCTCGATACCAAGCCCGTTTCGACACTTCCGCCACCGGCAGTATCCGAAACCTGCATCGGCGTCCATGTCACACGGGGCAGCGTCAGAGGCTGCTTCAATGAGCCTCCCCTGAGTTGACCGCCCGTCACGGTCACCGCGCCTTGCAGGTTGAGTGATCCCGTACCCGAACTTGCGGTCTGGCTCTTCGCTGTCCGCGGGGATGAAGCATTTCCATGCCGATTCGTCCCTCGCACCCCGGCCGGTTTGGCCTGAACCGGTATCAGGCTCAGGCTACCGCTGGCCTCTCCCTGTGCAACTACACCCGGCGCAAAGCCACCGCGCAGGGTTCGCAGCATATCCAATCCGGCCTGCACGGGGAGCTGTTTAATATCCAGCGTCGCTTCCGGAGTACCCGAGTCACCAGGCAGATCGGCTTTCAGGTGGAGCAGGCCTGCGCCAATCGCCGTGTCGCATCCTACGTTACGAAAAGCCTTCTGAGTGTGCTCATAGCGAAAATTGCAGTTGGCGTCGAAGTCAAGCGGGGCTGCCGGAGCAAACTCGGCCCGGCGAACTCCTGTAGCCCGTAGCCGTGTTCTAGTCTGCGCAGCATCGAGCGTTCCCTGCACATCCATATCGGCGGTCAGGTCGCCTCGCCAGCCGGCATCCGAGCCCAGCAACAGCCGGGAAAGCTGTCCAAGCTGAGCCTCGCGCCACTCCGCCTGTACCCTGAATGACATATCGCGCAGTTCACGCGAGGTGTTGGAGGCCGTTACGGTGGCCTCGACACGAACCTCGCCCGTATCGGCCAGACTGATCTCCATGTCTGTGCGCACCGGCTGGCCACGCAGTCTCAGCCGCCAATTCCCGGGAGTCTCCTGCCACAGGGAGAGTTCAGTGCTCACTAATGAAAAGGGGCTTTTTTCCAGGCCGTTCTTGAGATTTACCCGCGAATTGGTCGCTTCGAGGTAGGGCAGCGGTGCAGGCCTGCTGGCTGCATTTAAAGAACCGAGAGAAGATGCCTGCGTTCCTGTCTGGATTCCGTTTTTCAGCCGGCCAATCATCAATGACTGCAGGTTCCACGCTCCTTCGGCCGAACGAACGAGGTTCAGGCTGGCTTCATCCACGCTGATGCGGTTCACTTCCAAGTTGCCCCGCCACAGGGAGGAGATAGCAATGGAAGCTACGACGGTCTGGGCAGAAAGGATCGGCTCTGCACCGAACTCTGGATCCTCACTCACTGAGAGATCGTGCAGTACGAAGCCGGGGCGCGGCAGCAGGCGTAGCTCTACCCCGGAAAGGCGTACCGGACGGCCAAGGGAACGAGAAACGAGCGCCGTAATCTGGCTCTGATAACGTCTTACGTTGATCAGCGGAGGGACCACCACCGCGGCCGCCACAATCGCGATGATCAGGGTAACCAGCGCCACCCGCTTTTTCCAGCGAGCCGTATGTGGAGCGGTTTGCTCTGTGACTTCTTCGGAGATGGAATCTGTGGAAGGCATCGCACTGAGAGATGCAGCCAAAGACTCCGAAGGATGCTCTCCCGGGAAGACTTCCCGGCTGCCTGCTCCGTCCGTCATGCTCACTTCACCAGATGGAGAGTGCGGCTCCAGCGCGTTCCGGAGAAGAAATGAAGGACTACATGTACCATCCAGCCCACGCGATCGCCGAGGCTCGTCCTCTCATACTGGTTGTCAGGCGTCTCGAAGGACCAGTAATTAAAGAGCGGGCGGCCCACTATATTGGCTCGCGGCACAAAGCCCCAGAAGCGTCCGTCATTACTGTCATGCCGGTGGTCGCCCATCATGAAGTACATTCCGGGCGGAACGACGAGGTCGTTGCCCTCGATATGATTTGGCAGATCGACAGCCCATTCGCTGGTAACACCGCCCGCCTCAGAGGGTGGAATCGAGGGGAAATCATCGATATAGGGGTAATTCACGTCCTGAGGCCAGGGCGCAGCATAAGGCTCGTTCTGCGCCACACCGTTCAGAATCACAACCCCGTTGCGAAGGTGGATATGGTCTCCTGACACGCCTATCAGTCGCTTCACCAGAAAGACATCTGGCTGACCCGGCCCGAGGAACACGACCACATCACCGCGGTTGGGCTCGCGGTAGTGCACCAGCGGCATCCATGAGCTACGAGGAGCGATGGTCATCCGGTCCACGACCAGGTGATCGCCCACCAGCAGGGTCTTCTCCATCGAGCCCGAAGGAATTACGAAGTTCTGCGCCAGAAAGGTCAGAATGAAAAGGCCGATCACTAGCACTGAACAGATGCTCGCAAGCGCCTCAAAAGGCGTCTCTTCGACACGGTTCGCGGCCTCAGCACTCGATGGCACACCCGCAGGGCCAGAGCCAGTTGTCGCCGAAGCCGGCTTCTCTGTCAAAGGGCCTTCAGCCACGAGTTTGTCTGCTACAAATTTATCTGCCTTGGCCATGGTCCTTCGTCTCAGGCTCCGAGAGAAATCGCGGAAACCTATCGCACTATGTGAAAGATACGCTTCCAGCGGGCGAAGCCCTTCAACTGCGCGGAAACATCGCTTTCGTGCCCAAGTCTATCATCCGCCACCTGTGCCACATCGGTCCGCGAAGGCCTTACCAGCGAGAAGTAGATGACCAGCGGACGGGCGACAATCTGGTCTCGCCGGACAAAACCCCAGAAGCGCGAATCGAGGCTGTGGTTGCGGTTATCGCCAAGCACAAAATACTCACCCGCGGGGATCACCAAGTCACCACCCTGCGTGTTCTGCTGCAGCAATTTCCACCAGCCGGGCTCGACTGCGGGATCGGTATAGACCTGCGTCGGGAAGTGTTCGAGGTAAGGATTGGCTGAGGTCGGCTCAAAGGTGGCATAGGGCTCATTCAGCGGCTGACCGTTAATGAGCACATGGCCGCTCTCAATGCGAAGTCGGTCACCCGGCAGACCGATTAACCGCTTGATCAGATACTCCCTGTGATTGAGCGGTGAATGAAAGGTCACAATCTCCCCACGCTCGATCCCGGAGTAGGGCAGAATCCCGCCCCACATCCCCTGCGACGCCAGGGTGGCGCGGTTCATCAGGAGAAAATCTCCTACCAGCAGCGTGTGCTCCATGCTCTCGGAGGGAATCACCATCGGCTGCGTGATAAATGTCAGAACAAAGAGGGCGACAATGATCGTTCTCAGCAAAGAAGAAACCGCCACAGGCACCTCATGCGTAATCGCATCGCGCATGGCCTTCCTGATGCTTCCAACGGGGATAGCAGCAGTGGTCGCAGGCACCGGCTGTGCCGATACAGGCAGTTTGTCCGACACCGTCCGAATCGAATCCGTGTCTGGGATGGGCTCGGTCTGCGCCGGAAGCGTGGTCATCTGGCTCATGCTTCCGTCCGTTCCTCGCGTATCGGCTGGCCTGCCAACAGGGCCAGGGCGCGACGCGCCGCCTCCTGCTCAGCCTTTTTCTTCGTGCTGCCCATGCCGTTGGCCAAGGCGTCGCCCACTTCGCCATCTCCCGATTTCAAGCGCACCTCCACTTGAAAGCGCTTTCGATGATCGGGCCCGCTTTCGCTTTCAACCAGATAGACCGGCACGCCGGCATGGCTGGCCTGCAAGTGCTCCTGCAGGGCGGATTTGTGATCGCCAAGGGCAGCTACAGAAAGCAGCTCGCGAGCCATATTGTCGCCCGCCTGCCCCAGAATATGCCGGTCTGCAAAACGTTGGACAACAGCCAATGCGTCCTTGTGGTCTTTCTGGCCAGCATCCAAATACATTGCGGCCAGTACGGCCTCCATCGCATTCGCCAGCAAAGCCGTCTTCTTACGACCGCCCGAGCGCTCCTCGCCGCGACCCAGGCGCAGATACTGACCGAGCCCGATTGTCTGGGCAACCTCGGCCATATGGCGGCGGCTTACCAGGCGGGCTCGCATGCGGGTCAGTTCTCCCTCCTGCCAGTCTGGATGCCGTCGAAATAACGCCTCAGCGACCACCAGTCCCAGTACTGCATCCCCGAGGAACTCAAGTCGCTCATTGTCTGCCCGCTCACCCTCATCCGGCCGGCCGGACGTTTCCATTGACAGCTCATAGGCCTGCGACCGGTGGGTTAGCGCATGCGCCAACAGCTCGGGACGCGAAAACTCGTGTCCCAGGACCAACTCCAGTGGGGCGAGGTCCTCGGATTGAGTCAAAAGCGTCTGCTGCATCTCTTTATGGTAGACGCAAATCGGCTTTGAAGGGCTTCTCAGATAAGAAACGGGAAGAAAGTGGCTTGCCTATTTGGGTGCTGGAGGAGCAACAGCCGGGCCAGCCGGTTTCGCGTCAGGATCCGCCGAATCGTCCGCATCGGCCTCGCATGCATGACCCTTAACCGCGTAGGCTGCCTTGACCCCACGTTCGGCAGCCAGACGAGTATCCTGCTGCCCGTCCCGAACCGCCAGAGCCGCTTGATACTCGCTCAACGCCTCATCGCGCTTACAGTCCAGGTCCATGATCCGCCCCAGATAGATATGCGACCAGGCTACAATCCGCGTCTCCTTGGCGGTAGCAGCTGCTTTCTGGAAACCGGCGATGGCCTCTTCAGGCTTGCCGGTCATAATAGCTGTTCGGGCCAGGATAAAGTTGGCACGTCCGGGGTCGCCTGCTGCTTCTGTGGTTGTCGCGTTTGCATTCGCCACTAGCGCCTGACGCGCAAGCGCCGAAGCTGTCACGTAGTCACCTGCAGAAAGCCGTGCTTCGGCCAAGTCCAGTCCGGACAGCTTGTGTGGAGCTGAACGCCGCAAGACGTCCTCATCGGCTTTGCTGTCAAAGACAATCGCACGCGCGCGGTGCTGCTCATGGTCCACGTCCATGCTGTAGACGAGTTCGCCGATCGTGTCTTTAAGGCTCGCGGGATCTTTCTCAAAGCTTCCCAATTGCTCATAGAAATACTGGCTCAGCACATACCCCTGCGCCATTTCATGCTTCAGCCGCGCTTGTCGAACCTGCTCCATCTTCTGCGCCACGGTGTTGCGCTCACGTTGGATGCGCTCAAAGTCCGACCGCCGCTCGTCCGTCGGAGTCACATACGCCGGGATGCCAGTATCCATTGTCCGAGTCTCGACGGCCTTAATCAGGCACTCGATCGTCAAATCGACGATGTCGGCGCGAAGCCGGTAATCGAGCGGCGCATCGCGTACCTCTTTGAGAAGTGGCAGAAAGCGATCTGTCGCGTTGGAGCGTGAATAAAGCAGTGGCTCGATCAGGTAATGCAGGTAAGTATGCCGCACGTCTGTCATTCGAATCTGGCCGTTGACAGGCGAAACCACCACCACGTAGTCAGTTCCATAAACGCGGGCATTTACTATATGGGGCGAGAGCTGTGGCTCCGCCACTACAACAAATCGCCTGCCGTCATACGTTGACGCGGGCATCTTGAGGTAGTAGTTGGTAGCGAGAATCATCTTGGTCAGCGGCTCGTGAATGCCGTTGACCATATCGTCGTAGTCATGGTGCGTTGTAAGCCAGATGCCATGCAGGTCGACGGCCGCCGCGAAGGCACGCAGCAGAGGCAGAATCTCGACCACCTGCGTTGAATCCGGCGGCATCTCCGGTAGCTCGACCGAGGTCTCAAGTGCTGGCGGAGGCGTGAGGTAAAGCGCGAGCGAGATGTACTGGGAGATATCGCGCTCTGTGCCCGACATACGGTGCTGGGCGATATATAGACAGAGCTTGTCGCGCTTGTCGCGAGCGTCTTCGCTCCCAGTCAGTGTCTGTCTAATCTCGTCACGAAGCTTCTGACGGATCGGGTCGCTCTCCGCGAGTCCCTCATCATAGCCGCAGACATTCAAGGCAGCGGCCATAGTGAAAAGCGTCTCCGAGGGGACCAGGGAAATCGCGGGCCCTGTCGGGTCAACCAGCGAGGGCGCCTTTTGCTGGGTAAACGCCGGCAGCGGCGAAGAGTTCTGATTGCTGGAGGAGGACGAGCCTGGCTTGTCCGTCTGGGCAGCCAGGAGAGCCGAGGAAATCAGCAGCGCCGACGCAGCGGCCAATGAAGAAAAGCGGGAAACAGTTCGCAACAACATCATCATGAAGTCTACGGCATTTCTCCCGCGTTGGGTGTCTGGGGGCCTGTGAGTAAGACGGCTTTCCGACTGTAAATGTCACCTTGGTTACTCGTAGGGCTACCGGGCAAAGGGTTCTTCCAGCGATGGGCTTTGCGGAGTAAACAGCGTCGCGCCATCCGCCGTAATGTGCATGTCGTCCTCCAGGCGAATGCCGAACTCCCCGCGCAGATAGATACCCGGCTCATCAGAAAACGTCATCCCCGTCTCCAGCAACTGGCTATTTCCACGAACAAGGTACGGCCATTCGTGCCCATCCATGCCAATACCATGGCCCACGCGATGGGTAAAATGCGCGTAGTCAGGCCCAAATTCTGCATCGTCGATGACTTTGCGAGCCGCCGCATCCACCGCCCCACAGGCTAGGCCGGGGCGGGCTGCCGCAAGGGCTGCCGCCTGTGCGCGATGAACCACGTCGAAAACACGCTTCATCCGATCTGTAGCTTTGCCAACCGTAAAGCTGCGGCTGATATCGGATTGATACCCCTCCACCGTGCAGCCATCATCAATCAGCACCAAACTGCCCTGGCGCAATACCTGCGGCTGAATCGACCCATGCGGCAGCGCTGAGTACACATCTACCTGGCAGCTCGCATCTCCCGGAAATCCGGCGCGCTCGTAACCTGCCCCGATCCACTCACTGACCTGCCTATTGGTGATTCCCGGGCCAATCGATTTCCACGCCGCTTCGTAGACCGAGAGAGTAACGTCATTGGCCAACTGCATCAGCGCGAGTTCCGACAGACTCTTCACTGCGCGGCAGCCCGCAGTCACCGGCGTCGCGCTGACGACCTCCAGCCCCGGATTCGCCCTGCGCACTCCATCAGCAAAGACAAAGGTGACGCGCTCCTCCATGCCCAACTTCCCGCCAGTGATGCCCAATTCAATCAGCCCCTTCTTCACCTGCACATAAGGGTCTTCATCCTCCTGCCACATATATACCCTCGAATTCTTACCACCCGGCGCCTCTTTCATCTGTTCTCGCGCACGTTCCTCTTCAAAAGCCGGGCAGACATAGAACGGCGCGCCCTTGCGGGGCAGAATGCAGACGAAGAGCCGTTCGCTGTTCCACCATCGAATACCTGTGAAGTAAACGAGCGAAGTACCGCCGATAAGAGCAATGGCATCGATCTGGTGCGCGCCCATCAGTTCCTGGGCATGCTGATAGCGGCGCTCTCGCTCGACGGCGGTGATCGGGACTGCTTCGCTGCGGCGATTCTTCAGGGCGGCCAAAGCAGGAGGCAGCACAGGTGCGGTTGTAGCACCGTGGGCAAAACCAGTCGTCCCGGCAAGAACAGGCAATGCGGCGGAGGTGGCGAGGAAGCGGCGGCGGCTAAGCATAGTTTCTCTTACTGTAACCTGCAATCGCTTGCGTATACTGCGACCATCATGCAATCAAGATTGCGCGCGCTGCTTTTTAGAGTTCTGCCCGGCGTTCTGCTCTGCTTTACCACTTTCACCGCTCAGGCCCGCGTCCTTCGCGTCGAAGTGCTCTCGCGCGTGCAAATCGCCGCTGATTCCGCTTCGAGCAGGCCTGCGTACGAAAAGATCAAGGCACGAGTCTACTTCGCTGTTCGCCCCTCAGATCCGCACAACAGTGTGATCGTCGACCTCGACAAAGCCCCGAGGAGCGCCGGGCATGAGGTCGAGTTCTCCGTCGATCTCTTCCTGATGCGGCCGGTAACGAAAAGCAACGGAGCGCTGCTGCTTGAGATTCCCAACCGCGGCGGCATGGGCCTGCTCTCGATAGCCGATGGCGGCAAAGCTGATCCAGCCGATGCATCGGATCTTGGCGACAGCTGGCTGCTCCGGCAAGGATTCACCTTCGCCTCGCTTGGCTGGCAATGGGATGTTGCAGAGACTCCCGGCAGCCTGCGTCTCTACGCCCCTGTCGCCCATGAAAAAGATGGTACGCATATCACCGGCCTGCTGCGCGACGACTTCACGCCCATCGAGCCTTCCAGCGACCTCCCGCTGGGCCACATTATGGGCGCCCGCCTTGGCGGCACAGAATACCCCGTCGCCACACCAGATGATCCGCGCAACACGCTCACTGTCCGCGACAGCCCGCGTGGCCCACGGCAGATGATCCCCCGTTCCCAGTGGAGCTTCGCCCACACCATTGACGGCGAGCTGACGCCGAGCAATCGCTTTCTGCATCTCGATACGGGCTTCGAAAAAGGGCGAATCTACGAGCTCGTTTACGTAGTACAGGATCCTATGGTCGCAGGCCTCGGCTTTGCCGCCGTTCGCGATTTTGTCGCGTGGCTGAAGCATTCCCCAGACGCCATCGCTCCTGTGCATGTGGCCTATGCAGCTGGAATCTCCCAATGCGGGCGTTTCCTCCGTGATTTCCTCTATCAGGGATTCAACGCAGACGAATCGGACCACATGGCCCTCGACGGCATACTCGCGCACGTCGGCGGCGCAGGGCGCGGCAGCTTCAATTACCGCTTCGCCCAACCCTCGCGTGACGCACAACCGATGTCCTCCATCGACTGGCCGACGGACATCTTTCCTTTCACCGACTTGCCGGAGACAGAGCCCGACAATCCCAGTAATAGCAAGGCGGGGCTGCTGGACGCCGCCGCCGCAAAGCACGTCTTGCCCAGGATCTTTTTCTCCCACACATCCTACGAATACTGGGGCCGTGCAGCTTCTCTGATGCACACCACAGCAGACGGCATCGCTGACATGCCTCTCAGCGGAAACGTCCGTATCTATTTCTATGCCGGTCTGCAGCACTTTTCCGTGCCCTTCCCACCGCAGAAAGGCACGGGTGACCGCGACGCCCAACAACTGCCGAGCCCTTTGCCCATCCGATGGTTCTGGCGGGCGATGATCGGCAACATGGATGCCTGGGTGCAGCACAATACCGAGCCGCCGCAGAGCCGCTATCCCCATATCGCCGACGGCACGCTGGTCCCGCTCGCCAGGGTGAACTTTCCGAAAATTCCCGGGCTGACTCTGCCTGCAACAGCAGCTCAGGGGCTCGACCCTGACTTTGGCCCGAACTGGCGCAACGGAATACTCAGCGTTCAACCGCCGGCACTGACGGCAATTTATCCCACCTTGGTGCCGCAGGTAGACGCGGATGGTAATGACATGGGCGGCATCAGCCTGCCTGAGATCACTGCGCCGCTGGCAACATACACCGGATGGAACCTGCGTTCCGCCGCGATCGGTGCAGCAGATCAGCGAACAGCCTTCCTGGGCTCTTTCATTCCCTTCCATCGCACTACGACGGAGGCTGCCACAGCTCACGATCCGCGTAAAGCTATCGAGGGTCGCTACAGCAGCTATGAGGTGTACCGCGCACGCTTTCAGAAAGCATTGGACGAGCTGGTGCATGCCCGCTATCTGCTCGCTGAAGATGCCCCCGGTCTAATGGAGCGATCAAAGCAGGAGTGGGACTGGATTACTCGTTATGACTGGAAATAGCAGGAGCGATCAGCTGCGGCCGCGCCTAGCCGTGGACTGAAACGCCAGAGAAGGAAAGCACGGCAAGGCCCCGTACCGGCTGCCCGTACGAGCGGGCCGGTTCAAAGACGCTGAACAGCAGCAGATTTTCGACCTGGGACTGAGTCTGCGCGTCAGTAGGACCAGTCACGATGCGGTAGTCATAAACACGGCCTGAGCCATCGACATACGCCTCAACCACAACGGGCCCGGTGGTCGTACCGATCTGTTCCGTATCCGGCGATGCATTGGAGTGGTACAGCAGCCGAGGCGCCGTGGCCATACCCAGTGGCTCATCCTGTGCCGAAGCATGCTCCGGACGGGCAAACATCCCCACCAGTACTGCAACTGTACCCAGCAACAATACCGCGCTGGCAAAGCCAGCCGACAACTGCAGGAGGAAGGGTCCGACTGTATTGCGCCACGTCAGATGCCACGCGACAAAGCGGCTGCGTTGCCGCCGTGCGCGCTCGCGAGAGATGGCAACACGCAGACGCAGTACCATATCGTCAGGCTCTTTCGCTGGTCCTGAAACCGGCCCCAGCGAGCCCAGAACACCCAACATTCCACGCTCAGCCTCAAATGCGCGGGCACAGTGGCCGCATTCATCGAGATGCGTAGCAATGCTCTGCATTTCGCGGCCCGTAAGGCGGCCATCCAGGTACTCCGCAAAGCCTGCGCGTGCTTCTTCGCACCCGAATCCGAGGCCTGAATCCAGTATCGACAAGCTCATCGGACCTCCTCGGCATGGGTCAGCGTGGCTCCGCTCGTCATCGCCGCATGAGCAGCCTGGTTGCGTCGATCCTCATCTGAGAGCAAAAGCTGTCGCAGGCAAGCCCGTCCTCGCACCAGGCGAGACTTGATCGTTCCCAGATTAACCCCAAGCATCTCCGCAACCTCTTCATACACAAACCCCTCAATATCACGCAGGATCAGGGTTGTGCGGAACGGTTCGGGAACCTGGCGCAGCGCTGCTTCTACGCGCTCCCGAGTCTCGGTGTGGGTGGCCATTTCATAGGGGCTTTCGCCGGGATCGACCAGCATTTCCTTAAGACGTGCCGGTTCGCCGCTTTCGCAATCAACAATTTCAGTCTCGATAGTGACTTCCTGCTGCTTGTGCCGCCGCCACCAGCGCCGTTGGTTCAGCCCCTCGTGCAGGGCAATGCGGTAAATCCACGTGCGCAGTGATGACTCGCCGTGAAAGGAGCCAATGCCACGAAATATCTTGACGAAGACTTCCTGCGTGAGGTCTGCAGCATCTGAGGGATCGCGCACGGTGCGCGCGAGCAAACTGTAGATTGGCTGATGGTAGCGGCTGATCAGCCACGCAAAAGCCTCTTCGGAACCGGCACGCAACTCTGTGATCAGAGCTGCCTCTTCGGTCTGGAGCGTGAGCGCACTGGCGAGATTTCCCAAGGTTATGTCGGCCTGCAAGTCCGTGCCCTCCAGATTAACGCAGGTTGCGGTCATTTGGCATCTTTCAACCGATCCCTGCGTTAGCCGTTCCCTGTACGCTGCCCATCAACTTCTGCGGCCTACTTCTCCATCTACTTCTTTTGACACCGGAAGCACCCAAAAGTGTTCCCGGCTTTTTATCGCTCGCTCGCCGCAAGCCCTCTTTTATCTATATCGTAAAAACGATCCGTTTCCCTTTTTCGACCTGCGTCCAGGCCTCTTCTACCTTCTCCAATGGCACAGGCTCGACCGCCACCTTGAGATGGCCGTCAGCGGCGAGCGAGAAAAGCGTTGGGATTGCCTGCATGATCTCCGCCAGCGGAACACTGCCAAAGCCGCTGCCGCACATCGTCAGATCGATGCTGCGTAATACTGCGCCGGGTAGCGCGATCGTCTTTCCCGCACTCTCACCTACTTCCACCAACCGCAAGCGTTTAGAACCCTCCGGCCGGAAGGCCTTTGCCAGCGCGACCAGCAGCAGCTCCGTCGGATGCCCCCAAAGGTAGTCGATGATGACGTCGATGCCTTCCTCCGCCTGGGCCGCGAGAGCCGCGCTCACCTCGGCGTCATCGTTCGTCAGAGGGACAATCGCGTCCGCGCCAAGCCTGCCAAGGACCTCGGCATTGCGCCCCGTAGCGATCACCTTGCCCGCGCCCAGGTAGCGTGCCGCCTGCACCGCAAGCTGCCCGGCCACGCCCGTCGCGCCATTCACCAGCACCGTCTCTCCAGCCGCCAGCGCTGCTCGCGACTTGAGCGAGAGCCACGCCGACATTCCAGGGTTGGCGATTGCTGCAGCCTGTATTGGATCCAGGCCCTCGGGTAGAGGGACACAGCTGGCGCGTACAGATGCGGTAAGCTCGGCCATCGTGCCGCGTGTTCTGTTAGCGGCGAGGCAATACGTCAGACTCCCATCCTCCAGCACACCGACACCGTCCAGGCCCGGGATTGCCGGTACCTGACCTGCGCTGGAGTAGTGCTGCCCACTGGCGATGGACTTGACAATGGGATGCAGACCGGCTGCCCGCATCTGCACAACGGCTACTCCAGCTGCGGCTATAGGATCTGCAAAGTCCTGAAACTGAGGTGCTTGTCCTAGGACGTTGACGACAGCTGCTTTCATGATTGAATGCTCCTTAACTTAGTTAATCGTTAACTTAACACTGTTAAATTGAAAATGCTACACTTTTTTCATGCCCCTTGATCGTCAAGCAATTCTGCGCTGCGCATTCCTGATTTTGAATGAATCGGGCCCTGAGAGTCTGACGCTTCGGCGTTTAGCGAAAGGGTTGGGCGTTCAAGCTCCAGCCATTTACTGGCACTTCAAGAATAAGCAGGATCTACTGGACGAAATGGGGACTCAGGTGTTGCGAGAGGCTATTGAGGAGGCTTCGGAGTCGTGGACTGCAGAGAGCTGGCAGGCATGGGCGACTGGCTACGGGTCAGGCTTGCGAAGAACTCTTTTGCGCTACCGCGAGGGCGCACGCATTTTCAGCGGAACCTATCTGACTGACACAGCCGTCTACGATGCAATGGAGGTGAGTCTGCGTATCCTCACCGACGCTGGCTTTTCTCTGCGCGATGCAGTAGCCGGGATGAGCACGCTTTACAGCTTCACCATTGGATTCGTCATCGAGGAACAAGCGGCGAAACCACTGCCAAACGAAACAGATCCGCGGTACGATCTGACGGCGCGCAATCAGCGAGTCGAGCGCCAGACTCATCCGCTGGCCTACGCTGCCGGAGAGGAGATGTTCACCAACTTCGACTCGCGTTTTCAAGCTGGACTTGAGTTCATTGTGGAGGGACTGGCGCGAAAGCTGGCGGCTCTGCCTGGCGCCTGAGCTGTAGGTTTGACGAATCGAGGCGCAGCAGCGAAAATAAGAGAGTTGTCCCACCGAAGTAGTGGGCCTGTGGCGCAGCTGGGAGCGCGCTTCCATGGCATGGAAGAGGTCATCGGTTCGATCCCGATCAGGTCCACCAATAAATCTAATAACTTAGCGCATTCGCAGAAAAACGCGATACGCCCAGCTCCCTACCACCAGCTTTCCATCTGGGCTCCCCACGTCCAGCCTTGGGTGCTGTTTGCGTAATCCGGGCCTCCGACTTGTCCCTTGAAGCCGTTGCCCCATTGCGCATAGGTCACGAAGCCTCGTACGACCGGTCTGCTCATGAAATGGCGGCCCAGGGATACCTGCGGAGCAAACGTCATCTTAAATAGGTAGTCACTGATGTTGGTGCTCTTGTTGTCGGTCCAATCAACAAACGGCTCAAGCGCCAGGCTCACATATTCGTTGAAGTGGGCTTGTGGCCGGACACCGGTGGAAAACCAATGCTGCATTCCCCCATATTGCTTATAGTCCGTCGCCTGGTAGAGCACTACGGGACTGACGGAGAAGTGCTTTCCTGTTTCAAAGATCAGATTGTCAGCCACTCGGAAGCGGTACGATCCGGGCACCTCCGGCCGTATGAAGGTTCCGCCATTCAAGGTAAAGGTCTCGAACCCTGATGTGAATGTCATGGCGGGCCCACGGCCATACTGAATGTAAAACTTGTTCAGGTTGTTTTCACCCAACCACTTTTCGGCTGTGTGAATAAAGGTGAACGAAACCCCCGTCGCATTGGGAGCGCTCTGCCCTTCTGCATCCTTCCCCGAGGTTGCCTTGGAAACATCTACACCAAATTCCCCTGTGCCGCCGAGGAGTTTGACGTCATAGAGGCGAAAATCGAAATTCGTCTTGCTGAATCCTGCCTTGTTCTGAGGATTGGGCTCTGGAATATCGCTGAATCCACTCTGCGAGCCGATTCCGATCCAGGCCAGCGCGAGCTTCCCGATGGGAATCTTGATGTCTTCGACGCCGCCACCTCCGCCGCTCATGTTGTAGAGGAAAAAGTCGTCTATATGGACATCGTGGCGCCGGTAGAATCGGTTTCCCGCCCAGACAGTCATGGAAGGCTGGCTGCTACTGAGGTTTCCAATCGCTCCCCACGCCTCCGCAAGGCCGAATTGAGTGGTGCTCGTGTCCAGGTAATTCGAATACGGGTTATACATTGACAGGCGCACCTGGAAGCGGCCGATGGGCTCCGCGGGAGTACCGTCGACACGCGGTTTAAGGCTTAAAGAAAACGCTCCCGGAAGATAGAAATTCTTGCTGATCACCAACTCTCCGTAATTCTCCGCCTCATTTCCCAGGCGTCCTTTTGCCAGGGCGCCAGGCGCCTTAAAACCTACCTGGGGACCACCCTGGTCATCGCGTCCATAGCCTGCCCTGAAATATCCGCTGATATCCACGTAATCGCGCAGCACACGTTCCATCCGTTCGCGGACTGCATTATTCTGCTGTGCGGCAAGAGCGAGATGAATCGAATCCGTTGGTTCCCCGAACGCATTCTGAATCTGCCCGGCCTGTTCGTTAGGGCTCGAGGATTTCTGCTCCACGGAACTCTGGCTGTCCTGCGGAGCAGGAACCGACATTGGGTGATGAGTTGAGACCACCAGCCCGGAACCCGTAGTAGGCGCGGGGGTGTCGATTTCCAAATGCTTCAGTCTCTCGTCCAGTTTATGGAGGCGCTGCTCGTATGCCAGTGTTAGCTGCTCATATTCCTGCTTCAGCTGTTCCATCTCCAGGCGCACCTGTCCTAATTCATTATTTGAAGGCGCTTGTCCCTGGGCACAAAGATCGATAACAGTCAGCCAGAGAACACATCCAATTCTGAATCCTCTGAAACGCATGCGCGAGCCTCCTGGACGTATCGAGGTATTTTCGGGAATTCTCCTACGATCCGAGCACAGCGTCTACTGTTAGATCTACAGTGCATGCCGATCTTACGAGTGCCAATCCCAAAGGAGACTCGATCTGAGAGCAAAGTGAAATAAATCAACGAGGACAGCCCCCAATGTGATCCAGCATTGGGCATGGCGAAACTTGCTAAGAGGTGTATACGGTATAGGCAAAACTGAGCGATGAGAAGATGCATCCGAGATGGGAATCGTCATCTACCTCATACTCACAGTTCTCGGCGGAATATGAGCTGGCAAGGGACTCGGGGAGCCACTGCGATCTTGTAAGTAATTCAAAATCCTGCTGTTTGAACTATTGAATGGAAGAGTCGTCGGTTCGATCCCGATCAGGTCCTCTGAAACGATGCCGCGCTCGTGCCATGAATAAACATTACATTCCCTTATGGGAATGTTCTAAGTACATCTCGGCCGCTGCTGCATAAGGCCAGGAGCTAAGCAGCAAAGGTATACGGGGCGAGAGTTACGAAAGGATCACGTTCGACTCAGCTGACAGCCGTGCGATACAGCAGCTTTTCCTGTTCGCGCATGAGCAGGTAAAAGACAACAGGCGTCACGATCAGTGAAAGCGCGACGGAGACCACAATTCCCCCAATCACGGCGATCGCCAGCGGTCGTAGCATTTCCGAGCCTGAGCCCAAGGCAAAAGCCAGCGGTAGCATACCGCATACCGCGGCAATAGCAGTCATCAAGATGGGCCGCAGCCGACGTTGCGCAGCATAGAGCATCGCTTCGCGAGGCGCCATGCCGATCAGACGCAGCTTTTGATCGGCATCCAGCAGCAGGATACCGTTCTTCGCTACAATGCCGATGACCATAATCAGCCCCATGAAGCTCGCCACATTGAAGCTGGTCTGAGTAATCAGCAAGGCGATCACCACTCCTGAGATCGATAGAACTGAACTTGTAAGAATTGCTATCGGTGCAGAGAAGTTGCGAAACTCCACAAGCAGTACGCCAAACACCAGCACGAACGCGAGAATCAGCACGCGGACCAGGTCGTGGAACGATTTCTGCTGTTCCTCGTAGGTGCCGCCGTACTCGACGCGAACATTCGAGGGCAAGTGCATAGCCGCAACCGTAGCACGAACCTTGGACATGGCCGTTCCCAAGTCAGAACCCTCCAGCCGTCCTGTCACCAAAATCAGCTGTTGCAAATTTTCACGGCGAATCTCGTTCTGCGGCGGCAGTTGCGTAATCTGTGCAATTGAGCCGAGTGTGGCCGTGTGGCCGCTGCTTGAATTGAAGACTGTATTCTCTATGGCTTCGAGCGATGACCGATTTTCATCAGACAGACGCACGCGAACCGTATACGGCCGGCCGTTCACAATCATCGGCGCGGTAGTAGGCAATCCATCCATGATTGCAGTTGAGTCCTCGGCAACCTCCTGCGGCGTAAACCCGAACCGCGCCGCAAGGACAGGGCTAATCTTAAAACTTGTCGCAGGTCCGCTGACCGTGTTGTCGATGCCGTTTTGTGTATCGACCACGCCAGGAATCTTGTTGATCGCATCCTGCACGCGGGGACCTAGCTGATTGAGCAGAGCCTGATCGTTGCAGAATAACTTGATCTGAATCGGTTCCGGCGCATTGGAGAGGTCGCCAATCATATCCTGCAGTACCTGCGTAAACTCAACATCAAGTTCCGGTTCGGTTTTCTTAATCTCCTCGCGAACGTCGGCAATGACGTCGTCAATCGCGCGGGAACGCTTGCTCTTGAGCTTCACCGTAAAGTCGCCGTAGTTGACTTCTGTCACCGCAGCCAGGCCCATCTGCAGGCCTGTTCGGCGCGAGGTGATTTCTACTTCAGGCGTGTCGTGCAGAATCCGTTCGACGTGTGTCAGAACGCGGTTTGTCTCTGTGAGAGAACTGCCCGAGGGCATGATGTAGTCGAGAATGAAGCCGCCTTCATCCATCTCCGGTAGCAGGTCGGTGCCCAGCGCCCTGTAGCTGAGATAGCCTCCAGCAATCAGCACGAGCGATGCGGCTCCAATGAGGATCGGCCTGCCCAGCGCCCAGTCCAGTATCCGCGCATGGATGGTAAGAACGCGCGCCATGAACTTGCCAATGTGTTCGTAGTCTTGTGGGTGCGCAGAAGATTGCTCAGGTGACGTGACCTCCTCATCCTGCGCAACTTTGTTACGCAGGAGAAAGAGCGAGAGTGCCGGAGTCCATGTGAGCGCCAGAAGCAATGAAGTGAGAAGCGCCGCGGTCATGGTCACAGCCAGCGCGCGAAAGAAGCTTCCCGTTACACCGGTGACAGCAATCAGGGGAAGAAATACAACTACCGGCGTAATCGTTGATCCTATGAGCGGGACGGTTATTTCGGTAAGGGCACTGCGCACGGCTTCGACGCGGGATTGTCCACTGTTCCGATGCACCACAACGTTTTCAACGACGACGATCGCGTCGTCAATCACCAAACCGATAGCCGCCGCCAGACCACCCAGAGTCATCAGGTTGAACGACTGGCCGATGACCCACAAAAAGAGAATCGTGATCGCGATCGTGACAGGAATTACCAGCCCTGCAACTACAGAAGAGCGCCAGTCGTGCAGAAAGAGAAAGAGAATGACGCAGGCCAGAATCAGTCCAATGAAGATAGCGTCGCGAACGCTGGCAATCGATTCGCGAACCAGCTGAGATTGATCGTAGAAAGGCTCCAGATGTACGCCGGCTGGTAATTTGCTCCGCAGGCTGGCGACCTGTAACGCAACCGCATTGGCCACCTGAACGGTATTGGAGGAGATCTGACGGGCAATGTTCAACAGCACAGCCGGCTTGCCGTTGGAAGTCACCGATGTATAGACCGGCATAACGGCGGGTTCTACAGTAGCCAGATCCGCAACACGAATTGGCACACCTGCAGGCGTAGTCTTGATCACCAGGTTCGCGAGCTCATCTGCGGAGTGCGCCTGCGCGCCGATGAGGCCAAGAATCAGCTGATGGTTCGCTTCGTAGAGACCCGGCGAATCGATAATGTTCGCGGCCTGCACGCCATTCACCAGATCCAGCAGCGTTACGCCCGAGGCCTGCATGCGCGCGAGATCTGGAATGATATGAAACTCCGGTACCTTACCGCCTTGCACCACCACTGTACTTACGCCCTCGACGCGATTGAGGGGCGGTTTCAGATCATAAGAAGCAATCTCCCAGAGCCGCGTCTGAGAAACAGTTGCAGCTCCCCGATCGTCTGCCGTCAGCGCATAGCCGAGGATCGGAAATGTGGCAAAGGTAAGGCGATTGGTAGTGATGCGTGCGGTGGCAGGCAGCGTCTGCTGTACCTTGGAGAGAGCTGCATCGGCAAGCTGCAGCGTGTGAAACATGTCTATGTTCCAGTCGAAGAATAGGCTGATCTCAGCCGAGCCTCGGCTCGTTGTGCTACGGACCGTTCTCAGGCCAGGAACGGAGTTGACCGCATCCTCGATGGGCTTGGTGATCGTGACCTGCATCTGCTCAACCGGCATCACGCCGTTATCCACGCCTATAACTACGCGGGGGAAATTCGTGTCCGGAAAAACCGAGGTAGGCACCTGCAGCGCCGCGTATACACCGGCCAGTGTTAGCGCGATCAGGAAGAAGAAGATCGGCGTAGAAAGGCGTGAAAGCCAGAAACGATTCTCCGTGGCAGGAGGTGAAATCACTTGTCGTCTCCTGCCTTTTTCTCGTCGTCCGCCTGTCCGACCTTGACCTTTGTTCCATCATCCAGCGCATAGGCTCCGGTCGTGATGACAGTGTCCTTCGCGGTAATGCCAGAGAGAATCTGAGCCTCTTTGGCCGACTGAATGCCAACTGTAACAGGATGCTTATGGGCTGTGTTATCTGCTGCAATTGCCATCACAAACTTGCTGCCGTCGGACGCGGTCTGGAGCGCCTCCGCCGGAACAACCAACGCGTTCGATACGGTATGGCCAGTAATAGACGCGTGCACCGGAGTACCCGCCTTGAGCACGTTTTTTGGATTCTCCACTCGCAGCCAAACTTCAATGGTTGTACTACCCGCATCGAGAGCCGGACTGATAAGCGACACCTTCGCATCAACCGGATCATCCAGCCCGGGCACGCTGATCTTTGCGGGAACTCCAACGAAAAGCTGTTGAGCCTGTAGCTGCGCGATATGCAGTTTGGCTATCAGCGTCGAAGTCTCCATCACCGTGATCAGCGGTGTTCCCGCCGGAGCTGTCTCACCGGCAAATAATGGCCGGTCCGTTACGAAGCCATCGATAGGGCTGCGAATCTCCGTGTAACTCAGTTGCGCTTGCGCACCAAGATATTTTCCCTTGGCCGAATCAAGCTGACCCTTGGCTGACTCGAGTGCGGCCTGGTTACTCGTCTTCTGAACAGACTCAAAGTGCTGCTTGGCGATGTCATATGCTGCCTGCGCCTGCACCAGCGCAGCCTTGGCTGTATCAAGATCGCGCCCTGGAATCGCCCCCTGCGCAAAGAGTTGTGCGCGTGAAGTCACGATGCTCTGGTTCAGATCGAGGTTCGCCTTGGCCTGCGTCAGCTCCAATTGCGCCTTGGAGTAGTCTTCCGGAACCGTCGCCCGCGTCGCAGTTTCATAGCCGGCCTTGGCAGCTGTATACGCGCCTTCATTGTCCAGGGCAGCGGCCGAGAGATCGCCATTCTCAAGCGTCGCCAGCAATTCTCCAGCTTTCACGCGCGCCCCTCGCTGCACATAAAACTTCTTCACCGGCGCGGTAATCTTGGGCGAGATCGCAGCCTGGGCAAGCGGTGTCAGCGTTGCGTCTGCCGTTATCTGCTCTGAGATACTGCCTTGACGTGGCTGCACAGCCTGCACCGTCACCTCTGGAGCAGGTGTCACCTCTGGCTTGTGGCAACCAGCCGAAAGCAGCGTAAGCGCAGCGGCAAGCAGAATAGCCAGTACACAATTGAGATTTGAGTTACGCATTCTGGAGGGCATAGTTCACATCGTTCCCGTGAGTAACTGAAGATTGGCCATCGCAGTTTGATAGCGAAGTACGCCATCCTCCTGCGCCGTCTCAGCCGCGACGAGAGCATTCTCCGCATCTACCACTTCAAGAACGGTGGACTCTCCAGCCGAATAGCGCAGACGCACCAGCCGCAGGCTTTCGCGCGCCGTCGCGGCGCTCTGATCAAGAGATTGAAGTTGGTCGCGCGCCACAGATGTCTCTCTGTAGAACTCGTCAAGCTGCACGACAAGACGCCTCTGGGTCGCAGTCAGAGCTACTTTTGTCGATTCACGTAGCGAGATCTTCTGCTTGATCTTGTCGTGTGTCGCCAGCCAATCCCACACCGGAATATCGAGCGTCGCGGTCGCTGAATAGCCAAGGTTTCGCGCACCATCCGGCCCATTCACCGCAAACTCCGGAGCGTCAATACCGTAATTGAAATTCAACCCAAGATCAGGCAGATAAGCCGCTCGCGCCGCAGTTACATCCAGTTTCGCCATACGCATTGAGGCTAGCGCGCTCTTGAGCTCTGCGTTGTTGCGCGAGGCCACCGCTTCCAGTTCTTCGCGGGAAACAAGCGGAGTTGGACCGGTAAAATCCTCCAGCGTATACGCGCTGCGCGGATCGGGAAACAGCAGAACCGCAAGATCCAAGCGGGCTTTCTCGCTCCGCAGTCTTGCATCTGCAAACTCACGCTCCCGCTGTTGCTGCTGCAATTGCGCCTTTACAACATCCGCATGCGCTGATTCGCGTGCATCTTCGCGATGTTGCGTCAGTTGGGTAAAGTCGCCAGCCTCGCTCAGCGCCCGTTGCGCCACGGCCAACTTGCGGTCCGCCGCCAGCGCACTGTAATACAAGCCAACCACAGCGGCAACCAATCCACGACGCGCTATCTCTAACTCTGCCGAAGCTAATGCGGCCGCTGCTGAAGCATGCTCAACAGCCGTCACCTGCTGCAAACCGATCGTCTCGCTTACTACACCCTGGCTCACGTACTCGTGAACGCTGTTGTTGGCAATAAATCGGGGAATGCTCGTCGCGGTCGACGCACTTGCATTTCCCGACTGATCAGCTCCATGTGCGGGCTGCGTATAGATGTACTGGTTGTGATAGACGACGCTGGGCAGCAACGCCGCGTGCGCGATCGAGTGGTCAAGCGCTGCAACTTTATTCGCAGCAACTGCAGCAGCAAATGTAGGCTCGTTCGCCTTAGCTCGCGTAATTGCATCTTCGAGCGTGACGCGATCTGATTTTGTTTCAGGTGCCGCCACCGGCATAGCCGTAAGCTGTGCCTGCTGCGCTGAAGAAGCCACAACAGGCAGTACAACCAAGCATGCGCAAAGTAACAGCAGGTGCGATCTATTCATGACCCGCTACAATCACGGTAAAGCTGCCCGGAACAATAGCCGGCCGAGGCCTAGGATTGCTCTCTGTAGCTGCAGGACGCGGACCAAACTCCGCTGTCACTACGTAGATCCTGCCCGTCGCGGAGTCGAGCGCCATCGTGCGTGCTCCCTGCTGTGTCGCAAGGTTCTGCAGTACTTTGAAGTTGCTATTGCTGGCGTCAACAACAGTCACAGTTCCTGCCCCATTGGAAGAAAATGCCAGCTTCGTCTTCGGATCATAAGCAGCGGCGTCAGGTCCGTCGCCGATGGCTGGCGTAGCGATCACCTTGCCACTGTCTGCATCTACAACGGCCATCTTCTTCTCATCGCAAACCGCAAAGAGCCTGCGTCCCTCGCGGTCGATCGCGAGTCCCGACGGAGATTCGCAAGGGCTTACGGACCACGTTGCGGTAATTTTGGGCGCCTTCGCATCCAAACGCACAATTACGTTCTTGTCCTCGATGTTGTCGAAGATTACCCCTTTCCCATCGGCCACCGGGAACTCCGGCTTGCCTGGCAGCGGCACCGTCGCAATCACCTTCTGCGTCGTTGTATCGATCACCGTGACATCCTTACTGCGGCCATTGAACGCCCATACCGTCTTCGTCACCGGCTCAAAGGCGATGCCATCTGGATTGGTGCCCGCCGGAATCGAGGTCACAGTCTGAAGGCTGCCGCGATCGAAGACAACAACTGCGTTTGCGCCTCCATCACTGATGTACCCATACTTGCCCGCATCATCCAGTGCCACTCCATGCGTGCCCTTGAGACCAGTAATGGCGCCAATTACCTTACCTGTCCCCGCATCGAGCACTTCCACACGGCCCCCGTGCGTAATGTACAGGCGGTTGGCAGCAGAGTCCACGGTGAGATAGTCCCATCCGCCTTCACCACCCACCTTCCACTTGTCCTTAACGACGAAAGATTTCTGCGCCGATGCAGACACCGCGGTGGCAAGGGCTATAGCTGCAATCGACGCGAATGTGCGGAGGTTGCGAATCGTTAACATCGATTTCATACCTGTCTCCAATACGACGCCGTGGATTAGTCGCCGCTCTCCGTACTATTCCATGCGCACCTTAAGGCGACCTGAAGAAGCGACATTTTCTGTACTTCCTACACCCAATCAAGCTACACCGGCAACTGGAAATTGGACGATCACAGTTGTGCCCGCGTTGACCTGGCTTTCGATTTCGATCGTTCCACCAAACTTATCCACGACCGCTTTGCAGATCGCCAGGCCAAGGCCCGTACCACCTGTCTTCCGGCTGCGCGATGGGTCGCTGCGGAAGAACCGCTCAAAGAGATGTGGGAGATACTCAGGCGCAATGCCATCGCCATCATCCCGTATCCGGATCGCGGCATGCGAGCCTTCCCGCCTCACATCGACCCGTATCGCAGAATCGGCCGGACTATGCTGCAGGGCATTCATCAGCAGATTTGTGCATAGCAGCTTGAACTGCTCCGGCTCAGCATCCACTCTCAATTCCTCGTCGCCATAGATCAGAATCGGAATACCGCTGGCTTCAGCCATGGTTTCCAGCTCTTGCGTTACTTCGCGCAAGCAGCGAAAAACATCGCTCGTGCCAGTCGCATCCCGACTCTCATCTGCCTCTTCCACGCGAGCCAATGTCAGCATTTGTGCAACGATGGTTTCCATCCGCTCGCAATCGGCCAGGCAGCGCGTGAGTCCGGCTTGAAACTCTTCCACGCTCCGCTGCTTCATTGCCACCAACTGCAGTGACGATTTCACCACCGCAACGCCAGTCTTCAACTCGTGCGCAGCATCGCCCACAAAACGCTTCTGCTGCTCGAACGATCGCTCCAGTCCCTTCAAAACGCTCTCCAGAGCAATCACTAATGGTGCCAGTTCGCGAGTCGCGCGTGCGTCCTCAGGTGGTACAAAGCCCCACGAAGTGACAGACACCTTCGATGCCGAGTAAGCAAGTTCGCGTAATGGACCAAGTCCGCGATTCAATAGCCACAGCATCACAATCGCAATGCAGGCCAACACCAACAGATTGCTGATCGCGTAAAAACCCACCGCCCTCAGTACAGCTCTCCACACCCGTTTCACCGACGATCCGTAATAGATCGTCACGTATCTGCGAACGCCACCGCCCTTATCCCCCGGATCGACAATGCGCAGACCCTGCATCTGTATTACGCGATAAGTCCTACCCTTAATCTCTGTCTGAAAATACATCGTTCCGTCAGGTCCAGGTGCCCCTGTCTTGATCCCTCGATTCGCTACGTTAGTAGCAGACCCTGTCCAGTTAGCCGAACGCCCCAATACTCTGCCGCTCGCATCAAGCACTTCATACAGATCGTCCGCTGGCACCGTAGTTTCGGTACCATCCAGCATCACGTTGTCGCCGGCATCTTCTGCGTCCTGCACCGCTCCCAGCATCGAGTCTGCGCGACCACGCAGCAGTACATCAAACGAACGGAAATGCGTGTGCTGCTCATATACCAGCGCCACACCCGTAACGCAAAGCGCCGCGACTAGTTCAATCAACAGGACTGTCAGGATCAGGCGCCGGGCAATCGAATAAGACTTCACTCGTCACCCGCCCTGTTCAAAAACAACCGATATCCACGCCCGCGTAGCGTCTCAATAACAGGGTCGATCCCCACCATCTGAGCCTCATCACCACCGCTCATTTTCCTGCGCAGATTGGAAACATGCACCTCGATGACATTCGAATGATGTTCCCAGTTGAAGTCGTAAAGGTGCTCCAGCAGTTCCTGCTTTGAGACGACGACGCGCGGACGATGTATCAGATACTCGAGAATTCGGTATTCCATTGGAGACAACGTGATCGACTGCCCGCCACGTGTCACCGACTGCTCCAGCGTATTCACTTCCACATCACCCGCGTGCAGCGTCGGGTGTGCGGTTCCTTTGCCACGTCGAATGAGAGCCTTGGCCCGGGCGAGCAATTCGCCGAGGTCAAATGGCTTGCTCAAATAATCATCGGCCCCGGCATTCAGCAGATCGATCGTCGAGCCGACCTCGCTTCGCGCCGTCAGAACAAGCACCGGCGTTTGATCCTTGGCCGCGCGAATACGCTTGAGAATGCCCAGCCCATCCAGTTTGGGCAGCATCAGGTCCAGAATGATCAGGTCGTAGCAGCGATTCTTTGCAAGCGCTAGTCCAACGTCGCCGTCCTCCGCGCAATCCACGGCAAAGCCCGGGCCCTCTCGCAAGGCAGAGGCTACGTTTTCTGCCAATCGGAGTTCGTCTTCAATGACAAGGACGCGCATGGAAAGATTATCCACCCAGCCAGATGAAGACACCCTTAAGGGAGTGCTGCACAGGGCAATGATTTATGCAGGCTCTGAGGCGTTCAGCTCTATCTGGTCAAAGCGGCGCCACTTGTAGATTGCGATAGATACGATCCAGCTCACTGCAAAAAGTCCAATGATGCAGTAGCCCAGCACGCCGAAGTGATCGTTCAGCGTGCCGATAGAACGCCAGAAGCTTCCCTTTGGATGGAAGCGTCCCTCAAGCAGGCCGAGTGCTTCAACGCCGCCGACAATGAAGGCTATCATCACCGACGCAAAGGTGATCGTGACGTTGTAGTAGAGCTTCCGGATCGGCTTTACGAACGCCCAGCCATATGCGCCAAGCATCAGAATATTGTCCGTCGTATCAATCAGCGACATACCCGCCGCAAAGAGCGCTGGAAATACGAGAATCGACCACAGCGACAATCCTCTCGACGCCTCCGTGGCCGAGATGCCTAGCAGCCCAATCTCTGTAGCTGTATCAAACCCAAGTCCAAACAAAAAGCCCAGCGGATACATATGCCAGCTGCGGCGGATCAGGTCAAATGCCGGCCTGAACAACCTACCCAGAAAGCCGCGATTACCCAGCAGCATGTCAAAATCCTCTTCGACATAAGGCTCGCCGCGCCTTACTCGCCTGAACGCTCGCCAGATCGAGCGCAGCACGATCAGATTGACAATCCCTATCGCAAACAGAAAAAGGCTCGACACCAGCGTGCCGATCGTCGCTCCGATATTGCGCGCTGCCTCCAACCTGTGTTGCAGTGCCATCGCAGTGCCTGCCAGCGCAACCGATCCCAATACCACCACCGTCGAGTGACCCAGCGAGAACATGAAACCTACCGCAACCGGTTTCTTTCCCTGCTGCATCAGCTTGCGCGTCACATTGTCGATAGCTGCGATGTGATCCGCATCTACCGCATGCCGAAGACCGAAGCTATAAGCAAGAAACGCCGTGCCCAGCAGCAGAGGAAAGCGATGAAATGCGATCAATGCCCAGAGCCAGGCAGAGACGTTGAATGCAATCAATACAGCGTAAATGGCAGCGACTCTCGCCCGGGTATTGCCTGCCTCGTCGCTCAACAAAACTCGCAAGATGGATGTCATCTCATCAACTCTCCGGGCTCAGTGCACTGTTCCAGCCCGGGTCGACCTCTACCCAGAGGTCATACCAACACCAGCTTCCCTGCATCTCTGGGACCTGAAGCAACCCGTGCCCCTCAGAGCAGACAAGCTCAGTCCCATTCCAGTTCAACAGGTTATATGACGGTGGTCCAACTCGGACTGGTTGGCTCAGCAGGCGCAGGCACCTTTGACAGCGCTGCTTCTGGTCGTCGAACGAGAGCCGCAAACTCGTCGTCAGCATCACCGTGGACAGCACCACATCGATCCAGTCGCCGTTATGCCCCAACACCCTCCGAACCGGAATGGACACCAGCACACAGACCAGAAAGCCCAACGTAACCGACAAGGAAACCTTCGATGCTAGAAAGAGCGTCCAACGCGTATGCTCCGGCAGCAGGCCGGAAAGGTGTCGTCGCTCCCGGTTGCACTTGCGCGGCGTACGAGGCATCGTAGCCAGAGCCACAAACGTTGCAGGCAGAGCCACCAGCATAAAACGGTCGACAAAATATCCCGCAAAGGTATGCATCAGCGAGCCCCACGACCGCTCGCAAATCAGCTCGACCACTCCGCACGCCAGGCATGCGGCCACGAGCTGATATAGACACCACTGCGCCGATCCACGCTTCTCCTGCTTCAGTGAATGAAGCCCGACCCATCCTGCATCCGCGACCAAGCCCCACGAGAGGCTAAGAACCTGTCTCACGCTCTCCGTGCGTCTGCGATCGCGCTGTTCGCCATATCGCAGATGCCAGAGCTCAGCCTGCCATTCCCTGGTCCATTCAGGCCGTTTCGGGCGAGGCACCAGGTGGCTAACGAGCGGCAGCAGTCGTTGGTCGAGAAGAGGGCTCAGGCGATCTGGAGCAGCCTGCCCTGGCCCATGGCTCATACGGTCTTCCCCCACTTGTCGGGAATGAGGCGTGTCAGCAGAGGATAGCGCTTGGTCGCAGCACCCTCCGCCTCTTTGCCCTGGCGCGTAAGCGTGTAGTAACGGCGCGCGGGCCGTTGCTCTTTCAAGGCTTGTTCCTCAGCCTCCCAGGACGAGGAGACGAGGCCGTCACGTTCCAACCGCCGCAGCGCCGGATAGACCGTGCCGCTGGGGAGGCCTGTGACCTCCATGATGTCGAAGCCGAATTGGTAGCCAAGGCTGAGGGCCTTGAGGATGATGGCGACGGTGTGGGAGAGCTTGCCGGAATTCATAAGCGTACCCAGAATCAAAATACTTGACTCTCTTTGAATAGTGTACTACATAGGGTGTAGCCACAGGAGCTTTTTCATGCTTGAAGTCAAAAACGTCACCAAACGCTACAGCACGATTCCCGCCGTCCAGAACGTCAGCTTCACCCTTGCTGAAGGCGAAATCCTCGGCTACCTCGGCCCCAACGGCTCCGGCAAATCCACCACGGTCAAGATGATTACCGGCATGATCGAGCCCTCTGACGGCAAAATTTTCTTTCGCGGCGAAAACATCCTCAGCGATCTCCCGGCCTATCGCACTCACCTTGGTTACGTTCCTGAAGAGGCGCAGGTCTACACGCATCTCTCCGGTCTTGAATATCTGCAACTTGTCGGCCGCCTGCGGGGGATGGAGGAGAAACGTATCGACTGCAAGGCCCGCGCCATGCTGCAGCTTTTTTCTCTCGAGGCCTCGCAATACTCGGCTATCTCTGACTACTCCAAGGGCATGAAACAGCGCGTTCTCATCGCCGCAGCGCTCATGCACGATCCGCAGTTGCTCATCTTCGACGAGCCGCTCTCGGGCCTCGACGCCGTTACAGCACGCCTCTTCAAAGACCTGCTCGTCCTACTGGCCCGCGAAGGCAAAGCCATCCTCTACATCTCCCACGTCCTTGAAGTCGTCGAGCGCGTCTGTGACCGCGTCATCATCCTCGCCAAAGGGAAGGTCGTCGCCGACGCCACGCCCGGTAGCCTCACCAACTTCATGAAACTGCCCGACCTCGAAAGCGTCTTCGCCCAACTCGTTCGCCAAACAAACACAGAACAGGTAGCTCGCGATCTCGTCGACGTCATGAAACTCCCCGCAGCATGAGGGCAAACTAATGCTCAGGTTCAGATCACGATCCCGCTCACGCTCCAGCGTCATCGCGCAGACACTCTACCGGCATTTCTTTCGTCGCTTCTTTGACAACGACACTCTCTCGCCGCAGGGAGACACGGAAAAAACCATCGCCCGCGCGCTCTGCTTCTGCGCTGTCCCAGGCCTCATGGTCGCCTTCTGGCTGCTGCCCTGCTACCCCAATCGTCCTGAGTGGGCGATCGTTGCAGACCGCTATTTCTTTGTCCTGTATTCGTTTGTAACCATGGGTATCGTCACCACCTTCGAGTGGGAGATGCTCTTTCCCGATCGTGCGGACTTTCTGATTCTTCTGCCTCTGCCGCTTAAGTCGCGCCAACTCTTTATCACGAAAGCGAAGGCCCTGATCGCTTTCCTCGCTTTGTTCCTCGTCTCATCCAATATATTCGCGTTGGTCTTCTTTTCCGCCGTAAGCACAGGCCGGTTTAGCTCCTACTTCCACACCGTCGCCGCTCACAGCGCAGCCGTCTTGTGCGCCGGCCTCTTCGCCGCGGGCTGCATGCTCGCTATTGAAGGCCTCTGCATCACGCTGCTTCCCGATGCCTGGCAGCGGTGGATTTCAGCCATCCTGCAAGCGCTCGTCGTCAC
>Ga0206933_1001_pt1 | contig 37885 bp, 45 predicted proteins | sample Alteio_BWOrgHeat_15_FD_152937 | JGI IMG/M metagenome (GOLD analysis project Ga0206933, IMG submission 152937) | Enriched cells from forest soil in Barre Woods Harvard Forest LTER site, Petersham, Massachusetts, United States -... | ecosystem: Environmental > Terrestrial > Soil > Temperate forest >... | reverse complement strand
AGTTGTTCATTTCTTTCGATCCGGGGACAGCAAGGCAATGGCGGAGGCCATGCTTGAGGTTATCAACGACCGGGATTTGCGTGAGTCCCTTATTGCACGTGGACTCGAGTATGTCGAACTCCATGGATGGGGACGGAAAAAGAAGCAATACCTGGATTTGATAGATTCTCTTTCAACTGAGCTTTTTCTCAATGTTCAACCATCTCTGGGCCACGCACCATCGATACAGCGGGGCAGCCAACAGCAGCCACGGGCGGATCACGTTGCGAAAAAGAATGATGGTGCAGAAATCGAACTCACTGATGCCGCGTCCGTATCTTCAGTAAAGAGTAGGTAACGGGCAGATGGGCACGGAGAACCCCCGGGCTATGCTCAAAGGCTTCACACGGTTCGGTGTCCGCTTGTCGTGGCTCGTTCTTAAAAGGTGATGATGTCGAGGATTGCGTCGTTTTTCCGGCATCCGCTTGCGTGGCCCGCTGCAGTCTCGATAGACCGAATAGTGAACGATAACCCTGAAAGAAAGAAGGACAGCAAGTCGTGAAAGCAAATGCCGTAGTCTCTCGCTCTCCGCAAACCCCCAGTGGGTTTGCTTCAGCGCACTGTGATGTTGTTGTCATTGGGGCTGGTCCCTACGGACTTTCCGCCGGCGTTCATCTGAAGGCGAAAGGCATTGCAGCACGTGTTTTTGGCGAGCCGATGGAGTTCTGGGCTAGCAAGATGCCGGAGGGGATGCTTCTACGCTCGCCTCGGGTAGCCTCGAGTCTTTCCGACCCTCATAGAGCGTTCACGCTGGAAGCCTATGAGGCTGCGTTGAGGAAGCAGCCATGTGCTCCGCTTCCGCTTGACACCTTTGTCGAATACGGCAAGTGGTTTCGACACCAACTGGGATCAGATCTTGATCAGAGGACAGTTCAGCGTGTCGACCGGGATCAGCCTGGTTTCCGGGTTACGCTGCAAGACGGCACGGAGATTCGCTCGACCTCGGTCGTGATCGCAGCCGGTATTGGCCCATTTAAGAAGAAGCCCGCGGTGTTTCAGAATCTCTCTCCGCAACAAGCGATTCATTGTTACGAGGGAAGGGAAGTGCGAAAGTTTGCAGGAAAGAGGGTAGCAGTCATCGGGGCCGGTCAGAGTGCATTAGAATCGGCGGCTCTCCTGCACGAAACAGGTGCCGAAGTTGAGGTCATTGCGCGGCAGGCCGAATTCCGGTGGATTGGGCAACACACCTGGTTGCACCATATGGGCCCGCTTACTTCCATGCTTTATTCTTCGCATGACGTAGGTCCACTCGGCATCAGTCGCCTGGTGGCGTACCCGAAGCTGGTGTCTTACGTTCCGCTGGGGATTCGTGACAAGATCAGAAAACGAGCGGTGCGAGCCGCCGGCTCACGATGGCTTCCTGCACGTTTGGCGAATGTAAAAATGACTCGCAGCCGCTGCGTTTTGGAAGCCAAGAGTTTCGGCGACGAGGTCGCACTTAAACTCGACGATGGCAGCGAGCGTCGCGTGGATCATGTCCTGCTCGGAACTGGGTATCAGGTTGACGTATCTCGATACGATTTTCTTCCACCTGACCTTGCGACTGGTATCGAGCAATTTGACGGCTATCCCAAACTTAGCAGCGGTTTCCGCTGCTCCGTCCCTGGACTACACTTCATCGGCGCTACGGCCGCGCGAAGCTTTGGGCCCTTGTTGTATTTCGTAGCGGGCACGGAGTTTGCCTCCAGAGAGCTGGCCTCACACATCTCGATAGGTCGGCGATAGTCTCGACTACCCTTATGGAAGCCCCCACCAGCAAGACACCAACGCCCCCCCCGCAAGTAGGTGCAATCGTCATCGGCGGGGAACACCCGGGACTCGGTATCGCTCGCAGCCTTGGGCGCCGAGGCATTCCAGTCTATGTCATTGATGACCAACACTCGGTGTCGCAGTTCTCCAAGTACGTTACCCGGACCGTACGGGTAAAGGACTTGCGTGATGAGATCAAGGCCGTAGAGAGCGTGCTGGAAATAGGCCAGCGGTATGGACTTGAGGGTTGGGTTCTCTTCCCGACCAGAGACGAAACAGTTGCCGCATTCTCCCGCCATCGCGATCGCTTGGCTGAATTCTTTCGGGTCACTACCGCAGCCTGGGAGACTGTGCGGTGGGCTTGGGACAAAAAAAACACTTATGACCGTGCCGCGGAACTGGGAATCCCTGTTCCGCGCACATACAACCCGAGAACTGAGCAAGAGCTTGCTGCCCTATACAGCCGCTTGCCATTAGCCCTCAAACCGGCTGTCAAAGAGAATTTTTTCTACGCTACAGGCGCCAAGGCCTGGCGTGCGGAGACCCCGGATCAACTTGACGATTTGTTTCGAAGAGCCATTCGGCAGATCAGGCCGGAGGAGATTTTGATTCAGGAGATTATTCCTGGAGATGGCCAGCGGCAATACTCGTACTGCGCTTTCTTCCGCGACGGAAAAGCGCATAGCACCTTAGTTGCCAAAAGACTACGCCAGCATCCTCGAGAATTTGGCCGGGCGGCCACATATGTTGAGACGATTGAGCACCCTGAAGTTGAAGAATTATCTGAACGTTTTCTAAAAGCCATCGACTATTACGGGCTCGTGGAGGTGGAGTTCAAGCAGGATCCTCGGGATGCTCAATTCAAGCTATTAGACGTGAACGCGCGAACTTGGGGTTTCCATAGTATCGGAGTGCCGGCGGGCGTGGACTTTCCTTATCTGTTGTACGCTGATCAGGTTGGAAAACCGATCGAGCGTAGTCGAGCGAGGGCGGGAGTAGGCTGGCTCCGCGCGGTCACAGATTTTCCTACCGCCGCTTCGGACCTATGGGCTCGCGAATTAACTTTGCGCTCCTATTGGAGTTCTCTCAGAAATACGCGAGCAGAATCGGTTTTTTGTCTGCGGGATCCTCTGCCCTCGGCGGCGGAGGTGCTGATGCTTCCTTATCTAGTGACAAAGAAGTACTTTGTGACTTCAGAAGGGAAACCAGAGAATCAGGCGGCTGGCGATCGTGAAGATGCAGACTTGCCTGTCAGCGGATCTGTTGAATAGGCGCAGCTCGAATGCACTGGTAACTTGTAAAAAAACGTCACCTCACCTTGCTGATCACAATGAAGATCCTTGGCAGCGCCCCTAGCAACAGATGTGCATCCGGGTCGTAGCCGGTCATGCAGTTCGATTGCGATCACACGGACGTCGCTAATCCAAGGGCTGGAGTCAAACACTTCTATTTCCGCGCCTTCGATGTCTACTTTTAGAAAGTCAATTGAATAAATATCAGTTTCACGCATTAACGTTTCCATCTTGATCGCACGTACTCGTCGACTCCCGTTTTCGGCTATTTGAAAGGCTCCCTTGGGATGGGCCTCGGATGGGCCGAGGCCAACCTCTCCGTCCTCTCGCCACAGGGCAGCCTGAATTGGAGTGATCGTTTTGTAGGGAGCCGTATTTCTGACCAATGCCGCGAAGTTCGAGGGCTCGGGCTCAATCGCAATGATTCTGGCCGCCGGGTACTTTAGTGCGAACAAAATACTCGCCATGCCGATATGAGCGCCGACATCCACGATCGTGCCCGGGCTAAAATCCGGTATGCCGGGGTCATACGACTTGCTCTTGAAGATGAGAACGTCTCTGTAAGCACAAAAATCAGATGTATCTATTCGGAGGTAGACTGGGTGGTTCGAGTGAAGCGGAATGATCGCCAGCTCACTGGGTCTACCGCACAGACGAAAAGAAGCGACCGCGCAAACGCCGCGGCTTCCGCAAACTTCATAGTACCACTTCAGTCCTTGCCAAAAACTCACGGAAGCCTCGCGTACAGGTGATAATTCTACTATGCCCGTTGGCCTGCTTACGATGTTTTAGGTGATTAGCCGGCCGCGGTTCGATTGTTGTTCGCCGTCCAGTGCACGATTGGAGAGTTAATTGTCCATCCCCAGGTTTCCCCGGTTTCGACGGTTATTTCAGCTGCAAATTCCGCAAATCTTGCGGCCGACGGTGACCTCAGTTTTGGTCAAAACTGTGGGCCGCCTGAATCTCGAGTCCCCCGCTGTGGGCCTTACGGCTGTTGCATACTGGGCCCGATTTTCTCGTTGGTGCAGCACGCACCCAGCGCCCGATATAAGTGATGGAAAACAAGGGAAAGGACGAGACTGGCTGTATCGGTCGGTTATTGCGAAGGAAGGCTTGGACAGAAGACCGATAGACTATCTTGAATTCGGCGTATACCGGGGTGATTCCTTGCGACTGTGGTTAGACGGGATCCCCGACCCGGACTCGCGGTTCGTAGGTTTCGATACATTCACAGGTCTCCCTGAGAGGTGGCGACCGACCGAGCCTGCGGGACACTTCAACGCTAATGGCGCGGTTCCGGACATAAAAGATCAGCGGTGTAGTTTCGAAGTCGGACTGTTTCAAGATACGTTGCCCAGTTTTGTGGCTCGTACGGATCTGTCACGTCGGCTCGTGATTAACCTAGATGCTGATATGTTCACTTCGACTCTATTTGTCCTCGCGACGCTAGCTCCATATTTGAAGTGTGGAGACCTTATTTTTTTCGACGAGTTCTCGTGCCCCCTCGACGAATTCCGGGCTTTCGAGGAATTTGTCCGATCGTTTCGTGTGAAATATGAGGTTCTCGGAGCCGTCTACGGTTACACGCGAGTCTGCATAAAAATGCAGTAAGGTTGCGAGAACCACCTAGGGTTGAATCTGAAGACTAGTGATAAGTGGAGCACTCCATCGAATTTGATCGTCGCGGAACGCGGAATTTGGTTCCGGCGCTGTTTTTGACGGCAATGTGTTGGGTGGTGCTTTGCGGCCTCCTCGTTGCAGGACTGTGGCCGTTTCATGCGCCCAGAAACAAAGTCAGTTGGCTGAGTGATGGTAACGGGATTCTTTTCGGCGACTATGGAAGTTTGTTGAGTGCCGGCGGGTTCAAGAAGAGGAACTCGACTGGTGGTGTATGTCTGGAGATCTGGTTAGAACCGAAAGTAATCGATGACTCGGGCACTATCCTTTCGTTTTACTCCCCCGAACATCGATCTACATCGTTTGCATTGCGACAATCATTAGACGACGTTGCGCTGCAGCGGGAAAACCTGACGGATAAACTTCGGAGTAAGATCTCAAGGATCTATGCGGACCACGTTTTTCGCCGTGGGAAGACTGTTTTCTTGACCATCAGCTCCGGCGAGCGAGGTACGTCAATATACGTAAATGGCGCACTTGTGAGAATGTCCCGAGACTTCCGTTTCACCAGTGAGGATTTGACTGGCAAGCTAGTGGTCGGCAACTCTTCCGTAACCACTGATACCTGGTCAGGAAAGTTGAAGGGATTGGCAATCTACGCTAGAGACCTTACGGCCAATCAGGCTATGCAAAACTATCAAAGTTGGGTAGGCAGCGGACAACCGGGGGTTCCGGTGGCCGACGAAGTGATTGCATCGTACCTTTTCAATGAAGGTGGGGGAAACGACGTTCACAATAGCGTGGATGCAGCGACAGATCTGGTCATCCCCGAACATTTCTTCGTTTTGCATGAACCGTTTCTTGCGCGGCCCTGGAATGAGTACTATGCTGGTTGGTCTTACTGGAAGGACATCGGCGTTAATATCGCCGGGTTCATTCCGCTCGGCTTTCTTTTCTGCGCCTACTTCTCGAAATTGCGAGGGATTGATCATCCCGCCGCCGTCACCGTAACCTTTGGATTTGCGGTCAGTCTGACTATAGAGGTTCTGCAAGCGTTTCTTCCAACACGAAACTCGGGGATGACCGATCTCATCACCAATAGCGTTGGTACGGGTTTTGGAGCAGTGTTGTGGCGTTGGAGTGCGTCGTATTCGTCTTTCGTTCGAACAAGCTGCTTCAGTAGACGGCATGCGGAACTCCCAGGTAGTGTTCGAACCTAAGAAGACACTCCAGTATACGAATAGTTGCGCTCGCGAGAGCGATAGAATCGTCCTCCAGAGCTGGGTTCCGCTGCTGCTCGCTAACAGGTGGTTTGTCGCAATTTTATCATCTCTCGTATTGTGAAATAAATAAAGTCAGGGGCCCAAATGCGTCACTAAGGAGGCTCTAATTCCGAAAGTTAGGAGCGCAAACGGAATGGCAACACGCGAACAAAACGCTTTAGAACTCGAAACGTCGGGATACACCTTGTTGGAATCGTGCGTAGATGTGAAACATACAGAAGATGCGTTGAAGGAACTCCTCACGGAATATGAATCTGCTCGGCCAATGCGTTGGAGAGGTGGAGGAAAGTGGTTCGGCCACTTAAACTATGTTCCGTCACCATCGAATCGGATAATTAGGGAAATAGCATCCAGCAGTAGAATCAAGAGAGTTCTGGATAGCGCGCTCGGGGAAGACTATAAGGTCGTCGGCCTCGGCGGTAATGCTAATCTTCCAGGTAGCCGGTATCAGCCTGCTCACGCTGATGGATGGCTCGGAACAGACTTCTTAATTGTCAATGTTCCTTTGGGTAAGGTGACGGAGGACAACGGGAGCACCGAAGTATGGCCTGGGACCCATAAAGAGAAACTAACAATTGCAGAATTCAACGCGGTGCAGCGTAAATCCGTTCGACTAAATTCCTCGCCAGGCGACGTTGTCATACGATATTCCAATCTGTGGCATCGAGGGACTCCCAATAGAAGCTCAGACGTTAGAATTATGCTTGCATTGATAGTGTCTCGGTTTTATGACAAACTCCCGCCCATAACAGTCAGCAAAGACCAACAGGCCAATCTCTTGACCTTCGGATTATCGGTTAACTGTAAGACCGGACCCGAATTTAAGAGACGCTTCGCTCCCAACTACTTTGACCCAAATTTAAAAGGCAACGTACTGGAACTGACATGGATGTTTGCACCTGGGATATTCACAGCGATCCGACGTTTCAAGAAATCTAGCATATGAGACGCTTTCCCGGTCAGGGCCACACTTCAAACCCCTCGGGCTCCGCCCTTTGCAAGAAGAGCTCAGCCTATATGATCGAACCTAAACCAATAGGTAGCGGGTATCGTGTCCCGTTGTTTCCATCGCAGGAAAGTGTCAGATACGTGGCGTTAAGCTTCCGAGAAATGCTGAAGGCACGGACCATGAAAGAGTGGCTCTCAAGGCAAGAATCAGAGAGTGCAAGTATTTGAGAAGGATCGTAGCGTTAGGAGAAACAGTATGAGGATCTTGATTGCGGGTGGTGCCGGTTACGTCGGTTCAGTATTAGTTCCGAAACTTCTGGATCGTGGGTATCAAGTTGACGTGGTCGATCTTTTCTGGTTCGGGAACCACCTACCCTCAGAGACCGGAATAATCAACAAAGACATCTTTGATATCGGTGTACAAGACGTGGAACCTTATCAGCAGGTTGTGTTCTTGGCGGGACTGTCCAACGATCCGATGGCTGAATATTCACCCAGCCAGAACTTCATTTTTAACGCGGCGGCTCCCGCTTACTTAGCCTACATTGCTAAGAAGGCACGAGTGAAGCGCTACATCTATGCCAGTTCATGTTCGGTCTATGGATACACGGACAACGAGCTCTTCGATGAGAATCGACCTGTCGCCTCAGCATATCCTTATGGAATTTCGAAGCTACAAGGCGAGCAGGCGGTGATGAACCTGGTCGATGAAACGTTTTCAGTGATATCTTTGCGCAAGGGTACGATCTCAGGCTGGAGTCCACGCATGAGACTGGACCTTATTGTCAATACTATGTTCCGTAACGGTATACGCAACGGCGAGATAACGGTAAATAATCCGTCGATCTGGCGGCCGATTTTAAGCATCGACGACGCCACAAATGCTTACATACGAGCAATTGAGGCCAGCGAAAAGATGTCGGGTATTTTCAACGTTGCCAGTGGGAACTATACCGTAGGCGAAGTTGGAGACTTGGTAAAGATGGCTATCGAAGAAAAATTCGGTAAGCGAGTGCAACTTACGATCAACCATAAGAGTGATTTCCGAAATTATAAGGTGAGTATCCAAAAAGCAGAGAATGTACTGAGCTTTCACCCTAATCACGATGTCAAGTCCATTGTGCGAAATCTGATTGAGCACATGGACAAATTCGATGACTGGGACAACCCGCTCTACTACAACATCGAAACCCTAAAGCTTCTGAGTACGAAGAGTGGACTGCGTACTCTAGCCGAGGTTGCGCAATGAGGATTCACCCCTGCCGATCGAGTGGGCAACTGGGAGTGATCCGTTGAATTCATTGAGAGAGCGTGTGAGACCAGCTTCTGGGGGCACTTAGCGTCTCGGTGGATGCTTGCATGCCAGGGTATGAATCCCAGCATGGCATCTCGCACAGAGGGTGACCAGATTCTCCTCGGAATCGTTCCCTGATTGGCTGCGAAACTGTTTGTGATGAACCTCGAGATTCGACGTCATGCCACACGCTTGGCATTTCCAGCCATCGCGGCGGAGTACTTGGTTTCGAAGTTGGTCGTACAACTCGAAATTCAGGCGCAGGCGTGCACGCTTTGGTCGAAGGCCATTCACGAAGCTTTCCCACCAGCCTGATCGAGAAAATCTTTTCTCTCCTCGTCGGAGAGGAACTTGAACAATCGTAGGATCGAACACAACAGTACATCCGAATTGCCAGCGTCTAGATTGGCTCCTGCCAGGAAATCGGCACAGATCATCTCCAGGCAATATCCTCTTGATTTGTCAGTTCCCAGCATCAGACCTGCCGTCTCGATCGCCTGCTCAATAACCGGGATCTGGCTCTTGTAGAATTTGAAATAGATGATTTCAGTCGGTTCGGCATCTACGCCGGTGAGTTCTTTCTCCACCTCGTGCTTGAACTGCTCCGTGGGCATCTCGCGGGCTTTGTGCAACCAGATTGCACAATCGAAGCGCTCCCGGTCCCTCCTGGCTAGTTTGGCCAACTCGACACCCTTGGTCCAACCCACCTCCTTCAGTTCCTTCTTCGCCTGTGGCGGCAGGTGTTCATGAATCGACATCAGGTAGTACGCCTTCCTTCGGGATTCCGGAAATCGCCTCGCCAGGAACTCGTCGAAGGACTTCACATTTTCCACCCGCCAGTACTGTCCAGCTCGGACCTCGCACAGATAGCGCCCGAGTTCGACAAAACGCGTGTCACGTTCTGCTTCATGCTTCCTTTCCCACGACAGAATCTCGTCGATCTTCGTGAGGACGAAGAGCGCTCGCCTATGATTCAGCTTCGGCAGTACAGGCGGGTTTTTAGTAAGCAAGCTCGTCAAGCCAACCAAGGTTTTCTGCTCCGGGGCGTCGAACGAGACGCGTGTCGACCGTCTGCGGTTTCCCGAGGCAAAGCCCAACATAAGGGCAGCTGCTACAGGGGTTTTGCGGGAAGCGGACCCCGCTATGAGGCAGGAAGTGCGCGGACTCGATTCGTCCGATCGTGTCCTCCGCCAACTGGCCGAATTCACGCCGCTGTTCATCGGTGATTGTGGTGCGCAGGTATTGAATTTCGACTAACCGCTTGCGGACGAAGACGATCTGGGCGACTTGAGAGATCCCCGTCATCCAGGAATAGCAGATTAGTTGAGGATCCAGAGCCAGTACCCCATCCGGTTCTTCCGAGTAGCGACTGGACGTGGTTTTCCACTCGATCAGGCAGCCCTGGCCGTCCAGTTTTCCGATGGCGTCAACGTAGGCCACGAAGTCGTTTGTTCCGGAAACTGGCCTGGTGAACTTGATCTGCAATTCGTGGCGCGGTCGACGGATGCGAACGCGATCCTCTTGGCAGAATCGGTCGAGCAGCTGAATTCCTTGTTGGAGCATCCGATCCCAAGTGTCGCCCTTCGAGTAATGCAAGCCTTGGTTTTGGTAAAGCGACCATTCACGAAAGAGGACACCTGCAGCGTCCTCGCGCAAGAAGTGCGCTGAGAGCGCTTGTTCGAATGCGCGTCCGAAAAGCATAGCTGCTCGAGTATCTTTTTCCTGCCAGCCATCGAGATAACGGTGACGGTAACGGCGAGGGCATGTTAGGTACTGGCTGATTTGGGTGTAGCTGTAGGTCACTTTGCTCCCTCCCATACGGCCAGGCTCGCTGGTGATGTGCTCGATAGTTGTTCCCACTGGTCGGCGGGTGCGAATGCGTCCAGGTTGAGCAGGGAAGCGCCGTTCACGACAACGTAGCTGACCTTGACCACGCCGCGCAGGCCAACCAGGTTCTTGTCGTCGATCTCATCGTGGCCGAGCAGTTCGGAATCGTAGCCAAAATCGCGGAGGAACCAGTTGAGTTTCCACAGCGCTCTGGTGGTGCAATAGAGACGGCCCGTAACGGAGTGTCCCGTGAGTTCTTTCGGTTCGAGGATTGAGAACCGGAGGACATAGAAAGGTTTTCGTGCATCCCACCGATGTTGAGCCCGCTCGACGCGAACGAGCAGCAGACCATCGCGAACTTGGGATGTGGCAGATTGATCGGCATCGCTCAAGCCTTGAATCCGACGTCTCACGCGGCACCTTCTTTCCCGTTGGGATAGCTGTTGAGCTGACACAATAGGGCATCGCGGTCCTTCTCGGCCCAGTCGGCCAAGTGCGCTACGAAGCTTTCGACCTGCTCGCGAGTCGCTTCGCGAAGTGTTTTGACGCCGCAGAAGTCGGTAGCGTACGACTTGACCAGGGTGGCGTCGAGTTTATGCTGACGGATAAGTTGGCAGAGTCGATCGCGGACGGTCCGTCCGCCATAGTTCCCGTTGGTGGGCTGCGGCGGAAGTTTCTTCGATTGGAGTGAGGATGAAGACGATTCCTTGGCTGCCCCGATCTCCTCGACGGAGCAGATGCCGATCCCGTAGGCTTTCCGCAGGGCGCGGTTTACCGCGCGAGTTTCTGCGACACGCATTTCGGCGCCCTGCACCAAGAGAGAAACATTAGATGGATCGGCGTCGCCGTATCCTACGAAGCTCTGAGATCCCGGTTTGAGAACAATTGCCTTAAAGACCCAACGACCCTCGCTAGGATTCGAGACGTTTTCGACCAATTGGGTTTTTATGCTGGAACACCTACGCCTCTGAGCAAGTCGCAGCAATCCGGAATGCGTGACGTACCATTTACCATCGAGCATGAGCAAGTCACCAACCCGAACCGAGAGATGCAGTGTGCGGGTCATGTCCAGAAGAACCAGCATTTGTGAATTGGTGACCTGGGGATAAAGTTTCTTGACTGCACGGACGTTGTCACGTATTAGCTTTGTCTTAGGTCCACCGCGAGACATGTTGTCGGAGTCCTCCCTGTGCTATCTAAATGATATCATAACGATATCATTTAATTCAAGGAGGCATTTTCAGCAGACAGAGAAGGCCAGAGAATGCCAGAGCGTAGTACAGCATTGCTGCTCAGAATTCGGCAGGGTCTGAAAGAGCGGCTTTCCGATCTTGCCAAGCTTGAACATAGGTCCCTGAATAAGCAAATAGAGTTCATTCTCGAGAGTTTTTTATCTGATTTGTCCGACCGCCAGCCGAACGACCGAGGCCGAAAAGGAGAGCGGGGCCCATCCTGAGGCTGCCTAATTCATGGAGATGCCGCGTTCGGCCAAGGTGGAAAGAGGCGCGAAGTAGTGGGTTTCTGGCTGTTGACGACACAGTCGAACTATGTTACTGTTTAGATACTACGGAGGGTGGACGAATTTACTTTGTAGTTACTAAGAGGAGGCTGACTTTGAGTTGAGATCCCCAAAAACAAATCTATGACTTCCAATACCGAAGACACGCGCTGTAAAGGTGTAAACAAGCAAGGTAGGCCCTGCAGAGCCGCCGCCACCGCAAGCGGTCTCTGCTTCTTTCATGCGAATCCCGGTAAAGCCTCCGAGTTAGGTCGAATCGGGGGAAGAAGAAATCGCCACGTTATGGCCGACAACGTCGATCCGCTGCCTGTCGTGGTCAATGAGTTCTCCGTGCGGGACATAGTGGCGCGTCTGGTCGCGGATGTGGACGCAGATAAGATTCATCCGAAGAAAGCTACCAGCTTGACGCGGCTCTTGAACTTGCAGTTGCGGGCATTTAGCGCACTGGATCAAGCTCAGAAGTTATTTGTGCAGAGGCCCTATAACTGGCGAAGAACCGAGAAGAAGTCAGAGACCCCGACTGGGGAGAAGGCGGAAAGCTCGACCGTGCCGAAGTCAGAGGTCTCGAATGTGGCGAGGCCGGAAAATTCGAGTTCCGTGGTTCCGGAAGTCCCGAGCGTGCGCCAGTCGGAGAGTCCCCGCGCGGGGAAGCCAGACATCTCGAAAGAGAAGAAGCCTGAGATCACAGGTGGTAGCTGGGAGGTAATGGGGAACTTGGACGAACCAGAGGTCTCGAGCGAGGAAGAGTCCAAAATCTCGAGCGCCGCGAAGGCGACCATTTCGCGCGAGGGCAGATTGGAAGTTGTGAGCGCGGTGAGCGCGGCCCCCCCGATCCGCAATAATCCAGTATTTCCGACTGAAGAAGTGTTGGCTCTGAAGCGCGAACGCGAACGAGCGATAGAAAGAGAAACATTGATACAGTTGCGCATGGCATCTAGCTTATCCGATGGCTTCGGGCTCGATGAATCATAGCTTCAGATAGCTTAAGCTGTGATATTTCCTGAAGCCATGTAAGGCATCCTAGCAAATTCATAGCTGCCAGATAATTTGCGTTGCAGCACAATGACTGACCCGACCTCCACCGTCCGCGGTATTTCGGACACCGCCCGCTGGGTGGCGTACTTTCGGGCGAAGGAAACTGAACGGCCCGACGCGCTCTTTCGGGATCCCTACGCCGAACGTCTCGCCGGCGCGCACGGATTCGAGATCGCGAACTCGCTGCCCGACGGCAACAAACACGAGTGGGCCTGGACGGCGCGCACATATCTTTTCGATCATTTTTTTTCGCGCGCGATTCAGGACGGAGCAGACCTCGTCGTGAATCTCGCGGCGGGACTGGATGCGCGTCCTTATCGGATGGAGTTGCCGCCGACGCTGCAGTGGATCGAAGTCGATCTTCCGGACATCGTTTCGTACAAAGAAGAAATCCTCGCGAATGAAAAACCGCGCTGCCGACTTGAGCGAGTTTCTCTTGACTTGTCGGACGTAGAGGGCCGGCGCAAACTCTTCGCGGATCTTGACGATCGCGCAAAGAAAATAGTCGTCGCGAGCGAGGGTCTTCTGATTTACTTCGCAACAGAAGACGTCGCATCACTCGCGAAAGATCTCGCTGCCGGAAAACATGTTCAAAGTTGGATCATCGATCTGGCTTCTCCCGGTCAACTGCGATTGATGCAGCGCACCAGCGGAAAACAACTGAGCGAAGTGGGTGCGGCTTTCAAGTTTGGACCGCCGGAGGGGGCCAACTTTTTTCGGCCGCACGGATGGGAGCCGAAAGATGTGCAGGGAATGCTGAAAACCGCAGCGCATTTCAAACGCGCGCCGGCTGAACTGTTATCTCTCCTCCCCGAGCCCAAAGGGAATTTCGGAAATTATCCCTGGACCGGCGTGTGCCTGCTCAGCAAGAGTTAGTCGAGCGCGAGCATGAAGAAGAAAATCCCTCAACTGGACGCGGTTCGCGGCATCGCGGTTCTGCTGGTCTTGTTGCACAATACCGACGTCTATCCTGCGCTCCATTTACGTTTGATCGCGGCGAACGGATGGATGGGAGTGGATCTGTTCTTCGTGCTGTCCGGGCTCTTGATTACTGGAATTCTGCTCGACACCAAAGAATCGGACGGTTACTTCAAGAATTTCTACGCGCGGCGCTGCCTCCGGATCTGGCCGCTGTACTACTCGCTTTTGCTGTTCATGTTCGTGATTGTGCCGATCCTACGCCCGTCCGAAGGGCACGCGGTATTCGAAGCGCGGTCATCCCCGTGGTGGGCCTATCCGATTTTTCTTCAGAACTTTCTGATTCCAATTCCAACCCAGGCTACGGGCTTGCTGGGCGTCACCTGGTCGCTCGCTGTCGAAGAACAGTTCTACTTGGTTTGGCCTTTGGTAGTGCGATTCTGCAATGAGGCCCAACTTCGCAAGATCGCCATCGCGGTGATTTGTATTTCACCGGCACTGCGTTTTTATTTGGTGCGGCATCAGGTCAACATTTACTCAAACACATTGTGCCGGTTGGACGGACTGATGGCGGGGGCGCTTCTGGCCCTCACGCTCCGCTCGACAAACTTTTCTCCGTCGAAGTCGCTGACGCGTGCGTGGACCGCGCTTCTGGTCTCGGCGCCACTGGCTCTTGGGCTCGAAATCGCATACGACGCAAAGTGGATTGTCTTTTCACTGACCGCCCTGGCTTCAGTTTCCTTTATATATCTCGCGTTATTTTCTACGCAGAAGTGGTTGCACTCTTTATTAACCAACCGATTTCTGGTTTATAGCGGGACCATCAGTTACGGAATCTACTTGCTGCAGAAGATTCCACTGGATGCAGCAAAGACATTCCATCTGGACAAGCACCAGTATCTTGCCCTCCCGCTCACGGCTGCCGCGACTTACGCGCTCGCAACTCTATCTTGGAACGTGCTTGAAAAACCGGCACTCAGGCTGAAACGCTTTTTTGTCCCCAGGACTGGCAAAACGGATCGGCTCAACACTGAGCTTCTTAGCGTGGCCGAAAGGTAATCAAGAAATGGTTACTGAAGTGTTTCCGAAGTGCATTTCCTTGGGCCCTCGAACTAGGGAATCGGGCGGCGACTTCTTGGTGGACTGTGCTAAAATTAGGTTTTACTCCCTCGCACGTCCCCCACAGATGTACCGGCGCGTTCTCGCGTCTTGGCGTTATGAACGGCAAATCATACTAGGAGCATTCTTTTCAGCATGCTGAATACTGCAATCATTGGGGCGGGTCCGTATGGGCTTTCGGTTGCCGCGCATTTGCGGCGTAATGGGGTTCCATTTCGTATTTTCGGGCGTCCGATGGACAGCTGGCGGGCGCACATGCCGAAGGGCATGATGCTCAAGTCGGACGGTTTCGCGTCGAATATCTACGATCCGGAAAGCGCGTTCACATTGCAGCAGTTTTGCGCGGAACGGGGTATCGAGTATGCCGATGCGGGCGTTCCGGTGCGGCTCGACACGTTCTCCGCTTATGGGCTTGCTTTCCGCGACCGCATGGTGCCGGAGCTCGAAGACAAGCTGGTGAAGAGCGTCAATCGTCTGCCAGACGGATTCCTGCTGCAACTCGAGGACGGTGAGACGGTGCACGCCCGATCGGTTGTTTTGGCGGTTGGCATTACCCATTTCGACTATGTCCCGGAGAACCTGGCACACTTGCCGACGGAATTTCTTTCTCACAGTGCGCAGCATCATGAGGTCGAGCCTTTTCGTGGTCGCGAAGTGGTCGTGATCGGCGGCGGATCTTCCGCGATGGACTTGGCAGGATTGCTGAACGAGGCTGGCGCTAATGTGCAGTTGGTCAGTCGTAGAGCAGAATTGAAGTTCCACAGCCAGCCAACGGGCAGGCCGCGGTCACGATGGCAACAGATCAGGCATCCGCAGTCGGGACTTGGTCCCGGGATGCGTTCGCGCTTTTTTGCGGACGCACCGATGGCTTTTCATTATTTGCCTGAGCGTCTTCGAGTGGAGGCGGTTCGGAGAACGCTGGGTCCGTCGGGCGGATGGTTCATTCGCGATAAAGTGATGGGGAAAGTTCCGTTGCATCTCGGGTGCACGCCAGAAAGCGCCGAGGTGAAAAACGGCGAGGTGCGTTTACGCGTCCGGTCAGCCGAGGGCAGTGAGCGGGAGATTGTAGCCGAGCATGTCATCGCGGCTACGGGCTACCGAGTGAATCTCGAGCGGTTAGAGTTTCTTAACCCTGAGATTCGCGCAAGTCTAAAGGCTCTGAACGGAGCGCCGGTTTTGTCTTCGTCATTCGAGTCGTCGATGCCCGGTCTCTATTTCGTTGGGGTTGCGGCCGCCAACAGCTTCGGGCCGGTGATGCGTTTTGCATTTGGAGCCGGTTTTGCCGCTCGCACGGTTACCCGGGCGCTGACCAAGTCGCTATCACGAGAGCCGGCGTCAGTCGCAGTTCGGAGTGTAGCGACGACCGCCAAATGACTTGTTCCATGCAACAATAGGTTCCCCGTGATGTGTTTACAGAGGCGGGTTGAAGTATGAAGCGCGAAACAATTGCCATACACGTTGGCTACGACGGCGATCCGACTACCAAGGCCGTTGCCGTCCCTATCTACCAGACGATCGCATTCGAGTTTGATAGTGCTGAACACGGAGCTGCTCTGTTCAATCTCGAGGTCGAAGGGAACATTTACACCCGCATCGGAAATCCTACGAATGCGGTCCTCGAGAAACGAGTCGCGGCGTTGGAAGGCGGCGTGGAGGCTCTTAGCGTCAGCTCCGGAATGGCTGCGATTGAATACTCGCTGATCAATATCTGCGAGTCGGGGAATAACATTGTTTCTCTGCCGCAGCTCTATGGCGCGACGTTCACTTTACTGGAGCACATCTTTCCTAAACGCGGGGTTACGACGCGCTTCGCGGCCAGTGACCGCCCCGAGGATGTGGACAAGCTGATCGACGAGAATACGAGGGCGGTTTATTGCGAGAGTGTGGGCAATCCCGCGGGAAATGTCGCTGACATCGAAGGACTGGCAAAGGTTGCGCATAAACACGGCGTCCCGTTGATTGTCGACAACACGATCGCGACCCCGATCTTGTTAAGGCCGATCGAATATGGCGCAGACGTTGTGGTGCATTCCATGACCAAGTTCATGGGAGGACACGGGACGACTCTCGGGGGAATGATTGTTGATAGCGGAAAATTCCCCTGGCGCAAGTATCCTGAAAAATTCTACATGTTCAACCGGCCGGAGATCGCCTACCACGGCGTAGTCTACGTTGATCATTACGGTGACGCCGCATATGTGGCGCGCTGCCGGACGGTTTGCCAGAGAAATACAGGCGCCACGCTGTCACCCTTCAACGGTTTCCTGCTGCTGCAGGGAGTCGAAACCATGGCGCTCCGCGTCGAACGCCACGTCGAGAATGCTCGCAAGGTGGCCGAGTATCTGCGTGACCATCCGATGGTGGAGTGGATCAACTATGCGGGCTTTCCGGAAAACCCGCTTTACCCGATGGCGCAACGGTACTTAGGTTCGAAACGTTGCTCGCTACTGACGTTTGGAGTGAAGGGCGGCTTCGAAGCAGGGAAGAAGTGTTTTAATGCGTTGAAATTGTTCAAACGCATGGTCAATATGGGTGATGCCAAGTCGTTAGCGTGCCATCCAGCTTCCACGACTCACCGGCAATTGACGCCCGAGGAACAAGAGAAGGTTGGCGTGACACCTGAAATGCTTCGCCTGAGTGTCGGAATCGAGCACATCGACGATATTATCGACGACCTTGCGCAGTCATTGGAAGTAGCAAAGGGTGAAGCTCATATATCGCAACGTGCATAGGGTGCAGGGGATTTCATGTCGTTGAGCATTGATGGCGGCCGCGTTCCTCCCCGTTTGGCTGAGAGAAAGATCTCGCGTCCAGGGGGTTCGGTCGATCATTCCACATCGGCGGATCGCGTCAGAATTGCGTTCGTCAACAACATGCCGGACACGGCGCTCGAAGATACCGAAATGCAATTCTTCGAGCTGCTTGATGCTGCGGCCGGAGACATTCCCATATTTCTCAGTCTCCACTCGCTGGCCGGAGTTCCTCGCGGGGAGCGAGGACAGCAGCACGTGAACAGCTTTTACAGCAGTACGGATGAGTTGTTGAACGGGCAGTTTGATGGGGTAATCATGACCGGGACCGAACCCCGTCAGCCGAACCTCCGCAATGAACCTTACTGGCCGGCCTTGACTGATGTTTTGGATTGGGCGGAAAGTAACTCGGCCTCGACGATATTGTCATGCCTGGCGGCGCACGCAGGAGTTCTTCATAGTGATGGCATCGAACGGCATCCGCTAAGTGACAAGCAGTTCGGTGTCTTTGATTTCGGCAAGACGGCCAACCATCAACTCACCAGCGGGACCGCGGAACGGATACGATTCCCGCACTCCCGATGGAATGAAGTCCAGGCGGATGCTCTGGCTGCATGTGCCTACACCGTGCTGACTCAATCGCCCGAAGGTGGCGTGGACTCTTTTGTGAAGAAGAAAAAGCGGAGTCTCTTTGTGCACTTTCAGGGGCATCCAGAATATGGTGCGCAGACTCTGCTGAAAGAGTACCGTCGAGATGTTAAGAGATTCTTGAGGGGGGAACGAGAAACCTATCCCTCTATGCCGAAGGGTTATTTCGACTCGACTACTGTGAAAGTTCTGGCCGATTTCCGTGAGGTTGCTTCGTCCGACCGGCGAGAAGAATCGATGGAGCGGTTCCCGGAAGGCACCGGCCATCTGGAAAAGACCTGGCACTCTTCCGCCGTCGGGATTTATCGGAATTGGCTGCAGTACGTAATAGCGAACAGGGCAGGTGTGTCAGCATTTCCGGTGATGGCGGCGGCGGTCTACCATCAAACCTCGAGAAAGCGTTCAGCACGGACGTAAGAATCCAGAGGAGCCACGTGTCAAAGGTAGTCTCTTTACCCCGCAATACTTCTGCCGAGCCCGCAGCTGCCGACCAGTCGGAGAGTGCTCTGCTTCGGTCGATCGTAATGGCTCTCCCGGCCAACGTCGATCTCGATCCCGAGCCGCTTCCTCAAGAGTGGGTTTTGAGCGGCGCACCTATCGCGCGCAGCAAGATTCTGGTTAGGAGCCGCGACTGGACGTCGAGCGTTGTGGTTTGGGAATGCACCGCAGGGAGTTTTACTTGGTATTACGGCCAGGACGAAACGATCTTTGTTATTTCCGGGGAGGCATTTCTGCTGCTGGAAAACGGCTCGGAGCGCCGGTTCGGCCCAGGTGAAGTGGGATTTTTCCCCGCGGGCACGACCTGCACTTGGCGCGTGGCGGAGAGCATTCGCAAGGTTGCGGTGCTTCGGGAGAGCATGTGGCGGCCGCTGGGGTTCTGCCTCAAAGCCTGGAAAAAGCTTCTGCGTATGGTGGGGATATCGGGCAAGTCGCCGTTGTGATGCTGGAGTAGCTTCGTAGCGTACCTCCGCACTGGTCAGAACCGTCCAAAAAGAAATATGAATCCCGCAAGCATGAACCTCCGTCCTGGCGATTACGTGGAAGTCCGGTCTCCGGCAGAAATCCTGCAGACCTTGGACGCCGATGGTACGTTGGATCGGTTGCCGTTCATGCCCGAGATGATGGAGTTCTGTGGCAAGCGGTTTCATGTTTCCAAGCGGGTGGTGAAGACCTGCTACTACGGCACCAGTTCTGGAATGCGAAAATTCCCAGCGGAGGACGTCGTTCTCCTCGAAGGGCTGCGTTGTTCCGGCGCCGCGCACGATGGTTGCCAAAAGGCATGCACGATCTTCTGGCGCGATGCGTGGTTGCGCAAAGTCGAGGGTCCGCGCAGGATCCAATCCGTCGACCCGGAAAGTATTAAATGGTTACGGGCCCGGCTCAGGACCTCGACTAGTCCGAAAACGTATTTCTGCCAAGCCAGCGAAATACTAAACTCGACCGTCGAGTTATCGCGTTGGGAACGATTCGGGAAGGCCTTCAGCGAAATCCGAGCAGGGAATTGCGGTGTCCTGGAAATGGCACAGCGTATTGTCATATGGGTCTACTGGAAAGCCCGAAGAGTGCTGCTGGGTCCATACGCTCGCGGAACTCAAAAGCCGACGCCGGTGGAAAGTCTGAATCTTCGGTCCGGCGAACGGATTGAGATCAAGCCGCTCGGGAGCATCACGAAAACCCTGGACGAAAAGGCATACAACCGCGGGCTGTACTTTACCCCAGCGATGGGCGGTTTGTGCGGTGAGCAGCATCGGGTTGAGCGCAGACCAGAGAAGATCATTGTGGATGGTACAGGAGAAATGCGGCAACTCCGCAATACTGTGTTTCTTGAAGGCTCGTTGTGCGGATGTTCCTGCGTGGCGTTTGGCGGTTGCCCGCGCGGCGAGTTCGCGTACTGGCGGGAGATTTGGCTTCAGCGAGTTGAGCCTTCGTCCGGGGAAGGTAAGCGACCCGAAATCGCATAGTACGATTCTCGTATGCCGGAAATAACTCAAGACAACGTCGCCGAGCTCTTGACGAATCTTCCCGAGCGCACTTGCGACATTATCAAGCCGTGGGCTGAAGGTTCGCCCGAGCGATTGGCTCTGGTGGAGACCTCGGGAACTTGGAGTTATCGCCAACTCGCTGCTGCCGTCTCTGATGCAGAGCGCTGGCTACGGGGTTCGGGTGTGCGCCCATGCGATCGGGTCATGATCGTGTGCGAGAACTGCCGGGCGTTTGTCGCGATTCTGCTTGCCTTGGCGAGCCTCGATGCATGGCCGGTGTTGGTCAATGCGCGTCTGTCGGCGCGTGAAGTGGATGAGATCCGCGACCACTGTGGCGCCCGTATCGTGATCTATACGACGAGCGTGTCACCGCATGCCCGAGAGCACGTTAAGCGGCATGGCGCTGTCATCCAGGAGGTGGCAGGTCTAGGACCGATTGGCGTTGGTCCCTTGAACGAAAAAGTCGTACCGGAACCGATCGACGCCGAGGTTGCGCAACGTGTGGGCGCACTGATTTATACCTCGGGAACGACCGGGCTTCCCAAGGGAGTTATGCTGACACATCGGAACCTTCTGTTCGTTGCAGCGGTGTCGGCTAATATCCGCTCACTAACTCCGGATGATCGCCTTTACGGCGTGTTGCCGATATCGCACGCTGTCGGTCTTTCCGTGGTTCTTTTGGGTTCGCTTCTCAGCGGTTCGACGTTGTATCTGTCACCACGGTTTGATCCGGTAGCGGCTCTCGCTACGATAGAGAAAGAACGGCTGACGGTTGTATTGGGAGCGCCCGGAATGTTCTCCCTGCTGGCGGACTATGCGAAGTTGAAGGGATTGAAGTCGCTCAAGTTTCCCGCACTTCGAATTATTTCGTCGTCGGGCGCGCCGCTTCAGCCCGTTGTCAAATCGCAAGTGGAGAGCCTGTTTGGCATGGTGCTGCACAACGGATACGGCGTTACGGAATGCTCTCCCAACATTGCCCAGGCCAAAGTCGGCGAGCAGCGAACCGATACATCCGTAGGACAAATTCTTCCTGGAGTGGAAGTCCAGCTGGTCGGGTCTGATCAGCAACCAGTGGCCGACGGAGAAGTCGGCGAACTGTGGGTGCGCGGCCCGAATGTTATGAAAGGGTACTACCGCGCACCGGAAGATACGGCCGCGGCGATCAATCCAGAAGGATGGTTCAACACTCGCGATCTTGCCCGCATCGAAAACGGATATCTTTTTATCGTGGGTCGAACTAAGGAATTGATCGTCCGGTTCGGAGAGAATGTCTACCCGGCCGAAGTCGAGGGGGTGCTGAACTCGCATCCCTCGGTGGTACGTTCCGCAGTCATTGGACGGACAGTCGAAGGAACAGAAGGCGGTGAGGAAGTCGTCGCCTTCGTGCAACTCGCGCCGTCATCGGAGACTTCCGAAACTGACCTCGCACAACACGCCGCACAACATCTCGCCCCATACAAGCGGCCGTCTCAGATTCTGATCGTTCCCTCAATGCCGCTCACACTGACAGGAAAAGTTGTGAAAGGCGAGCTCTACAAGATCGCCCAATTCGCTCCCACCCGTTAACGACGCAGAGCCGCCCGGCTCCACAAGAGGTTCAATCAGCGTCGGCTCCTTGCTTTCCGATCCCTTCCGTCGTATTTTCCGAACGCATCCAACGAACCAACCCGGATGCTGGGGACTCCTATTCCCTAATATGAGCGAACCTTGCGGGAATCCCTCGGCTCGTCATGATACCCGCGGCCATTGGTTTGCCCAGCGCGCTTTTTCCATAAAACAAATGTGGCGGTGAATGACTACGGACTCGACTACGTCAAGTCCGTTTACATTTTGGGCGCATTTTTTCCGATAGGTGTCATATGAAGAGCAAGAAGGCTGAGCAGACCAACAAGGCTGAGCAGACCAAGATTGATGCGACCGAGGAAAACCGGATCAGCTGGCCAAAGTTGCCAAACAGACGTTGGAAGCGGCACAAGCTATAAGAGCAACGGCCCAAATGTTAGCAAACGGACCCGGCGTTGTCGAGTCTGTGTCATTCACCGCCCCATGCACCTTCGTGTCTGGAGCGTCGACGCTGACTCGATTATCCTGCCTGTAGGTTAGGTGGCTCGTTCGATTTTCTTTCTTAAAGACAAACACGAAGTATCACTAGGTGCAGATCTTGTGGCATGGGCCCGCGTAATTAATCTGATCCTGAGTTTCGGGCACTCACCCAAAAACTAAGCAAGCGGGTTCGAACCGAGCCCTTCGCCGTCCCTATCGGCCATCAGGGACGCTGGCTGAAGCCCTATGGCGACTCGTTGCGGATCCATTGGAGGTAAATGTGTGTGCGAAGCCAGGCGCTACGCCGTGGAGGATGACGATGAAAATCGAAACAACGCTGTCGCAGAGAGTCCGAGATGCGAATCGAGAGAACAATCAACCAAGACCACAAAACAAGGTTCTGGTCAGAAAGAACACCATTGGGCCGGGAATGAAGGCCACTAAAGCGATTGAGAACCCTGGTCTAGATGAGATCTCCCTAAAATTGCTCTATGAGCGCTTGCGACTTCAGGAAGAGCAGCTAAGTGAAGACGCATTTAAGTGGCTGCAGACCCAGTTTGCCAACCAGCGATTCTTCGGTTATCCATTATTTGACCCCCCTGGCGCTGTAAGCGATGAATCTCGTGAATTACTTTTGGATCCTGGCGTCAAGTATAACTTTCTCCTCATATTGCTGCGAAATTGCCGAACCAGTGAGGTGCGGCTGCTTATCCTTGCAACGTGGCTGCGCGCGGAATGCATTTGCCAACCAGAAGATCTGCTAGGCAAGGATTTTTCGCACTATCGCCGGAAGTCTCTGCACGGCAGCCAAGGGCGCCTGTCTTTCACAGACCTGCGTCAAGCATTCATCGTCGATAATTGGAAGCCCTACTTCCAGCAGCTTTTAGTCGCGCGAGGCAAGGGCCTCGACTTGGGGCAGTTGGGATTTGATGAGCCTGCGATTCAAAGCGCGCTCGACAAACGCAGCGCGCTAGCAGCCGCTTGTGACTACGTGTCCTCCCGCCTAGGAGTCGACGCTCCTGCGCTAGCGAACGCCTATTCTCGGGCATTCAGCAGGGCAAAGAAATGGAATCCAGCTGTTCCGACGCATGATCATCCGCCTGTTTCACAATTTTAATTCCTCCGTTTTTGATGCGAGCCGGCACGGGCCTGTGTAGGAATGACCATGGAAGCTTGAATCGCAAAAGCAAAATAAGCAGGCAAGCGAATACAGTCGCTTCCTTAAGGGGACAGACATGAAAATCAAGAAAACGATAACGGAGAAAGTCATCTTGGCCAACCGTGAAAACGGCAAAAAAGGGACCGGCCCGAAGACACAGAGGGGAAAAAACGTTGCCAGTCAAAATGCCACAAAACACGGCATCTTGGCTCGCAACTTCCACTTCAAGGACGATCGGGAAAAAGCCGACTACGATAGGCTAATCTTCGACCTCCACGGGAGCATCGATGAGAACGATCCCTTTCAGCGGATACTCACAGAGGAATTCGCAGTTGCACACCTTCGTCGCGGGCGATCCTTGAAGCTGGAGCAGCGGATGTGCCGACGGCAGAACCCGGCGACAGAGCTTGCTCTCAAAACCATCGAGAATTCGAAGCTCATGGACACCGGCGTCTGCTTCGTCGATCCGGAGTCGGGGTGGGACTGCGTAGAGCTGACACTGGCCGGGAAGAAGGCGAATGACCGTCTACTCAAAAACGGTCCCCTGACTCAGGGCAATGGAGATGGGCAGCACCTGCAGGTCCACGCCAAGTTCCAGGACCCCATGGATAAGGCTCTGCGGTATCAGAGGGCTACTGCTCGAGACTTCTATCGCGCGTTGAACGAGCTTTGCAAACTACGGAAGGAGGAGAAGCCAAAGTCAGCGAATATATAACCTAGCTCGGCCGCGCGACCTTCTGGTTCGGATGTCAGATTGGGCTAGCTGGGCTGCGCCGCCACGGTCGCGCGGTCTTGAGAAAGCACTACCCTGAGGTGCCCCGTTTACTGTACCAATCCGAATGAGAGTTTCCGGTTAGGTTTGGCCGTTCGTCTTCAGAGGGAGATGAGGGGTGGAGCTCGGGCGGCGGTTCGTGGCTAGGGTATCGAGGCACTCACCTGGTTCGAGTACACGCTCTCCTGGTTGCTCGAATCGACCGCTGTGGTCACATAGTAATAGATCTGTCCGTTATGGACAGAGTTGTCCGTGTAGGCGGTACTAGTATTTGCTGACGTGTTGAGCTTTGTGTAGGGACCGCCCGACGTAACGCCTCGATAAATATTGTAGCCCACTACTTGGGAGGTGCTCGCATTCCAGGAGAGCGCCACGCTGTGCTGAGACTGTTCTGTACCACTGCCTGTCAGAGTCTCCGTGGTCGGAGAATTAGTTGCATTGCTATCAAACGCGATGCTGCCGTTCGTGTTTCCAGCACTCTGCGGAGTAAAGGTGACCGTGAAGGGGACACTCTGTCCGGCTGGCACCATCACCGGGAAGCTGATCCCACTAAGCAAATATCCCTGACCGTTCCAAGCCGCGGAGAGAACCTGAATGTCGGAACCGCCAGCAGTCAACGTCCCCGGCTGGGCCGAGCTCCCGCCTACAGACACGTTCCCAAAGGTCATGGTGGTCGGCATCACTGCGAGCTGACCGGCAGTCGTACCGCCGCCTTGTCGGGTGCCGCTTCCGGTCAACGTTTCCGTGGTCGGAGAGTCAGTCGCATTACTGTTGAAGGTGATGCTGCCACTTGTGTCTCCGGCACTCTGCGGAGCAAAGGTGACCGTGAAGGGGATACTCCCTCCGGCTGGCACCATCACCGGGAAGCTGATCCCACTGAGCGAATAGCCCTGACCCTTCCCAGCCGCCGCGGAAACCGTAATATCGGAGGCACCGGCCGTTAATATACCCTTTTGGATCGAGTTGTTGCCTACAGGGACGTTTCCAAAACTCATGGTGGAAGGAGCCACTGCGAGCTGACCGACAGCCGAACCGCCGCCCGAAGCCTGTTTTGGGGTGGAGGAGATACCTTGACATCCTACAAGAATGAGGATCGCAGGCACTGCTACAAGGCAAGGGCCATAATGCAACGGGAATGTGGATGATCGTTTCTGCACTTAAGGATTATCCGAGTCGAAGTCCGGTTGGTCTGGCTTTTCTAGGGGATTTTTGCTTTAAACTTCCGCGTCCAAGCAGGACCACCCAGCGCGCTTCTGAACATGCTAACTCACAGCCGCAATGAAAGGTAACTGGTGAATGTCTAGTAAGTGTCTAAATTTTTCCAGCGCCCTGTCGGGCTGGACGACACTCGATGAAGGAGAGCATCTATGTTCGTTCCTTTTGGCCGTGTTTTATGATGACTTCGGGTCCAAGCAGTATTCCCTCCGTAAGAACTGAGGCCATAGCAGAATTCTGCTCGCCGGCAAGCATCGTGGGAGTTTCAGACCTGATACATCCAGGAGGACGGTAACCGCTTTGCGGGTCCGGACCGTCGCGTCAATGAGTATTGGGAGCCGCTTTTGAGCGGCCAAGGTTCTGCTCCGAACTATCTCGCCAGCCGTGATGCGCAGATTCGCGCCGCGGTCCGGGACCGGTTGCAAGCCTCTTTGCCAACCGATGCACAGGGATCAATTGTAGTGCCTGCGCGGGCTTGGGCAATCCGCGCGAGGCGCGCCTGAGTTGGCGTTCTCGATGCCCGCCGACTGCAAATCGGCCCAGAGGCGAGCCTATCTGTATGCGGTCTGCTCCGTATAAGGAATAACAGGCAACGCCGCCAAAATGGTCTCGACATATTTTCGACGCTTGGACTTCTGCGGCTCGGTCCCACGCCCTACCCCGTGCCACAGCTCCGCCACGGTGATGGCGCCGCTGCGCAGGGATCACGAATCGTTTGAAAGCGCGTAGTATATCAAGAGGAGTCGTGTGATGGATGAAAAGGTAGAGTACTGTCCATACTGCTTTCTGAGTCATGACTTCAGACTGATGGTGCAGCGGCCCGGGTGGCTTATCTGCGAGAACTGCGGTCATATAGTGATTCCCGACGATCCAGATTTCAGGTGCTCCTGCCGCAACTGCCCGAAGGTGAGGCGGGCGGCGTAAAGTGGTACGTCGTCCTTAGAGATCGCCGCATTTGTCGAGCAATGCAACTGAACTCTGCAGACATTGGATCTGGCGTTAGAAAACCTCCTCCAAATCCGAGGGGTTGGGCCTGCGTAAACATTGGGTCCCTGCACCAAGAAACGGCTCGTTAGCAAAGTGTAGTTTTCTAGCACAGGTCGCAGGGGAAAGTCTCGTCAACGAGTGAAATGGATTCCATAATAATGTCAGCTCCCATGAGCGATGCAGGCGTGGGGAGGGCTAGACCTTCTTTAGCCATGGTTGGTGAAGTCTCGTACGGCCGTCAGCATCCCATTTGACGATCGCGTCCTCTTCGTTGGTTTGCTCAACCGTACCGAACTCCCCGGTCGGCTTTCCGAAGTTGCCTAGACCTTCGACGCGATCTCCGGGATTCAGTTCCTGGTTGCTGGCAGGGGGATCTACGAGGGATGGCTTCCGCGCACGGTCTGAGTCCGGCGTTGCGCCCGGGTGGGATAGAGGCGGTGCGGGGACTTTGTGCAGCTTGCGGACTGGCCTATTGGTGATGTCGGTCATATCCCACTATGTCTTTCCAAGGGGTCAGAGCCGTGCTCGCCGCTGCGAGTCTTCGACTCCCCAATCGATACACAACAGTATCCAGCGTAGACAAGGTTAGAGTTCTTCCCGGAGTTAATTCCTCGCAACTGGCCGCCCTCCCCTGCTAATTTGTCCCTCATACTTGCACTCGTGCATCTCAAACTTCTGGCGCAAGTTCGCATCTGCCTCTGCGGGCTGCTTGGTCAGTTCTTTAGGTGTAAAAAACTTCAGATGACACTTGTCGCACGCGGCGAACGAGGGTGTTTTGTCGAAATAAGCGAGAATCGTCAATCGACGTTCGGCCATTCCGCACTTTCCAATTCGTAGTCATCCCCCCGACATACCTTGTTCTAGTGAGGGCCTCTGCGGCTGTTTACGTGACTTATTTGCCAACCCATCTACCGTTTAAGGCATGTAAGCGAGCATGGGCGCGTTTCGGTCGCGCCCAGAAGTCGTTAAATCACAGACTGCGTACGAGAACAATAATCAACAGAACCACGACAACTGTTCCTGCCAAGCCGTAACCTAACATAATCCCTCCTAGCCCAAATGTATCGAGCTAACTAAGTATGCTGAAAGACGCTGAGTTTGGCTGGTCAGTTTTGCTCAAGTTCTTGATTGTCGGAACTGACGTTGGACTCGGAGGAAAATGCCGTTGCGATCCTTTTTCAAGAGGACATTGAAGAATGGTCATTACATCTGGACCACTGTGATCCAGCTCAATTGATGTGCAGTGGGCCAAGCGGAAAGCGCCGGGATAAATAGGCATGTCCATTTCTTCAGTTCAACCGGAACATGGGCACTATCAGCTCTTTAGAATTGACAATGTCCTCGGAGCCTGCAAGAGAAATAGCGTATGGAACCTTGTTCTCAAAGAAACTGTGCTGTTGTGAACAGATCGGTGCGCTGCTACGTGAGATCCTTCTCCCGAGTGCAGGAAAGCCGAAAGTCATCCCCCTCTGACCATGACGTATCCACCGCGAACGCCGCGTAACGATGACGGCAGCTTCAAGACGATTCACCAGCTGATGCGGTCGATCATGACCTTTTTGCAGTATGGACGATCATTGCCCAGCAGGGCAGAAGGAAACCGCAGAACACAGCGGGGGACGGCGATGTTATGACGACTATTCAGTCGTGATTACCTTGCCTTCTAGGTGGGAACCCAAGCTCCAGCCCACTGCACCGCGAATCCGGTCGAGGTGGCGGCCAAAAACACGATTGAGCAGCCAATGATCTTGTGTCGCAGAACATTTTCTGCCGTATTCAAACCGGCCTGGGACCTTTAGTCGCGACCAGCACCCCCAACAGAGTGGCAGCGTTGCGAACGCTTCCTGCGATGGTCATGAGTGCTTCTGTCACGAGCGAATGTTGCTCCGCCAGTGCCTCAAGACGCTTACCGACGTTTTGGAGTTGATCGGCTTCGCGCAAGATCGCTTGAAAAGGCATGGGTACACCGCCCTCTCGCTGAAAAAGCCTAAGGTGGGAGAACTTCAGATGGACTGGCTTAGGTCAGAAGACCTGAAAGAGGCGAACGTGGTAGCCACCTCGGTTGTCACTGTAACATGCCTAAAGGTGATTGGTCTGCCCCAAATTGAGCTGTGATCGATTCGCGCTCGTGACATCACGGAACTGTGGCTAGCCACGAAACAAGTCGGCCAAAGCAACATTCGCCGAAGTCACGAGGGAAGTGCCTGGACCGAGAGTCGCAGATCGGCACGAGAGAATACGTACGTTCTTAGAAGTGAGGTTCTAGTCGTGGAGCACGATGTTGAGAAGGGAACTGTGGACATGCAACCCCTCACCGGCGTGATAATCAATGAATCCCAATTTCCTAAACCTGTTCATGAAGAAACTGACCCGCGACCGGGTCGTGCCGATCATCTCGGCGAGGCTCTCCTGACTGACCTGGGGGATTACAGCCTCCGGCACGCCTTCCTTGCCGAAACGGGCGAGCAAGAGCAAAATCCGAGCCAGTCTCTTTTCGCTGGAATTGAAGAGTTGGTCAACTAGGTCCTCTTCGTATCGGATGTTCCGCGCCAATAGATGGGCCACAAACATGTCGGAAACATCGTGTTCCCGATGAAGCGCTTTCATCATTGCTTGCTTGTCGATTCGCAAAACTGCACAATCTGTCAGTGCGGTTGCACCGCCCACGCGGAGAGCTTGGCCCGCGAGCGAACCTTCACCGAAAAAGTCTCCCTCGGCTAATATGCCAATGGTCGCTTCCTTGCCAGTCGTCGAGATTACGGTGAGTTTTACTTTGCCCGTCTGGATATAAAACACCGCATCAGCGAGATCGCCTTGGACGAAGATGCTTTGTTTCTTCGGGAAAAGCACAAACTTGCTGCCTTCCCCTATCCTGCCAAGAAACTGAAGGGGATCGAAATGCTGCTTATTTTTCGACGCCGCACCCGAAGTCATGGTCTTGCCCTTGCTAAGAACTCGCAGAATATCGATTCGCACCTGAGACCTTACGCTTCGATACTTGACGACGCCCATCACTGCCACCTGGTGACACAGATGCGTTATGGCCGCATACTTTTTATATGAAAGATACTTTATAAAGGCGGGGCTACTTGCTTGCATTGTTTCACCGCTCATTACGCAAGTCAATCCTTCGCACATGTCGGCTGCGTAATGCCGCCAGTAAGCGTCAGCGCGGCAGCAAAGAACGAAGGCCGGACCTCGTGAGTCCGGCCTCGGAGCACGCCTGTGGGAACAGAGTAGAGCAGTCGTGAGGGTCGAACGTCGCTACTTCTAGGCGACACTAACCCATGACTGCTCGATCGAACATGCCGATGGTACGTTGCCCCAAACGTGACGACTGTTCAAAATTGCACAGTTTTGAAAAAAAGGGGCATCTACACTGGCACTATCCGTGACCAGAGGTGGTGTCCAGTGCCCCCGATCGTAGCCAGCGCCGCGCACAGAGTTTTGCTCGTAGATGACGATAGCGCGATCCTTGGAATGATGAGCCAAGGGCTTGAACGCAGAGGGTTTGAAGTAGTGGCTGCCTCCAGCGTGACGGAAGCTCTGAGAAGAATCGCAACAGAGAGTTTCGACGTGCTCATCACGGACCTGCACATGCCCAACCCAGGCGACGGTTTTACCGTAGTGTCAGCCATGCGCCACTCCCAGCCCCATGCATTGACCATGCTGGTCAGCGGATACCCTGACGTGCAAAGTGCGATGGCAGCCATCCTTTTAGAGGCAGACGAAATCGTCGTAAAACCTTTCGAGATTGGGCGGTTCATCGATCTGGTCCGGGAAAAAGTGGTCAGTCGCAAACCCACAAAACGGGTGAATAAGGAGAGCGTGGGCGCGATCCTGCAGCGGTGCAGTACTGGCATCGTAGGGACTTGGCTGACGCGGGTAAAACGGAGCAGCGAACTAAACCGTATTTCGCTTAGCGACGAAGAGCGCACTGGACATCTTCCGAAGTTGGTTGAAGACTTGGCGCTCCGCCTGAGCAAGCCTAGAGCGACCGACAAGGACAGCGATGCTGTCTTTTCCGCTGCGGCCGTGGCCCATGGAAAGCTGCGATATCTGCAAGGATACACGGCGGCGATGCTGGTGCATGAATCGCGAATACTCCAGGTGACGATCTTCGGGACATTGCAGATTAATCTGGAATCTCTGGATTTCAGCCTGGTATTACCGGACGTCATGACTATCGCGGACGAGGTGGACGCTCAGTTGACGCAGTCGATGGACAGCTACATGAAAGTCATGGGAAAGTCAGCGGCAGCTTAGCGATTACACCACCAACCTTAGCAGTCAAAAATCCAGTTCTTCTCAGGCGTGAAGACCTTGGATTTGCAACGCTTGGCGCAACAGCGACGCGCCACAAACATTTCCGTGGTGTAGCTGTATCATCGACCCCGTTTATTGGTTTCGGTGAAGACCCTGTCGGATCCGGGACGACCCAACCCATGAAAATCGCGGATCGGCAGGCTTAGACGACAAACATGGCTACGCCGGCGGCAAACATTGCCGCGGTCGTGATCGCGACGACAGTCCATCCCAATCGAGAACTCGGTTGGCCCTGCATCAATTTCTTGTCTGAAGCTACGATCAGGATTGCGACGAGAAGAAACGGGGCCAACAATCCATTGATAACAGCGGTCCAGTAGAGCGCTTTCACGGGATTAATGCCTAAGAAGTCCAATCCGACTCCCGCACCGGTAGAAAGCAGAATAAGAGCGCAAAACCAACGTGCCTGTACCATTCAGCATGTCGACGAGCAGTCGTTGGCAGGTCGTTTTTCCGCGACGGTCGGGACAGTCAGCATTTCGTAGGAAGGACCGTGGTACTTACCTCACGCTGGACGGCGGCACTCTTCGCGGCAAGGCTCTGGATGGCAACAGGGCGATCACGATTTTGGCCCAAGAGACAGTTCACGGATCCCGACCATCATGACGCGAGACGATAGGAGAGGACTCCGGCGATCGCTTTCGAGGGATTTTCTGGAAAAACCTAAGTGGTTGTGCAATTTTGACCAGACAACGCCCCCCGGCCCCCCAATACTGGCTAAGACGAAGACCCATCGTGGCAACTACTCCTTGAGCCTTCGCGATTGAGAGGCTCGACCCCAAAGGGAGGCGGCGCCACATGCCCTGCGCGAATCGCCGTAGTCTGCTTGCTTACACGCTCCTGTTCCTCCTGTCCTCTTGTTCTTGGGGTCAGGAAATGCGCGAGGGCCTCACCCATCTGGTCATTCCAGACGGTACTCCTGTCAAACTTCAAATGGTGCGAACGATCTCCTCTGCGCACGCTCGCGAAGGTGATCGCCTTGACTTTGTGGTGGTAAAAGATGTGACAGTCGGGGGTTCAACGATTATCCAGGCAGGTACCGTCGCCAGCGGTTCAGTCGTTAAAGTTGAGGGTAAGCGCCTCCTCGGAATTGGAGGCAACGTGGTCATCAAGCTCGATTCAGTGGACCTCATCACCGGCCACGAGGTTGCGTTAAGGGCCCGCAAAGTAATCAAAGGAAGCTCTCGTACCAAGCTTATGCTGGCAGAGATGATTATTACGAGCCTGTTTTATTTGCCAGCTGCCCCGGTATTCTTGCTCTCCCGCGGCCACGACAGTACAGTCCTGAAAGGCACAGAAGTGACCGCGTACATTGACGGTGATTCTGTGGTGCAGACGGCGAAGTTGTTGAGGAAAAATTCGGACGTTTCAGAACTTCGTGAGATGATTAACTTCCTCCCTCCTCACACGCTCGATGGTCAAGGGCACGAGGGCGACATGCTGAACCTGGTCTTCATTGCCAAGAGGGACGATTTGGAAACGGCATTCGAACGCGCCGGTTGGTTAAAAACGGACAAGTCAAAGCCTACGATCTTCTGGCACCTTTTGCAGCAGCGGAAACACTACACCAAGTTGCCCATGGCCAAGCTTTACGTGTTCGGGAGAGCGCAGGACTACTCCTATGCCCTGCCTGAACCGACCTCGATCGTGGCGCGGCGTCATCACCTCCGAGTCTGGAAAACTGATTACGAAATGAACGGCGCTCCCATATGGGTGGGTGCTGCAACCCACGACGTTTCAATTCAAATACAGATGAAGGAACTTCGGATCGTGCACAGGATCGACCCTGAAGTTGACGTGGAGCGTGATTTTATCGGAACCAATCTGGCGGATACGCGTCTCGTCGCGCACGAAGAATACCTTCACAGCGTTGATCCCGTATTCGAGGGGCAGACGGCCACCGGCGGGACCTACTATTCAGACAGCAGAATCCTCTTAGTAGAACTACATCAAGGAAAGTCTGCCAATTCCGGCTTGCAGCGGGCTGCGACTACCTTAGAAAGAGGCACAGGCGGGGGTATGGCATCGATAAATGCGAGCCGCTGAGTGGATTCAGATCGTCTTTTTTACAATTCTTGTCGTGGCGGCTTGGAAATCTTCCCTTGCCCGTCGCCGGAAACTTAGAATCACTGCGTTCGCAACCTTGGCGATCGCGGCCATTTTGGCAGCGCGTTTCACGTCCTATTTTTTGCCGCCTCGTTTTTCTTCGATTGTTCGTGACTGGCTTCCTGCTGCCTTGCTGCTGGTGCCGTATTGGCAGATTGGCGAGTTTTTCTCAGGACCGGATTCGGGAATACAAGCCAAGCTTTCTGCATTCGATGTGTTTTTTTTTAAGGCTGTGCGCATCCAACCTGCAAGAGTATCGATTGGCCCGCTCCTCGCCGTCTACTTGGAGCTTGCCTACGTAATGGTTTATCCGCTTATCCCACTGGGGGTTGCAGCTCTCTATCTTGGTGGCATGCGGCAAGATTTGGACAATTATTGGGTGGTTGTCTTGCTGGCTACTTACACTTGCTTCGCGGTGACGCCGTTCGTGCCGGCACTGCCCCCGCGTGTGTTGAGCGGCTACGACAAATTCGAGATCCCGCCCAACAGCGTCCGAGCCTTAAATCGGTGGATGCTCAGTCGAGCGAGCATTCAGGCGATCACGTTTCCGAGCGCTCATGTGGCAGCTTCAGCCGCGGGCGCCCTGGTTCTGCTTCGGTTGGAGCCCCGTGTCGGGCTGATCTTCCTTTGGGTGGCGCTCAGCATTGCTGTAGCGACGGTCGTGGGCGGGTATCACTATGCCGCTGACGTTCTGTTCGCGTTACTAGTCGCTGTCGCGGTCTTTATTGCCACTCTGTGGTCTTGGTAGGAGCAGCGTATTTCCTCGGTCAACTTCGGATCGGCGGATACTCGTGATGGGTGAACTTAGAAAATGCCGCTAGGCTCTGCAACAATCGCTACTCGTGTAAAGCGCAGACTTCACGCCGTCTCCCAGCATCTGCGGCAAGCCCGCGTCGTTGCAAAAGCCATGCATTCTTCGCGTCATCCGATTGTCGCGCACATCGTCCCGGTACGGCGTTGTAATCTCTCCTGCACCTACTGCAACGAGTACGACGATTTCTCACCGCCGGTTCCAACTTCCGTAATGCTTCGCCGTGTGGACCGACTTGTCGAATTGGGGACTACAGTCATCACAATCAGTGGGGGCGAACCGCTGCTCCACCCTGATTTGGACCAGATCATTCGACACATTCGTAGCCGGGGGAGCATCGCTACTCTGATCACCAACGGGTATCTGCTTACCCCAGGCCGCATCAGACTTTTGAACCGTGCCGGCCTCGATCATCTTCAGATCAGCATTGACAACGCCACGCCGGACGAGGTTTCCAAGAAAAGCTTGAAAGTACTAGACAAGAAACTTCAATGGCTGGCGGAATTTGCAGAATTTCAAGTGAACATCAATTCGGTGATCGGAACTTCTGTCCAGCATCCGGAGGATGCTGCTCTCGTTGCTCGCCGGGCAGGAGAGCTCGGACTTGTAACCACGGTCGGAATCGTTCACGATGGTGGTGGCCAGCTTCGACCGCTGAGTAAACAAGAGCAGCTCGTCTACCAGGAGATTGTGAGTGTTGCTACAAAATCCTTTTCCACATTCGCGTATTACAACCAATTCCAGAAGAACCTCGTTCGCGGACTCTCCAACGACTGGCATTGTCGTGCTGGCAGTCGCTATCTTTACATCTGCGAGAATGGACTAGTGCATTACTGTTCGCAGCGGCGTGGTGTTCCAGGCATACCGCTAGAGCAGTATGGGCAAGCAGACTTGGAGCGCGAATATCACACCGTCAAACCGTGTGCCCCTTACTGCACAGTATCTTGCGTCCACCAGGTGTCCATGATCGATCAGTTTCGAGAGCAGCCGTTGGAGGCGCTTGGCCGTTTCTTTCCGCCAAAGGCGGACCAAGGAATGCCGTCGGATCTTCCGATCACGATTCGAATACTTACGTGGATGTTCCTGCCTGCTGGCACCAGTGGCAGTCGCCGCCTCCTGACACATGCTTTCACGCGTGCCGCGTTGTGGTGTCTGAGAGTGAGATGAGAAATCGCAAGAGAGTTGGCTGCGTCAAAGCAGATCGCCATCCAACCGGCCGAGATTGCGGGGCGACTCATGAAGAGCGCCCGTTCCCGTACTTCACTTAGCTTTATTTCGGAAAGTGAGCGAAGTTTGGGCGGCTTTTCTTTTGCATCACGAGTGCCGCGGTTGCGAGACTACCTGTCGTTAACACAGGGGACGAGAACCTAGGAGTAGGACCTGAGATCGCGTCTCGACTGTATTATCTTGGGTCAAAGCTCTTACATCTACAAAGCTCCTGCGCGTTACCGGTGCTCTCGCCAGCACCGAGAATCCTGGCGCCAGTGCAAAACTCGTGCTCATGTTCCGACCGGCAATGACCACACTTGCATGAATCATTTAGACACAAGTGCGCAGGCTCGAAGACCTCGCCAAAATACATCGGGGCTGATTCCCATCCGCATTGAGAGCACTCCCAACGCACTCCCTCTTTGGAGGAGAGTGCCTGCTTGCTTAGGTGCGTTGGCGATTCTTTGAGTTCAGATTTCAGAAACACGATGCCTACCTTTGGATCGACTCAACTTTTCTCTGCGATCGGCGGACACAAGACAGTGCCGCATTGCTCATTCCGAAAACTGGATCGGACTAGTGTGTTGTGGGCTTGGCTAATGTTCGACCCCTTCTAACAGAACCACGGGTTCACGACCCTAGCAAGACTGATCCTCAGCTTGAAAGCAGACGACGGCCGGTCGAAGGTCAAGCGCTCTCCTTTGAAGTGACCGGGTAGAAAATGGACTGTTGCTGTTCCACGTTGTGGCTCCCGCAGGATGGGCAGGCGGCACAGCCGATTTCATAATCGTAAATACTCCCCTGTTTCGTGAAGGGTTTCAGGCAATCGCGGCAATGGAACAGGTATGATGGCAGAGTGCTCCTCTCGCAGAAATTGGGAAGGCGAGTTAACCGCCTTCCCGTGTCAAACAGCCCACACACTTACGCTGTCGCGTGAACGGCGAGCTTGTGGAGGGTCGAGGTGACGACGTCAGAGGTCTGAACCTTGGGCGTTCCCTCAATAAATCGTGCCATCGTCTTCAACACTTGCGGATAGGCATTGGTGTTGTAGGCTTCGGCATCGGTTTTGTTTTCCCACAGACTGATGGCAGTCACATCAACTCCGCCGGGACCAGCGAATGTGATTTCGTCCTTGAAACCCTTCTGTTTGCGAAGCAACGGGAGGACATCGTTCTCAAATATGCGCGTGTAATCGGAAAGAGTATTGGATTTCAGATGAATCGAGACATGGCGTGAAAACATTGCAACCTCCTTAGGTTGGGGTTGCTAAGAAAGAAAACTTCAGATGGGCTGACTTAGTTCAGGAAACCTGAAATGAGGAGAAGGTGGTAACCACCTCAGCCATAGCCTCTGCATTTAGGTGGCCCTCTGCGCCAACCGTGCAACTTGTTGTTTCGATACGTTGCCTGGCAGATCGGGCGCCGCAGAGTTCAGCGCACCCCCGTGTAGCTTTGACGGAAAGCAAGCACAAACGGACATGGTCAAGCGGTTGCCCGCAACAGCGAACCGTGGACATTTAATCCGAAGTTGGGCCGCCCCTTGCAGTCACAAGGGTCCGGATTGGTCGAATCAAGATCCAAAACGCATTGCTCACTACATGGCAATTGAGCAATGGGAGTCACTGTCAGCAAACCAAAAGCAGCACCTTCAAGAGATTATCTGCCTACAAGTCCGCATTTGGCCGAGTCATTCGATTAGCAGTTGCAAAATCTCGATTACACTCATCGACCGGGGGTTTTGAGTGTAATGGCCTGTGGCTGTTGAAAAACCCCCTCTTTTGAAAAAACGGTCCCGACGGCGGGATAGAAAATGTCCACCAAAATCGAGAACGTCGTTTATAGGGCATCCTAGCGCGATGAAATTTCTGCGGATTTCTCGCGAGCGAGTTTTTCAACAGCCACGGGCCCATTACACTCATGCACACAGGGAACTCCCATGCGAATGTGGCATATTCGGAGTGTGGCGGCGCATACGGGCGGGGACCGTCATCGCCCTTTCGCGGCAGGCGCCTGCTCAACTTCCTTTGCCACGCGCATGACGGTCTTCTTCATGCGGTTCTCACCGGCCCAGTAGATGCTGATCTCGTGGCCATCGGGATCGTTCAGATAGGCGTGACGCCAACCCCATGGCATCATGCGCGGCATCTGTGTTACGTAGAAGCCCTTGGCCTGCAGTTTGCGGCAGAACTCATCAACTTCGCGAATCTCGAAGTACAACCGCACACCGTCACTGGCAAGCGGCGTCCCCGGCCCCGCCAAGTGCAGCGCGATCGTGCCGTCGCCTCCAGGTGCGCGCAGCCGCGCATAGACGGGTATCCCTTCGTGGCGGAATTCGTCCACGAGTTTGAATCCCAGCAGGTCGCGATAAAAGCCTAGCGCGCGGCGTACGTCTGCAGCGTAGACCATTGCATGGTTGAAGGTCAGCTTCTCGCCGCCGACCTCCGCTGGCCGCCGCGACGCAGGTATTTCTTTTGCCGGACGCAGGGCCCCCTTCTGCTTTCTCGGCGGTGATTTCTTCGCTTTCTTGTGGGGATTCGATTTTCTCTTGGTGGACATCGTGGACATTCTTGCCATAGCCATGCCTCGCAGGTACTCGGAGGACATTCTACTGGAAGGGTCGTTCCGAGCCCGGCTCGCACAGGCGATGTTTGACTGATTGCCATCCTTACGGTCCGGTTCCCATTCTGAACGACTGGCGGTAGCTGCTGTAACCAGGCCATAAACGCAAGTTTGCGCCGTCTGTTCGCCCACGTCTCCGCCACCCAGTGAGTGAAGTGGCCAATTGATGCCACTCAGTTGGATGGCAGAGTAATAGCGCGCAGCGCCGCTACGGTCGGGCCCATGTGAGCAATGGTGGGTCCTGCAAGCTCCATCCTATCAGTCGCAATCGTAAGAAGATGTTCGGCAATGGATTCATCCGAAGCGCCAGACTTTAGAAGCTCAAACACGCCGTTCACGTACATGCCGTCCTCACCACGAGCATTAGGGACTCGATTCACACCGATGGGGTCCCAGACTTCCCAGAGCACACGGTCTATTTCTTGCTTAACTCTTCGGGCCACGTATTTTTCCATTTCTATAGCCAGACGAGATTATGCGCCAGCAGGATGGTTGTTGTGAACAGGCGTGGGTGTTGCCCCCCCTCTTTTGAAAAAACGGTCTCCGCGAAGGGTTAGCAAATTGTCCACCAAAATCGAGAACGTCGTTTATAGCGCATCCTAGCGCCACGAAAGTTTTA
>Ga0206933_1027_pt1 | contig 40061 bp, 28 predicted proteins | sample Alteio_BWOrgHeat_15_FD_152937 | JGI IMG/M metagenome (GOLD analysis project Ga0206933, IMG submission 152937) | Enriched cells from forest soil in Barre Woods Harvard Forest LTER site, Petersham, Massachusetts, United States -... | ecosystem: Environmental > Terrestrial > Soil > Temperate forest >... | reverse complement strand
GCGGAAAGCTTGAGCCGGTCATCGTTCACGCCAGCACCGACGGCGAGGGTAAAGTGGTGGAAGCTGAAGCTCTGCAGAACTCCGATCCGAGTTTGAGCGGTGCGGCCTTATTCTTAGTAAAGCGGAGCACCTACCCTCCTAGGGTGCGGGCAGCCGGGCCTCCGCAGACCGAGATTTTCGTCAAAGTGGAATTCGCCGCGGCGCGCTAAATTTGTTGACCGCGGGGGACACCAAGGTGCACAAAGAAACATATAATTCTGCTTCCTTTTGTGCCTCTGTGTCCCCTTTGAATTCGCCTTGTGTTCGCCCTCCTTTACAACGCTGTTACAATGCCTAGTCTCATAGAATTCAAGAACTTTTGAGACCACAAACACGTATCTCCTGTGTAGTGTTAAGGCTGCCGGGCCAGCCAGTTCAAGAAGCCAGGGATTCCCAGGGAGTGCAAGGTTGGAAGACGCGCAACTCGCCGCCATGTTGGTACGCCGCTGTGTTGCGGGCGACGCGGCTGCGTGGGAGGAGATTGTGCAGCGCTATCACCGGCGGATTTACAACATCTGCTACCGCTTTGCCGGGTCGGGCGACGACGCCGAAGACCTTACCCAGGAGGTCTTCATCAAGATGTACCGCACGCTGCAATCCTACGATCTTGAACGCGGCGCGTTCATGACTTGGGTAACGACCATCACGCGGAATCTGCTGGTCGACCATTTCCGCAAGAGCAAGCAGGATCGCATGACGGATTCGATCGACTCTGCGCCTTCGGAACATGAAGATGCGATGCCGCTGAGCGAGCAGATTCAGGATACTGCGCTCACTCCGGATGCGCGGGCGCAAAGCCGCGAAGTCAAGGAAACGGTACACAAGGCGCTGCAGAAGTTGTCTCCCGACTTGCGCGAAGCGGTCATACTGCGCGATCTGCAAGATATGGATTACAAGGAAATTGCCGTGGTCCTGAAGGTTCCGGAAGGAACCGTGAAGTCAAGAATAAATCGCGGGCGAGCGGAACTTGCGCGTCTGCTACAACGTACATATAAACAGGTGATGTAATGGCAGCTGAACCCAAGAACGGAATGCAGTGCAGCGAGTTCGACGCTCTTCTCACCGAAGCGCTGGACCAGCACTTGAGCGGGGACAAACTGGAACGTTTCCAGAGCCACGCTCGGGGCTGTCCTACGTGCGGTCCGCTGCTGGCGGAGGCCGATGCGGGACTGCGCTGGCTGCACGAACTGGTGGAAGTTGATCCTCCGGTAAACCTGGTGGACAACATCCTGGCCGCTACCTCGGGGCTGGACACAGTTCGTCTGCGGGCAGACGCGAGATCCAAGGCGCAGATTTCCTGGTTCGAGCGCATGCAGGATTGGGCTAGCATGCTGGTCAGCCCGATACTCGGAGTGGCCAAGCAGCCTCGCTTCGCTATGTCGTTTGGCATGGCGTTCTTTTCGCTCTCCATTACGATGAGCCTGGCTGGAGTCAAGTTGAGCGATCTGCGTCATGCCGATCTGCGGCCGAGCGCGGTTCGCCGCAACTACTACGAGACATCCGGCAAAGTTGTGAAGTACTTCTCGAATATCCGCTTCGTCTATGAGGCTGAATCGCGGCTGCGGGAAATCAAGCGGGCCACCATGCCCGTCGAACCAGCGCCGCAAGAAGAACAGAAAGACAAACGTCAGAGGAACGATAACACCAGTGGACAGCCCGAACCCAGACAGGATCGCAACTACAGCCAAGAGGGGAGCCAAGTGATCCTTGCTTCCCTAACCAATGACCCACCTGTAGTGATACTGGCCACACACAGGAGGTTTTCATGAACTGCGCCAACCATCCCGATATTGCGCCGGTGGCGTACTGCCGCACCTGCGGCAAGCCACTCTGCGCCAACTGCACTCGAGACGTGAAGGGTGTGATCTATTGCGAGAACTGCCTAGCCGATCGGCTGCAAGGCGTTCAGCCCTCTGGCGCGCCGCCGGCAGCGGGATTCGTTTCGCCCGCTCCCGCACCTATAACGCCGAGCTCCGGACCGAATCCTGCGTTGGCTGGTATTCTGGCCGGATTCTTTCCCTTCGGCGTGGGCGCGGTTTACTGCGGCCAATATGCTAAGGGGCTTGCGCACCTGGTGACTTTTACCCTGCTCGTTTGGGGGGAAACCGTAACCGAGAACGCCGGCCTGAATACGATTCTCGGCCTGGCCATCGCGTTCTTTTACGTGTGGCAGATTATCGATTCGGTGCGCACCGCCAGGGCCATCCAGTTGGGTGAACCCCCACCGGACCCGTTCGGGTTGGCTCAGGCTTTTGGGGCGGATCCCGTGCAACCCGGACAACCGATCGCTGAAACAGCGGAGGCACCTGCGCCCGCTAAGATTCCGACCGCAGCTGTTGTTCTCATCGGTCTGGGCGTCTTGTTCTTGTTGCAGACTGCTGGCTTCTTCGAGTTCGGATGGGACCGGCTCTGGCCCTTCTTCCTGATCGGCCTGGGAATATGGATGTTCGCCGTTCGCGAGGGTTGGGTTGGTTCGCGGCGCGGGTCTTTTTATCGGAATGGACGCAGACGAACTTTGGTCGGGCCAGTCGTGTTGGTCACCGTAGGCCTGCTCTCGCTTATCGAAGATATGCATGGGCCACGTTGGCACCGAACGTGGCCGGTGCTGCTGCTCGCGATCGGCATTACCAAACTTTTGGAGAGCAAGACACCGCCGCCGTCATCGCCGCTGCCGCTTGGGTCGGGGCCAACCGGCAACGTAAGCAGTGATGTTCAGGTTCCGCCCAGCGAGGTACGCAATGGTTAGCCCGGTCCAGGTTCCTCCACCGCGCGCACGGCGTTCCATGTCCGGTCCGATCGTACTCATCGCCATCGGCACGGTATTCCTACTAGGAACGATGGGAGTGCTCGACTGGCACAATCTCGGCCATTGGTTTGCGCACTATTGGCCGGTGCTGCTCATTATCTCGGGCATCATCAAGCTGGTTGAATATCAGCAGGCGCAAAAGCAGGGCACGCGCGCGTCGGGGCTCGGCGCAGGCGGAATTCTCCTGATGATTGCGATCATCATCCTTGGCCTGATAGCGACTCAGGCTTCCCACGTCAATTGGGGACAGCTCAAAGATCAGATTGACATCAACGATGACGATTTTCCGGTGTTTGGAACGAAGTACAGCTACGACGACCAACTCGCGCAAGCTTTTCCTGCAGGCGCGAGCTTGCATGTGAACAACTCGCGTGGCGCAGTGAATGTTACTGCCTCCGAGGACGACCAAATTCGTGTGGTGGTCCATAAGCGCATCAACGCCGAGAACCAGTCAGACGCCGACAAATGGAATGCAGGGACGAAACCGCAGATCACGAGCAGCGGCAATGTCGTGACCGTGAACGCGAACAATCAGGGCGCTGGCGATCACTGGGTAGCGGCCGATTTGGATATTTCCATTCCCCGCAAAGCTGGGGTGGTCGTTGCCACGCACTTCGGCGATGTTGGGATCATCGGACGTGACGGGGACCTCGACATCACCAATCAGAAAGGCGATGTCACCACCACGGACATCAATGGCAAAGTCAGCCTGAAGCTAGACCGCAGCTCGGCGCGAATTTCACAGGTCAGCTCCGACGTCTCCATCGGAGGACGCTCTAACGATGTCTCGATCGAGGATGTAAAGGGGGCGGTGCACCTGGATGGCGAATTCATGGAGAGCGTGAAGCTGTCGAAGATCAGCCAACCTGTGACTTTTAAGTCGTCGCGCACTGACATGGATTTCTCCCGCCTCGACGGTGACCTTGATCTGGACTCCGGCGATTTGCAGGCATCGGATGTAGTCGGCCCCCTGCGCCTGAACACGCGCTCGAAAGATATTCGCCTGACCGGCGTTACTGGCGATGTGCGCCTGCAGGATGAAAACGGATCGATCGAGCTGCGCATGAATAAACTGGGCAGCATGCAGGTCGATAACCGCAAAGGCGACATCCAGATCTATGTTCCGGATAAAGCGGGCTTTCAGGTAGACGCGCGCGCCCGCAACGGAGAAGTCGAGACCGACTTCGAGCAACTGAAGGTCGACAATACCAACGATCAGGCGATCGCCACCGGCACGGTCGGGGCAGGCGGGCCGCGCCTGGTGGTCAACAACGAACACGGAACCATCGAGATTCGCAAAACTTCATCGTTAGGCGAAACCCCAGAGCCTCCACCAACCCCGAAGGGGCAAAAACCATCGCATCCCGCAGAACCGGCAAAGCCCCCGCAAGTGACCGAGAACTGAGTTGGTTTGAATTGGGAAGTGAGCCAGACGGCTCTTTGCTTTTGGGTGGCGCAGCGTTCCGGGCCCTCTTGCGGCCCTAAGAGGCGCGCTTTTGCAAACTATTTCCTAACCTGAATCCCTAAATCCTTCAGCTGTGACTCGCTTACCGGAGTAGGCGCATCCACCATTAAATCCACCGCCCGCGCTGTCTTCGGGAACGGGATGACCTCGCGCAGGCTGTCGGCGCCCGCCAGAATCATCACAATGCGATCCAATCCCAAAGCAATGCCGCCATGCGGAGGCGTGCCATACTCCAGCGCTTCCAGGAAAAATCCGAAGCGCGATCGCGCCTCGTCCTCGGTCATGCCGAGAGCGCGGAAAATTTTGCTCTGAATATCCTGGCGATGAATACGAATCGATCCCGACCCCAACTCGGTGCCGTTAAGCACGACGTCGTAGGCGAGAGCGCGCACCGCGCTCAAGGATGACAGCGGATCCTTCACGCCCGTCTCCACGCCCGTTTCCAGCAAAGGCAGGTCTTCCTCATGAGGCGAAGTAAATGGATGGTGCGCGGCGTTCCATTGCATACTGCTTTCATCCCACTCAAACATCGGAAAGTTGGTGACCCAGAGAAAACGGAAATCCTTCGCCGGGTCCCCGGTCTTCTTGAAAATACCGTGCCGGTCCGCGTACTTCTGGGCCAAGGCGATGCGCAACAATCCCGCGGACGTGTAAATCGCCAACTCCTGCGGCGTAACCTTACGATGCGGGAAAGCTTCGCCCCCACCTCCCGATCCGGCAACGATCACAATGAGATCGCCCGCTTCGGACTTACTGCGCGTCAGAATCTTAGCCCCGGCGTCAGGAAAATTCTTTTCGATGCGTTTGAAATCTTCAAATACCTTCGCGCCCCCCTTGGCCACGAACAGAGGCTTAATGGCGTCGCGCTCCGCCCGCGAAAGATCGCCAACCTTCGGAATGCGAATTGCAACTACAGGCAGAGTCGCGTTCACGCCCAACTGCTGCAGATGCTCTGGAGCGAAACAATCACGTACATCGGTGAATGCGGGATAGCGCAAATCTGGCTTATCAATTCCGTAACTACGGATCGCCTCGTCATAATCCATGCGCGCAAACGGCGGCTTGATTTCCTGCCCGGCAGCGTTGAAGGCCGCGGTCAGAAATCCCTCAACCACTTCCCACACTCGCTCCGGCTGCGGGTAAGACATTTCCAAATCGATTTGGGTGAACTCCGGCTGGCGGTCGGCGCGCAAGTCCTCGTCGCGGAAACACCGCACAATCTGAAAATAGCGATCAAAGCCGGAGATCATCAGAATCTGCTTGAACAGTTGCGGCGACTGCGGCAACGCATAAAAGCTTCCCGGCTGTACCCGGCTAGGCACAAGATAATCGCGCGCCCCTTCCGGCGTAGAACGGGTCATGAACGGAGTTTCGATTTCGAAGAATCCTTGCCCCGAAAGATAGCTGCGAATCGCGATCGCCACTTTGTGCCGCAACTCGATATTGTGCTGCATAGCGTCACGGCGCAAATCGATGTAGCGATACTTGAGCCGCATTTCCTCATTCGGCAGAACCGTATCGCCGGGAAGAAACGGTGGCTGCTTCGATTCGTTGAGAATGCGCAGTTCTTCCCCGACCAACTCGACTTCGCCGGTAGGAATGTTTTTGTTGAATGTGTCGGCAGTCCGCTGCTTGACCCTGCCAATCACCGCAACAACATACTCGTTGCGAAGCTGGCTGGCTTTCTCGTGGATCGCTGGATCGCGCTCTTTATTGAAGACAACTTGCGTCACGCCGGAGCGGTCGCGGACGTCGACAAAAATCAAGTTGCCAAGATCGCGGCGGCGGTTGACCCATCCCATGAGAACGGCGCGCTGTCCGGAGTCGGACGCGCGCAGATCGCCACATCGATGAGTGCGTTGCAAGTCGCCTAAAAAATCGAGCAAGTTGTACCTTTCACTTTTAGGGAATTCTAAATTATAAATGCGGGGCTTCGATACTGTCCGTTGCGGCGTGATCCATTCCTAAGGCATTGTCATTTCGAGCGGAGTCGAGAAACCTGCTTTTCCGCTCGCGCCGGCCAAATACAACGTTCCTCGACTTCCCTTAAACGACAGGAATGGGGGCTTCAAGTGTTCGACTGAATCCTCTGCGCCAGCTCAACGCGGGGCACAGACACCTGCTCTCCGCTCGCCAGATTTTTCAGCGCAAAGGTATCGGCTTTCACTTCGTTCTCACCCACAATCAAAATAAAGCGCGCTCCCAGCTTAGTAGCCGTCTCAAAAGATTTCTTCAGACGAAAAGTTTCGTCGCCCAGATCCGCGACGACATCGTGACAACGCAACTCGCGTGCCAACCGTGCAGCCGCGCGATCCATACCCGCACCGAGCGGTGCAATATAAACGTCAGGCTTACGTTCGACCGCTGCCGCTGATTTCTCCAGCGCGAGCACCAACCGGTCTTCCCCGATGGCGAATCCGATCCCGGGGGCGCTCGGCCCTCCCAGCGATTCCGAAAGCCCATCGTATCGCCCGCCGCCGAGAATAGCATTCTGCGCTCCTAATGCTCCGTGCGTGAATTCAAATGCGGTCCGGCTGTAATAATCCAAGCCGCGTACCAGGCGATCGTTCAGTTGAAACGCGACTCCGACTGACTTCAAGATTTCTTGGACTTGCTCGAAATGCTTTCGGCAAGGCTCGTCGAGAAACTGACTGATACGCGGGAGTGTTTCGATAATCGGCTGATCCGCAGGAACTTTGCAATCAAACACGCGGAGGGGATTGGTCACGGCTCGACGCTGGCAGTCGGCGCACATCTGTCCTACGACGGGTTCGAGAGCCTTGCGCAGCGCTTCGTTGTAGGCAGCGCGGTCATTGGGACAACCGACCGAGTTCAATTCCAGCTTCCAGTTCTCGATGCCGAGCCGGTCGAGCAGAGTCGCGAGCAACTCCAGAATCTCAGCGTCGCGCGCCGGAGATTCGCTGCCCGCGCTCGGTGGCCCGATGACCTCCGCCCCAATCTGGTAGAACTGGCGGTAACGTCCCTTCTGCGGACGCTCTCGGCGAAACTGCGCCCCGATGTAGTAAAGCTTGTTTAAGCCACGATCCCAGAGCTTGTGCTCAATATAAGCGCGGACGACCCCGGCGGTGTTTTCTGGACGCAGAGTTAGCGACTGACCTTTTTCGCTTTCCGCCCGAGCCCTGTCTTCCCAGGTGAACATCTCCTTCGAAACAACATCCGTCTCCTCGCCGACGGCGCGAGCAAAGAGCTGTGTCTCCTCCAAGATCGGTGTGCGAATTTCATGAAAGTTGTACGCGCGGAACACGTCGCGCACCGCCGCTTCGACAAAATTCCACAACGCCGTTTCCGGCGGAAGAAGATCGCGCGTTCCTCGGACAGCTTTAATCATGACTTCCAGCTTAAACATTTGTCATCCTGAGCGCAGCGAAGGATCTCTGTACTCACCAGCACAGGCAAAATTCATAGATCCTTCGCTTCGCTCAGGATGACACTGAGGCGCTTCGCGCAGCATGACAATGAGAGGGTCAGCGCTCCCGCAAGTACGACTCTTTGTATCCCAGATAATTATTCGCGTAGCGCATGATGCTCGCTTGATCTTTCTCTTCCAGCTTGCGCCGAAATTTTCCCGGCGATCCCATCCAAAGTGATCCGGGCTCGACAATCGTCTTCTCGGGAATCAGCGTACCCGCGGCAATAATCGAGCCTGCGCCGATGCGCGCTCCATTCAAAATAATCGAGCCCATGCCGATCAGGCAGCGATCTTCCACCACGCAGCCATGCAGCGTGACCGAGTGGCCGATGGTGACGTACTCGCCGATGAAAACTCCGTACTGCTCCTTCATTCCGTGCAGCACACTGCAGTCCTGCACATTCGAATGCGCGCCCACGCGGATGGAATGCACGTCGCCGCGCACCACGGCGTTCATCCAGACGCTGGCATGTTCGCCGAGAACGACGTCGCCAATAATCTGCGCCGAGTCGTCCACATAGCACGAAGCCGGAATCGTCGGCGTGATGCCTTTATAAGATCGAATCATGTCTAAAGCGTCCCTTTTACCGAGGCCAATTTCCAAACAGAAGGAAATTAAACATAACACGGGCACAGGTTCAAGCGCAGGAGGCCTGGTCCGCGCTCATCCATGAGAATCCGTGCTGTCTTTGCTTTGTCCCTGCTCATCTGCGAAACTTACCACTAGCCGATCCATGGGACGCATCCACGTTCTTTCCGAATCCGTTGCTAACAAAATCGCCGCCGGCGAAGTTGTGGAACGTCCGGCCTCCGTAGTCAAAGAACTCCTGGAAAATTCGCTGGACGCCGGTTCCACCCGTATCAAGATTCAGGTCGAAGCCGGTGGCAAGAAGCTCATCCAGATCACCGACAACGGATGTGGCATGGTTCGTGACGATGCGTTGCTGGCCTTCGAACGCCACGCGACTTCAAAAATCAAGAATGCCGACGACCTGCTTAGCGTGGCCACCCTGGGATTTCGGGGCGAGGCCTTGCCATCGATTGCTTCGGTCTCTCGCTTGCACATGGAGACCCGCGCGCCGGACGAAGAGTCAGGAACGGTGATCGAAATCAATGGCGGCAAGATCTTTAAAGTGGAAGAAGCTGGACTGCCGGCCGGAACTTCGATCACCATCCGCGACCTGTTTTTCAACACGCCCGCGCGAAAGAAATTTCTGAAGGCTGAATCCACTGAGCTTTCGCATATCGCGTCGCTGGTCACGCATTATGCGCTCGCCAACCCGCACAAGCATTTCGAATTGCACTCGACGACTAACGCCATTCTGGTTGCGCCGCCGGTTGCAGGATCGAGCGAGCGCGTATATCAGGTCTTCGGGAAAGAAGTGCTCGATCAACTTATCCCCGTAGCCGCAACGCAGCCCTTGGCCCACGTGGGCCTGCCGCAACCGCCGCCGTGGAGAAGGCAGCACGAGCAAGGCGAAGACGACGAAGACCGGGGTCCAGTCGAGCCCGGCGAGATGCGCGTGCATGGGTTTGTTTCAAAGCCCGAGATCCAGAAGCTCAACCGTAATTCGATCTACGTCTTCGTGAATGGGCGCTTGATCCGCGACCGGCTTATCCAGCACGCAATTACCGAAGCTTACCGCAACATTCTTCCGCCGACGGTATTTCCCGTCGTCCTGCTATTTCTCGAGTTGCCCAGCGGCGAAGTCGATGTGAATGTACACCCGTCGAAAACTGAAGTGCGATTCCGCCAGCAGTCGGTCATGCACGACTTTGTGAGGGACTCGATTCGAGCGGCTCTGATGAAAGCGCGCCCGGTGCCGCAATTCATGACGGAAATCCATGCGCATCCAACTGCGACTCCTTCATTGACTCCCGGCTCCCGCTTTTCGATCGGCGAGTCGGCGGCGTGGGGCACGCTGGACGCTTCGGGTCAACCCCAAGGATTCGCACTGCAAGCACCCGTGCTTGCCCCGTTCAACCAACGCTTCAGCTTCGGAGCAGCCGGAATTGCGGTCGAAGGCAACGCCGCACTGTCGCTGGTTCGCGAGCCGGAAATAGTTTCAGAGATCATAGAAAACGACAGTTGCGCTCCCCCGCTGCCTGATGAAGCTGAGGCGCAAGACGACCTTGCGCCCTCGCTGGCCTCGCTCAAACCGCTGGGACAGATTCGCGAATCGTTCATCCTGGCGGTGAATCGCGAGGGCTTGTGGATCGTGGATCAGCACGTCGCCCACGAGCGCGTGCTGTTTGAAAAAATCTTGAAACAACGTGCCGCACAGAAAGTAGAAAGCCAACGCCTGCTCATGCCTCTGCTGCTCGAACTCACGCCCGGCCAGCAAGCGACGTTTGCCGAAATCTCCGAAGAACTGAATCAAAATGGCTTCGAGGCCGAACCCTTCGGAGCCCGAAGTATCGCAATAAAAGTAGCCCCAGCCGGCGTGGAGGCCGCGCAGATCGAACACATGCTGCAAGAACTGCTCGATCAGTTCTCCCGCGAAGAGCAAGCGCTGAACATGGAAAAGGTTCGCGCCCGAATTGCGGCGTCGATCGCCTGCCACGCCGCTATCAAAGTAAACATGCCGCTCCAACAGAATAAAATGGAGTGGCTGCTGGCCGAGCTATCCAAAACCGACTTCCCTATTTCTTGCCCGCACGGCCGGCCGGTGGTTCTGCGATACTCGATGAAGGATATCCAGAAGGCGTTCAAGAGAATTTGAGAACCGCGGCTGGTCTTATGACTGATCAAGAACTCAATGAGCTTCGAGGCGAGAAGTGGCATCTCATGGGACGCGCTGTGCACACGTTCGATGAGGCGCGGTCGTTTCTCGAGTCGGTTGGGTTTTGCATGATGTATCCCATGCGGCAGCAGGCCCTGGTGCCCACCTTCATTGGCGCGTGGGTGGGTTCGGATCAGAGGTTGCCCACCTGGCAGCAGGCTTTCGCCGACCCGCGCGCGCAAGAAGCTACTGACGTGATGGTTCGCCTGTTGCGCGAGCGCGCGGCTTATGAGGCCAACCGCTTCGACGAGAACAACGCGTTCCTGATTGCGGCTTCCGTGTTTCCCTATTTCTATGCGCTGGTGGGCGAGCGCAATCCCAAACAGGCGCCGAGGCCGAAGCCGCATTCGGATTATTCGCAGTTGGCTTGCGATGCGTTCGAATTGATCCGCCGCGATGGTCCCGTTTCCAAGCAGAAGATGCGCGATGTCCTGGGCGGCAGCGTATCTTTCGTTGCGCTTGATCATGCGTTGGGTGAGCTGTGGTCGCGGCTCCGCATTACGCGCGTGGACTACAATCCGGTCGAAGGAGCGTTTTGGGATGTGCTCTATCGCTGGTCGCCGGATGCGGTGCGGGCCGGGGTGAATCTTTCGGTGGGAGAAGCGCTCTCGGCGCTGATTTCGAAATATCTGGACTGCGTGGTGGCGGCGGATCAACAGGAACTGGAGTCGTTTTTCGGCAACTTTGTCCCACGCTCTCGCGTCAAGGAAGCGGTGAATGCGCTGCTAGCGGCGCGAGAACTTAGTTTTATTCGCGTGGGCAACCGGTCGCTGGTTCAAATCACGCCGACGAAAGTGGAAGCGGTTCCGCGGGTTTCGAGGCCGCGAGAGGAAGTTGCGCCGCGGAAAACTTCGGCGCGGCCGCGGGCGTGATGCGAGCCGGGCGGAACACGCTGCTGCGCAGGATCTGCATCCTGGCACCGCTGGAAGAATGCATAGATCCTTCGCTTTACTCAGGATGACATTCTGTTTGGTCGGAACGACATACGTTGACTGTTTTCCAGAAATCCAGTCCAAGGTAAATATGAAAAATGTTTTCGGGTTTTGGGTCTGTTTCGTTTCGCTTTTAGTAGCCTCGCCGGCGGCCGCACAGAGTGGCTCGGGATCTCAATCTTCGAAGGATCTGGCGTTGCCGTACATTCCCAGCCTGGATGTGACCGCAATGGACAAGTCGGTCGATCCCTGCGTCGATCTTTATCACTATTCGTGCGGAGGCTGGCAGAAGAAAAATCCCATCCCGCCGGATGAGACTTCGTGGAGCGTTTACGGCAAACTTTACCAGGACAATCTAATACTTCTACGCAGCATGCTGGAGCAGGCTGGGCCAAGCGCGGCACAACGCGACGCGGTAGCGCAAAAGATTGGCGATTTCTATGCCTCTTGCATGGACGAAACAACGGCCGAAAAACGGGGGGTGACCGCAATTCAACCGCAACTCGATGCCATTGCTGGCCTCAAGTCCGTGCACGACATGGCTCCTTTGGTAGCTGGTCTGCCGCTGCCCTTCGGCCGCACGATTGTCTTCGTTGCCGGATCAACCCAGGACCCCGACAACTCCGAACAGGAGATCGCCGATCTGGACCAGGGCGGGCTGGGATTGCCCGACCGTGACTACTACACGAAAGACGACGCCAAGTCGAAAGAGACGCGCGAGCGCTACCTACAACATGTGCAGAGAGTTTTTGAACTGTTGGGCGACAGTCCGCAGGCGGCGAAACAAAATGCGGAAACCATCCTGCGCATGGAAACGGCGCTAGCCAAGGCTTCGTGGACACAGGTGGAGCGTCGCGATCCTTATAAGCTGAAGAACAAGATGAAGCTAGCGGAGCTGAATCGGCTGGCGCCCAATTTCGATTGGGCTGTCTATTACCGTGAGTTGAAGTATCCGAACTTCGACATCCTCAATGTCGATTCCCCCGCGTTCTATAAACAGTTGAGTGCGGAACTCAAGGGCGAACCGCTCGACAACTGGAAGCATTATCTCCGCTTCCATGTAGCCGATCAGTATTCTCCGTTTCTGTCCGCAGGTTTCGTACAGGAGAATTTCGAGTTCTACCGCCAGTATCTGCGTGGGGCGAAAGAGATGGAGCCGCGTTGGAAGCGCTGCGTTCAATACACGGATTACAACCTGGGCGAGGCATTGGGGCAGGTTTACGTGCGGCAGGTGTTTTCTCCCGAGCTGAAGGCGAGCACCCTGGACATGGTAAATCGCATCGAGGCTGCGATGGGAGAACGGATTCGTGGACTCGACTGGATGAGCCCGGAAACCAAGAAGCAGGCATTGACCAAGCTGGCGAACATTCGGAATAAGATCGGCTATCCCGACAAATGGCGCGACTACAGTTCGCTGACCATCACGCATGACGACTTCGCGGGAAATATTCGGCGTGGGGGCGAGTTCGAGCAGCGTCGCGAAATCAACAAAATTGGCCAGCCGGTCGACCACGGCGAATGGGACATTTCGCCAGCCACGGTCGACGCCTATTACAACCCGCAGATGAACGACATTAACTTCCCCGCCGGAGTTCTGCAGCCGCCGCTCTACGATCCCAAGATGGACGATGCCCCGAACTACGGCGACACCGGCGGCACCATCGGCCACGAATTGACCCACGGCTTCGACGACGAAGGCAGCCAGTTCGACGCCCAGGGCAATCTGAAAAACTGGTGGACCAAAGGTGATCGCGAAAAATTCGACGCACGCACCAAATGCGTCGCCGACCAATATTCAAGCTACGTGATGGTCGGTGACGTTCATATCAACGGCGAGTTGACATTGGGCGAGAACGTAGCCGATCTGGGGGGAGAGATCCTCGCTTTCATGGCCTGGAAAGATGCCACCAAGGACAAGAATCTCCAGCCTATCGATGGGCTCACCCCTGAGCAGCGCTTCTTTGTCGGCTTTGCGCAATGGGATTGCGCCAATATGCGCGACGAGGATCTGCGAGTGCGCGCGATCACCGACCCACATTCCTCGGCGCAGTATCGCATCAACGGCGTCGTGGTGAATATGCAGGAGTTTGCACACGCGTTCTCTTGCAAAGCGGGCCAGCCCATGGTCAACCCGCCGGACAAGGTCTGCAAAGTCTGGTAGTCACAGGTCGTCCTCCTAACCGGTGACTGCGATTGGCTAACTACCAGCCTTGAACCTGGACGCTCACTTGATAAGTGAGGTTGTCGGGATTCGAAACTGGAATAGTCAGAGTGAGATGGCTGTTAGGCAGCAAACGCACAGGAAAGGTCACTGCCATGGGGCCTGCGTTGGTTTGCGTGCCCGCCACACCTCCGTAGACCTGCAGAGGCTTGAGCCATGGGCCGAAGGCCTCACTCAGAGTACATTTACCTGGTAACCCGTTTTCATCCCATGGGCACAGCCCGTTGCCTAACTGTTCCGTTCCGGCGTCGTCCGTCCAAGTGAAATAAGGACTCACGGTGTCTTTGACGCCAGTGGAAGAAGTGCCAGTCATGGTGTAGTAAATCGTAATGAGGTAGCTCCTCTCGGACAAGGGCGGCGTCAGCAGGTCGGTTGCGGCTAGCGCCCCGGTGCCGGTAAAGGTCTGGCTGAAAACTTCGTGGATGGTTCCGGCCTGCAGCGGTGCGATGGCCAGTGTAAAACCTGCCAGTAGTAAAGCGAATCTGCGAAACATGAAGCTCCTTTGCGCTCTGAAGATGTATGGATAGGACCGAAGTTATAGCCGGAAACCCAGCCTTACAAGTCTTCTAAAGTAGTGCCATCTTTCGCAGGCAAAAGAGTCCCAATCCAGGAGAAAAACGGCGAGCAGAGTCACTACGCCCGTTGAATCGAAAGCTCTCCGCCGCCATCTAAACGGCATCAAGACGTTTCGTACCTCAACCGCTTATGAATCTTCTCTATCGATACTCCAAGCGCTATTGGAAACTGGTGGCAGTAGCCCTTCTCCTGGCTGCCACGAATCAGATCTTTTCCCTTCTCGACCCGGTGATTTTTCGACACGTGATCGACGGCTACGCCACCAAATATCACCAGTACACCCAGACGCAATTTATCCGGGGCGCCGGTCTACTCTTGCTGGCTGCAGTGGGCGTAGCATTTGTTTCCCGCGTGGCCAAGAACTTCCAGGATTACTTCGTCAATGTGATCGTGCAGCGCCTGGGCGCAAGGATGTACTCCGACGGAATCCGCCACTCTCTCGACCTCCCTTACCAGGTCTTTGAAGACCAGCGCAGCGGAGAGACTCTCGGTAAGCTGCAGAAGGTCCGCAGCGACGTAGAACGGTTCGTTACCGCGGCAGTCAACGTAATTTTCACGTCCGTTGTAGGCATCGTGTTCGTAATGATCTACGCTTTCCGGGTTCACTGGTCGATCGCGCCCGCGTTCTTTATAACGGTGCCGCTGCTGGGCATTATCAGTTCGGTGCTGAGCAAGAAGATTAAGAAGATCCAAAAGACAATCGTCGCAGAAACCACGGCGCTCGCCGGCTCGACCACCGAATCGCTGCGCAACATTGAATTAGTCAAGAGCCTGGGGCTGGCTCATCAGGAAGTCGGACGGCTCAACGGAATCACGGAGAAGATCCTCAAGCTCGAACTCAAGAAGGTAAAATACCTGCGCAGCCTGAGCTTCATTCAGGGAACGTCGGTCAACGCGCTCCGCACCAGCATTCTGTTTCTGATGCTTTACCTGATCTTTCGGCAGGAGATCACGGTCGGGCAATTCTTCTCGCTCATGATTTATTCGTTCTATATCTTCACTCCTCTGCAGGAGTTGGGAAACGTCATCAACATTTATCGCGAGACAGAAGTTTCCCTGCAGAACTTTCAGCAGATCCTCGATACGCCCCGCGATCCGAAGCCGTCCCATCCCGAGCCGATTGATGGGCTCATGACTTTGCAGTTCGAGCGAGTCAGCTTTCAGCATCAGAGTTCGTCTGCACTCGCCCTGGATGAGATCAGTTTCAGTGGCGCGCGCGGAGATACGATTGCCTTTGTGGGGCCATCTGGAGCGGGGAAGTCGACGTTGGTCAAACTTCTGGTTGGCCTGTACTCGCCGAAATCCGGTGAAATTCTTTATAACGGGATTCCATCCACACGCGTCGATCTTGATCTGCTAAGGGAAAAGATCGGATTCGTAACCCAGGATACGCAACTTTTCTCCGGCTCGATTCGTGAAAACCTGCTCTTCGTGAATCCGGCGGCGACAGATGAGGAATGCCTCGAGGTATTGCAACAGGCCGCCGTGGATAGTCTGCTGGCACGGGCGGACCGCGGATTAGACACGCTGATCGGCGAAGGCGGAGTGAAAGTGTCCGGGGGCGAGAAGCAACGCCTATCCATCGCCCGCGCCCTGTTGCGACATCCGCAGTTGTTGGTGTTCGACGAGGCCACATCTTCACTGGATTCGTTGACCGAGGAAGAAATCAGCCGCACCATCCGCGAGGTCGCAACCAACCAGGAGGCAATCACGATCCTGATCGCGCATCGCCTGTCTACAGTGATGCATGCCGACCGTATCCACGTACTGGAGCGGGGACGCATCGTCGAGTCAGGACGCCATTCCGAGTTGCTCGATCAGAAAGGCCTTTATTACGCGATGTGGCGCCAACAGGTTGGCGAGCGTGAGGCCGTGCCGGCCAGGTAGGAAGAGCGAATGCCCGACTTATCTCACAGTCGTGTCTGCAACTCGGCTAGGATCTGACGAACTCGTCTCTTGCATGATTGACCAGCAACTATTGACAGGCGGAGTAATCCGATGCCAGAATGTCGCGGACCGACGGGAGGCATCCCGATGAACCTGACTGCTCGATTCGCCTTTTCGATGCTGCTGGGGATGTGCACACTAGCGACTGCCCAAGACATCGCACCAAAATCCCGAGCGCCCAAACCGCCTTCGTTTTGCCAGCCGTGTCTTTGGTATGCCGGTGATTTCAACGTCAACAATCAGAATGCCAACGGCGTATCGGATGAGAACGATCTCACCATCAATCAATCCGCTGTATATGTCCCTTTCACGGTTCCCAAGGGACAGATATGGAGGATAACCGGGGCCTTCGGCATCGTACTTTCTACAGTTAATGTGATTGACCCGCCGCAAGCCGACTGGTCATTCTCCAAGGGTGTGAGTCAGGGCAACGCCGGAAAGCTGATCAAGTCCGGTACTTCCCCAGCTACGAGCAAGGCCCTCAATTGTAATCAGGGAGTCGAATTGAACTGCCTTGGAATCCTGGTGAAAGGGCTCAAGGTCAATCTCAAAGCTGGCCGGTACTGGTTGACCGTTGTGCCCTATTGCACCAACCAAAACGACTCACAATGCGCCTCGGCACGATATTTTCTCGCCGATGTCGAGGACCATCCGCCGCTCAATCACTTCGGCCCCAAGGACGTTTTAGACGCCTCGTACTTCACCTCTGATGTGCTCGGTTTGTTTTTTGCTCCCACCTGGGGGACACAAGGAGTGTGCGGCGGCATAGGCTGCGACATGTTCTCGGCCGGGCTGATCGGAACTTCCAAGAACGACGATACTGAACGAGAGTGACCGCCCAACCGTAAGCCTGCCCGCAGTAGCTGACTCGCGAAGCGGATCATCTACGAAGTCTTAAGGAACTACTCCGCGAATTCCATTCCGGTGTCGCAAGGCATTCTCTCCACTGGTCAGCGTGTACAATTCATAGCTTCGCAATGAACGATCAGCGCAAACTCATCATTGCCATCGACGGACCCGCAGGTGTGGGTAAAAGCACCATTGCGTCCCGCCTCGCCCGCAAGCTGGGCTACGCCAACCTGGAGAGTGGAGCTATGTACCGCGCCCTGGCGCTAAAGGCCATCGAGTGTGATGTTTCTTTCGACGACGAAGCCGCGTTGATCAAGCTGGCGCACGATTCCCGAATCCTGCTGGAGCCGGCATCGAATGGCACCCGAGTCCTGCTAGATGGGAAAGATGTCTCGCAGCGTGTACGCGAAACCGATGTAACCGCCGGGGCCTCGCGCGTTTCAGTCCATCCCCAGGTACGCCAGTGGATGGTCGCCCGCCAGCAGGAACTAGGCGCGGGCGGGGGCGTGGTCATGGAAGGACGCGACATTGGAACCAAAGTCTTTCCCCACGCCGACGTGAAGATCTTTCTCGACGCCGATCCCGTAGTCCGCGAGCAGCGCCGCCTGCAGCAACACAATCTGCGCGGAACCGCAGCCAAAGCCACCGCCGCCGAGCTGCGCGAACGCGACCACCGCGATCGCACCAGGGCGGCATCGCCGCTAGCCCCAGCCGACGACGCAACCATCATTGATTCCACTAGCTTGACGGAAGAAGAGGTATTGCGCCGCGTAGAAGAGTTGGTCCAGCAAAAGCTAGCCCCCTAACAAAATCGAGGACGGGCGTCTTGCCCGTTCTGTCATTTTAAGTTTTGTCATTCCGAGCAAAGCGAGGAATCTGCTGTTTTCATCCCAGCGATCGCTCCAACCTCCGATCGAACGCGCGCAGCCTACCTTTCAAGCCTCGAAAATTCCCACCTCGGGACCAATCCCAAAAGAAATACTCAACCGCGCAGACGCCGCCGCCTCCGCAGTGATATACAGAAACTGTCTCCCGTCGAATCTGGACTCACCATAGTGGTAGGTGACGTCCTATGCTGCGCCCTTTGTATTCGTGTGCTCATCTTCAATGGCTCTTTCTCGCCGCGATCCTGCTGCTCGCGATCCCGGTCTCCGCGCAAGACGCCTCCACCGGAGCCATTCGCGGCACCGTATTCGATTCCTCGGGGCGCCCCATCGTCGACGCCTCTATCGCCCTCGTCGACTCGGCTCAGGGCTTCCGCTACTTCGTCACTAGTGATGCCGCCGGACAATTCGTCTTCGAATTCCTCCCGCCCGGGGAGTATGCCGCCCGCGCCGTAGCTCCGGACATGTCTCCGCAAATTACGCCTCCGTTGCTGGTAAGCGCCGGAGCTACCACCAAACTCGACTTCAAACTGCAAGTCGGCGGAGCCAAAGAAATGGTCACCGTGGCCGGCGACCCTCCGCTAGTCGAAACTCAAGCCCACGCCGTCTCCTCGCTGATCGACAAACGCGCCATCGAAGAATTACCCCTAGACGGCCGCCGCTTCACCGATCTAGCCCTCTTAACTCCTGGAGTGACGCAAGACCCACGCGGCCTAACTTCGAGTTCAAACGGCGATCTGGCCTTCGGAGGCATTCGCGGATACCAGACCAGCTATCTCGTCGATGGCGACGACAACAACAACGCATTCTTCGCGCAGGCCCGCGGGCGTTATCGCGCTCCTTATCAGTTTTCCAACGAAGTAGTCCAGGAGTTCCGCGTCTCTTCAAACACTTACGGCGCAGATCTGGGACGAGCCGGCGGAGCGGTGATCAACGTGGTTACGAAGTCCGGATCGAACCAGCTGCACGGAACCGGATTCTATTTCATTCGCGACAGCGCTTTCGGAGCGACTCAGCCCTTCCTCGATTTCAAACCCCACGCTGAGCAACAGCAATTCGGTTTCACCGTGGGCGGGCCGATCCATCGCAACCGCGCGTTCTTCTTCGGCGGACTCGACATGCACATTTTCCATGTGCCTACAGTCGTGCGCTTCGTGGACGGAAGTGCGCAGGTCGTCCCGCAAGCTGGCCAACAGCCATTACACGATGGCGACTACGAAGCCAGTGATCAGGCAATCGTATTTGCCGCCGCAGCCCGTTTGTCCACGCTCGCCGGAGAGTTCCCGTCGGAGATGATTGGCAACGCGGGGTTCTTCAAGTTGGATTTCACCCTCAGCCCGCATGAAGCGCTCGCTATGCGCGTCAGCACTTCACGATACTCGGGGCTAAACAATGTCTTCCTCGACCCATCCAGCCCGCTGACCACCAACGCCATCAGCGAAAACGGCCAGGAACAGGTGATGACCGCAACCGCGGCAATCTCTCTGACCAGCACTTTTTCCTGGCGACTGATCAACCACCTCCGCGCCCAGTTCTCCTACGACCTGCAGCAATCCAGCAGCAACACGACCGATCCCCTAACCGTGGTCCGCAGCATCACCGACGGCTTTGGACGTTCCAACATTCTCCCCCGCCAGACTCGTGAACATCGCCTGCAACTCGCCGACACCATCAGCCTCGAAGGTCGACGCAACTCCTGGAAGCTGGGCGGCGACGCGCTGCTCACCTGGATCTACAACTATTTCCCCTCCCAGGCCGGCGGAGAATACATCTTCGATCTGATTAAAGTGGATCCCTTCACCTTCGAGCCGCAAGAAGCCGGATTGCTCTTGACCCCGCTCCGCGCCTACGCACACGACGTCCCGAAGTATTACATTCAGAATTTTGGTGCTCAATCGAGCCATCCCGACACCAACGAATACGCCGGATTCATTCAGGACACGATTCGCGCCACCAGCCACTTGGCCATCAGCCTCGGCGCCCGATATGACCTCCAGACCTTCACGAAAAAAGGCCTGCTGACAAACCCGTTGTGGCCGGACTCCGGCAAGATTCCTTACAACCCTAACAACTACGCACCCCGCGTCGGTCTGGCCTATGCCTTTGGCAACGAGCGCCCGCTGGTCGTCCGCGCGGGATACGGCTGGTTCTACACCCGAATCCCGCAGATTTACACCTCCACCATCGCAACCGAAAACGGATTCACCTCGACCAATCTCTTCCTCGATAATTCCAATTACTACGATCATCAAGTCTTTCCGCAGTATCCGAACGCATTGGTGAATTGCCCGCTCGACGCAACCACGTGCACTCTGCCGCCGAGCCTCGCGCAATTTGCCCAAGCCGGAGTCTCTGCCTTCTCGCCGAACTTCAAAACGCCCAAAGTCGAACAAGCCAGCCTGAACCTCGAGCAAGAGGTGGCCCACCGTTTAGCTGTCGGCGTTTCATACATGTACGTGCACGGAGTCGATCTGATTCGCGCTCGCGACGTGAACCTGCCGCCGCCGGCCAACGTCGAATATCCCGTCTACGACGACACCGGCAGCAACTTTCTGGGCACGTTCTATAACGTGGAATCCTTCTCCACTTGGCAAACGACGCCATCGTTCACCTGCCCATTTCCCCCTTGTATAAATCCGTTAGCCCGCCCAATCCCCCAACTGGGCAGCATCGACGTTTTCGAAAGCGCCGCCTCCAGCGTCTACAACGGAATGACCATCTCCATCCGACGCCAGATGACCAACGGCTTCTACTTCCGCCTCGCCTACACTTTCGCCAAAGCCATTGACGATGGCCAGGACGCCCTGGTCGCCGGCGAACCCGCCGTGGTGCAAAACTCCTATAACACCGCCGCCGAAAAAGGCCTGAGCGTCACCGACCAGCGCCACCGCTTCGTCTTTGCTTGGATCGCCGACCCAAAGCCTTTCGGACGAGAGCAGCCTCTTTTGTCCAAGGTATTCAACGATTGGAAGCTGGCGGGAGTGCTCACCTATGGCAGCGGGCGCCCAGAAAATGTAATGGTCTCGGGCGACCCCAATCAGGACGACAACGACACCAACGACCGGCTTCCCGGAGCCGGCCGCGATTCCTTCATCGGACCCGATTACTCAACTACCGACATCCGCCTGACGCGCCGCCTGTATCTTGGCGATCGGCTGAAGTTGGACTTGATTCTCGAATCCTTCAATCTGTTGAACCGCGACAACAAACGCGTCCTGGTCACGCAAGACGGACAGGAATCCGACACCGCCTACTTCATAAAGATCAGCAATGAACTCGGAGTCAACTATTACCCGGGCCACTTCCAGATTCCGACGAATCCTCTGCAAGCCACGACAGCCTATGCCCCGAGGCAAATCCAACTCGCCCTGAAAATGATTTTCTGAAAGGCGTAGACCGCGCGCGTGATTGTTCCTGGCAGCGGGTCGGTTTCGCTATGGCCGGATAAAACCAAGAACAAAAAGGACGCTAAGTTCCACAAAAGCTTTTGGCTAGGACTTCTTCGGGTATGTTCGTGTCCTCCGTGGTCACGTTTTGGCAAATTCACTTGAACTCTATTCCACTAGGAAAAGTAAGGAGAGAAATGGTAATCTTTTCTCCGTAAGATGTTAGAACTTCTGCTTAACCTGTGCTGGCTGCTGTTATTCGCGCCGGCATTTTGCCTCTGGGTCCGGCGTCGCTCCGGCTCACTCCAATCCGTCATCACACTGATCTGTTTGTTGTCTCTGCTTTTCCCAGTCATCTCCGTCACCGACGACCTGCACGCCATGCGTCAGGAGATGGAGGAATCCAGTCCCGGCAAGCGGATGCTCAAGCAAGCCGGAACCCACGCCGTAGGGGCGGGAAGTTTTAACCCGCAACCGGCTCATCTGATTTCCGCGATCTGGGTTCCGCAATGCAATGATGTCTGCGGACGGATTCATGATGCCCCGGCGAAAGTTTTCCTAACTGCCTGCACAGCGTTTTCTCCCTGCCGCGCCCCGCCTTCTTCGTCCCTCGCTTAGCCGAACGCCGTTTTACGCGGCGGACGGTTCCTTTTCTAATCCGAATTCTGTTTAGCGGGTGAATTGCCGCGACTGCGCGCGAGCTTTCCAAAGCGTGCTCACGCGGCGCCCAGTTGAAGCACGCGAACGTTGCTGCCGCTCGTCATCGAGATCACCGCTTCCTGCATGCTTCGCGTTCTTGACGGAGTGGAAAGATGATCCGTTACTTAGTCGATTTCGCACTCAACAATCGCATCATGGTGTTGAGCCTCGCCGTATTGCTCTTCATCTGGGGCGTAATCTCGTTTCATAACCTTCCCATCGAAGCCTACCCGGACGTAGCCGACACCTACGTGCAGATTATTTCTCAGTGGCCGGGCCGCGCCGCCGAGGAAGTCGAGCAACAAGTCACCGTCCCCCTCGAGGTTCAGCTCAACGGCGTCCCCCACCTCACCCATCTGCGCTCGGTGTCGCTCGCCGGACTATCCGTAATCACCATGATTTACGACGATGAGATCACGACCTTCGCCGCCCGTCAGGAAGTGCTCGATCGCCTCGCACAGGCAACCATGCCTGCTGGAGTCAACCCCGGCCTCGGCCCCGACTACAGCCCGACCGGGCAAATAATGTTCTACACCCTCACCAGCACCAATCCGCGTTACGACACCATGGAACTGAAGGCGCTGCAGGATTGGTACGTCCTCAATCAACTAAAGTCAGTCCCGAATGTCGTCGACGTCAACATTTTTGGTGGCCCCACTCGCGAATACCAGGTGCAGTTGGATCCGGGAAAGTTGGTTTCCTACGGCCTGACGATCGGCCAAGTCGAGCAAGCGCTTGCCAACAACAATAACAATGCCGGTGGCGGCTTCATCGAACGCGGTCAGCAGGCGCTGAATGTTCGCGAAGTCGGGTTGATGGAAAACACCGACGACATCGGCGCTACCGTCATCAAGGTCGTCAATGGAACACCGGTGCGAGGCCGCGATCTCGGAATCATCACTCAAGCTCCCAAGGTACGGCTGGGTCAGCTGGGTAAAACAATTCGCCACGACGACGGCACTTTGATTAACGACGACGATGTCGTCGAAGGCATCGTCCTGTTACGCAAAGGCGCCGAAGCTGACACTACCCTCGATGCACTTCACGAGAAGATCAAGCAACTTAACAACGGGCTCCTGCCCGTCGGAGTGAAACTCGTCCCCCACCTTGATCGCAGCGACCTCGTTCGCTACACCAGCCACACCGTCCTCCGCAATTTGACGCATGGTGTCTTGCTCGTCACCTTGATTCTCTTCCTGTTTCTCGGCAACGCACGCAGCGCCCTGATCGTCGCCATAACCATTCCATTCTCATTGCTGTTCGCTTCGATACTGCTCGACCTCAGCCACATTCCCGCGAATCTTTTGTCCCTAGGCGCCCTCGACTTCGGAATGATCGTCGATGGCGCGGTGGTGATGGTCGAAAATATTCTTCGCCACGCCGAGAGTCACATCGACGAGCATCGATCCCTGGTCCAGATCATTGGCGACGCCGCTCACGAGGTACAGCGCCCAGTTTTCTTCGCCATTTTCGTCATCATCACGGCGTATCTTCCCATCTTTACTCTGCAGCGTGTGGAAGGCCGTCTCTTCCATCCCATGGCGTGGACAGTCGCGTTTGCTCTGCTCGGCGCTTTGATCTTTTCTCTGTTGATCGCTCCCGTGCTCTGCAGTTTTCTCTTCCGCGGAAAGATCAAAGAGTGGCGCAATCCCGTGCTCGAATTCGTCATTCGCCGCTACCAGCACGGCCTGGAGTGGTGTCTTGATCATCAAAAAACGGTTGTCGCCGGAGCCGTCGCTCTATTTCTCATCATGTTGTTCATAAGCATGAGCGGATTGATCGGTTCCGAATTCTTGCCGCATCTTGACGAAGGTGCCATCTGGGTTCGCGGCACCTTGCCTCCGAGCACCGGCCCATCAAGCAGCATCGACCTGGCAAAAAAAGCACGCTTGATCTTGTCCGAATTTCCCGAGGTCACGCAAGTCGTCAGTCAGGTCGGCCGCCCCGATGATGGCAGTGACGCCAGCGGCTTCTACAACACCGAATATTTCGTCGACCTTCGCCCGCGTGCTCAATGGCGCAATCAGTTTCGCACCAAGGAAGACTTGATCGCCGCCATGGATCAGTCTCTGAGCCGGATTCCCGGCGTCATCTGGAATTTTTCCCAGCCCATTTCCGACAACGTCGAAGAAGCCGTTAGCGGGGTCAAGGGAGAGCTCGCGGTCAAACTTTTCGGCACCGATCTAAAGACGCTGGAGCAGAAAGCCAACGAGATTCAAGACGTGATGAACAAAATTCCCGGCGTCGCGGATCTCGGCACTTTCGAGGTCAGAGGACAGCCCAACGTAAATCTGATCGTGGATCGCGCCGCCGCCGACCGCTTCGGAATCAACGTCAGCGACGTGCAGGATGCCATCGAGACCGCCGTCGGCGGAAAAGCCGTCAGCCAGATTCTCGTCGGCGAACAACGTTACGACTTGACCGTCCGCTACCAGTCGCAATTCCGCGAGAACGTGGATGAGATTGCCGACATACGAATCATGGCGCCGTCGGGAGAACGAGTTTCTCTCGCCCAGCTATGCCACATCAAACTGGAAGACGGCGCTTCAACCATCTATCGCGAAGGCAACGCGCGCTATATCGCCATCAAGTACAGCGTGCGCGGACGCGATCTCGGCAGCACGGTTCGCGACGCCATCGCTGAAGTGCATGACAAAGTCCAGTTGCCCGAAGGCTATCACCTCGACTGGACCGGAGAATACGAAAGCCAGCAGCGCGCCAACCGCCGGCTCGCTATCGTCGTTCCCATCACCATCCTTCTCATTTCTCTCATTCTCTATTCCGCATTTTCCTCGTGGAAGTGGACCGGGCTCATCCTGTCCGTCGTTCTGCTTTCGCCGTTAGGCGGATTCATCTCTCTCCTCATAACCGGAACTCATTTCAGCGTCTCTTCCGGCCTGGGATTTCTCGCCCTGATCGGCGTCTCCGTGCAGACCGGAGTCATCATGGTCGAATACATCAACCAGCTGAGAGTCCGCGGACGCACCGTCCATGACGCAGCCCGTGAAGGCGCGTCGCTGCGGCTTCGCCCCATCATGATGACCATGCTGGTGGCCACGCTCGGGCTCTTGCCCGCCGCAATGTCGCACGACATCGGCTCCGATTCACAACGGCCCTTCGCCATTGTGATCGTCGGCGGCCTCACCTTTGAATTGTTGATCAGCGTCTTCCTGTTGCCAACGTTGTACTGCTTCTTCGCCCGTCCGGGCGACAAACTCCCGCCGCCCGAAGGCCGCTTCCTCGAGGAGGGCGAGCATGTCGACTAGGACAGACCGCAGAGAAACGTCAACTTCTTCCGGGGGGACGGAAATGAGCGCGTGGTCTTCGTTGCGGTTTCGCGATGCTCCGATCGGCGTGATCGGACTGCTCTCGGTTGCCCTGGCTGTGATACTGCTTCCCTTCATCGCACTCAGCCGAACTCAACCGTCGCTCAACGCGGCACTCGGAATTGTTTTCTTCCTTTTCGCGCCCGCGATCCTGAGCGCTCTGTACTCTCTCTTTTTCGAAAGATCAAAAGTATATGGCGGATTTGATCTGGGGCTCGCAGCCATCGTCGTCCTGGTGCAACCGTTCACCTGGTACTGGGTGATCCTTTATGTTCCCGTCGCGTTAGTCTTTCTGATTCTCTGTGTCGTTGTCTGGCTCTTAGAACGCAAACCAAGCCTTTGAGACCAGAAATATCTCCTCGCGCAGCCGGGTACCCCACGTCTCGCGGTTTTCGAGATGTGGGATCCACACCAACCGTCATCTTGAGTGCTGTAGCTTCCTCGCGCAGCCAGGAAAGCTACGAACTCGAAAGATGTTGTCCCAACTGGTTGATGCTCCCGCCATCCCCATGTTAGGGTAGTGAGTTTCACCATCCCGGCAGCCTAGCCACTGCTTTGATCGAGGGACCATTGCCCGCTGTTTCAACGACCACGCCGACTGTTCGCAAGACCGCACTCAACACCGTCCATCGCCAGCTGTGCGCGAAGATGGTCGATTTCAATGGTTGGGACATGCCGGTCGAATACCCGTCGGCGGGAGGCATTATCGCCGAGCACAATGCGGTTCGGACCGGCGTGGGCATCTTCGACGTCTCGCACATGGGAGACATTCGGCTGCACGGGCCTGAGGCGCTGGCCGCGGTTCAGCATATTTCGATGAACGATGCTTCGCGGCTCGCCATCGGACAGGCGCAGTATTCAGCGCTGCTCTATCCACAGGGTACGTTTGTCGACGACGTGATCGTGCACCGCCTGGGCGAAGACGACTACCTACTGGTAATTAACGCGGGCACGCGGGAGAAGGACGTTGACTGGGTGCGTGGCAACGCCAGTCAATTTAACTGCCAGGTCGAAAATCTTTCCGACGATTTTACCCAGATCGCGATTCAAGGTCCCAAGGGCGTGAAACTGCTGCAGAAGCTCACCGACGCCGATCTTTCCGCAGTGAAATTTTATTGGGTGACGCGCGGGACGGTATGTGGGCTCAATAATATTTTGATTGCGCGCACCGGCTACACTGCCGAAGACGGATTCGAGATCTACGTGCCTGCCGACGAAGCCACCAGCGCCATGGTCTGGAACAAAGTATTGGAGGCGGGAAGGGAGTTCGGCGTCGTCCCTTGCGGCTTGGGCGCTCGCAACACTTTACGTCTCGAAGGCGCGCTGTCGCTCTACGGACACGAGATTTCAGATACGATCAATGTGTGGGAAGCGAACCTCGATCGCTTCTGCAAGATGGAGAAGCCGGACTTTATCGGCCGCACGGCCCTTGAACAAGCGAAGCGCGCAGGCCTGAAGCGAACATTGATCGGACTCGAAATGATCGAGCGCGGTATTGCCCGCGATGGCTACAAAGTTTTTGACGACGGCGGGCGCGAAATTGGCTACGTCACAAGCGGATCGTATGCGCCGTTTTTGAAAAAGAACATCGCGCTGGCGTATGTGCCTCCCGAATTCAATGCTGTGGGATTGCATGTGAAGGTCGAGTGCCGCAGCCAGGGCGTGAAAGCACAGGTTGTGCCAACGCCGTTTTACAAGCGTCCGAAGAAGGGTTAGAGCATTGGAGTTGGTAGTACTTCTTGGAGATTGTCATCCCGAGCAGAGCGAGGGACCTGCATCTCCTCGAAGACAAGAAACTGCAGATTTCTCGCGCCGAAACCTGGCGCTCGGAACGACAAGGTTTTAAAAGTACAAAGAGCCAGGAGCTAGAAGCCAAGTCATGCCTTATCCAACCGATTACAAATACACCAAAGAACACGAGTGGATTAAGTCCGATGGCAAGATCGCAACCATCGGCATTACCGACCACGCGCAGGAGTCGCTCGGCGACATCGTTTTCGTCGAATTGCCCAAGCCGGGCGCGGAGATTACCGCAGGTAAGACGTTTGGCTCAGTTGAGTCGGTCAAAGCGGTTTCCGACCTCTACGCGCCTGCCTCCGGCACCGTTGCTGAAGTCAACGGCGAACTGGCGACAGCGCCTGAAAAGATCAACAAAGACGCGCACGGCTCCTGGATGATCAAGCTGACGCTGAAAGATCCGAACGAGTTGAATGGACTGCTCTCAGCCGCGGACTACGAAAAGTTCGTAGCGGAAGAAGGGGGATAGAATCACCACAGAGACACAGAGAACTTCTTTGGCTCTTCTTTCTCTGCGGCTGTGTGCCCTTGTGGTGATAAATGGCAATCGTCAATCGAACTGACTACTGGTTACATCTAATGTAATTCCTATGCGATATCTGCCGAAATCTCCTGCCGACCGCGAAGCCATGCTGAAAGCCATTGGCGCGCGTTCGATTGACGACTTGTTCGCCCCAATTCCCGCCGAGTACCGGCTCAGTCGCGATCTCAAAGTTCCGCGGCAGATGGCCGAATCCGAAATCGTGGACTGGTTCCGTGAGCGCTCGCGCGAAAACGGCGATGGCCGCTTTGCCACGTTCCTCGGTGCCGGCGCTTACTATCACTATCGCCCGGTGATCATCGATTCTCTGATTTCGCGCGGAGAGTTCCTCACCGCCTACACGCCGTATCAAGCCGAAATTTCCCAGGGCACACTGCAATCCATCTTCGAATTCCAGACCATGATCTGCGAGTTAACCGGCATGGAAGTAGCCAACGCCAGCATGTATGACGGATCAACCGCCGCTGCTGAAGCAGTAATGATGGCCGCGCGGCTTACTGGACGGCACTCGGTGGTGATTGCGCGCAGCGTGCATCCAGAGTATCGAGAAGTTTTGGCTACTTACGCGCATCATCAGGGCATGCCGCTGGTCACGGTGCCGTTCGCTGATAACGCGCGCGTCGACCTGGACTCGCTGGAAAAATCTATTACGACGGACACGGCTTGCGTACTGATTCAATCGCCGAATTTCTTTGGAACGATTGAAGATGTCGACGCCATCGCAGCGATCGCGCACAAGCACGGCGCGATGCTGGTGGTGTCAATCGCGGAAGCGGTCTCGCTCGGCATCGTTGAGCCTCCGCGAAAGGCAGATGTGATCGCGATGGAAGCGCAATCGTTCGGCGTGCCGCTTGGTTTCGGCGGACCTTATTGCGGCGTGATCGCTACGCACGAGCAGTTTGTGCGTCAGATGCCCGGCCGGCTTGTGGGTCAGACAACGGACAGAAATGGCAAACGAGGATTCGTCTTAACACTGGCCACGCGGGAGCAACATATCCGGCGCGAGAAAGCGACCTCGAATATCTGCACCAATCAGGCGCTGATTGCGCTGATGGCCAACATCTTCATGACGATCTACGGAAAGGTTGGCTTGCGGGAACTGGCAAAACAGAATTTAGCTAAAGCGGCGTACGCTTCTCAGCAGTTCAACAAGCACGCAAAAGTATTGTTCTCCGGGGCGCCTCGCTTCAACGAGTTCGTGGTACAGACCGGCGAAGAACCTTACGCGATCAACGGGCGGCTTCTAGAACAGAAAATTGTGGGTGGACTGCCGCTAAAGAAGTTTTATCCCGAACTCGGCAACGCTGCGTTGTGGTGTTGCACCGAGATGAGTACGCGCACGACGATTGATACCGCGGTCGAATCCGTCGCCGAAAGTGAACGCCTCGCAAAATCTACCAAAGATCATGCCGATGTGCAGGAGGTGGCGCGATGAAGCACGCCACTCCCAAAGCTACTCGCCATATCAACCAGAATGAAGGGCTAATTTTCGAGAAGTCCTCGCCCGGCAAAGCCGCGTGGAAGCTGCCTCCGCTCGATGTCCCTGAGGTCGACGCGTCCAAGCTTCTGGGTTCGAGCGAAAGAAAAGATCTAGGCAATATGCCCGAGGTCAGCGAGATCGAAATTATACGCCACTTCACCCGTCTGTCGACGTGGAACTACGCCATCGATCTCGGCATGTATCCGCTGGGTTCCTGCACCATGAAGTACAACCCGCGGGTGAATGAAGTGGTCTCGCGTTTAGACGGCCTTGCCAACGGGCATCCTTATCAGCCAGAGAAAGTGTCGCAGGGCGCATTGCGCATCCTACAAACTCTCAGCGAATGCCTGATCGAAATCACCGGCATGGAAGCGATTACGTTGCAACCCGCTGCTGGAGCCCACGGGGAGCTAACCGGGTTGCTGATGGTGCGCGCGTACCACGAATCGAAAGGCGCGCCGCGCAAGAAGGTTTTGATTCCCGACTCTGCCCACGGAACCAACCCGGCAACCGCTGCCATGGTCGGCTATGCCGTCGAGAATCTGAAATCGAACGCGCAGGGCATGGTCGACGTCGCCGCTTTGGCGTCACAGATGAACGAAGAAGTTGCCGCGCTGATGTTGACCAATCCCAACACCCTGGGCGTCTTTGAGCAGGAGATTCACAAGATCGCCGACATCATGCACGCCAAGGGTGGCCTACTCTATATGGACGGTGCAAACATGAATGCGCTGGTCGGGAAGGTGCGCCCCGGAGATTTCGGCGTGGACTTGATGCATTTGAATCTGCACAAGACATTTTCCACACCCCACGGCGGCGGCGGCCCCGGCTCCGGTCCAGTTGCGATCAAGAAGATTCTCGAGCCGTTCTTGCCAACGCCCATCGTCATCACAAAGCCCGACGGTTCGCTCGGCTTCGAATACAACCGTCCGCAGACGGTCGGCCGGGTGCGTGCCTTCTATGGAAACTTCGGAATGTTTGTCCGCGCTCTCGCCTACACGCTGGCCAATGGTCCGGACGGTCTGCGCCAGACCACGGAAGACGCGGTGTTGAACGCCAACTACATTCGTAAAGGACTCGAAGGCGTTTACGATCTACCCTACTCCACGCCGACCATGCACGAAGTGGTCTTCAGCGATAAAGTGCAGGCGAAAAAAGGCGTGAAGACAATGGACATCGCCAAGCGGCTGATCGATTACGGCTTCCATCCTTATACGACGGCCTTTCCGCTGATCGTTCCGGGAGCGCTGATGATCGAGCCCACCGAGAGCGAGCCGAAAGAAGAATTGGATTTGTTCATTGAAGCCATGAAGTCGATCGCCGAAGAAGTCGAAGAAGATCCGCAGATGGTGCTGGCCGCGCCCCACACGACGCGAGTGTCGCGGCTAGATGAAACCGCCGCCGCGCGGAAACCCGTCCTGCGCTGGAAACCGGCGCAATAACATATTCGTACTTACGACACCGCCGCCGGGTAGAGACGTAGCTAGCTACGTCTCTACAGCGGAAGTGTCTCGCTCTACTTTTTCTCGTCGATGCCTATCGAGGCCTGCGTATTTTCCCAACTCATGCTCAGCGTGCAGCTTCCGCCCATCGAGGCCAGAGCGATGGTGAAGTTCTCGACCGGCGCCGATGTCGATGAAACTTTCATGTCCACCCGTGCCAGTTCGTCTGCCTCATACTTATAGGGGATGCCCCACTCTCCGGTTTTCTTGTTAATGATCAGCGTCCATTTGTCCGCGTTGGGCACGGTAAAGATCGTATAGTTGCCGGCAGAAACATCTTTACCGCCCACGTTCACGTCAGCGGTGGTCACAAAAGTTGTGGCTTCGTTGGCGCCGGTTCGCCAAACCTCGCCATACGGCACGAGCCCGCCGAAGATCTTGCGACCCTTCGCTCTTGGGCTGGAATAAGCAATGGTGACGGTCTTGCCATCTGAGAACTTGCATTGCGCCTGCGCGGGTGGGCTCGCCGGTTTCTTGTCCTGGCAAGCACCAAGCACGGTGAAGATGAGCAACAGAGAAGTCAAGACTACGATTTGCTTTTGCACGGCTTTCTCCTGTGTGAGCATTTAGCGATTGGCACTTAGCAGTTAGCACTGGCCTCACGATGACCCTGGGCTGGCAAGTGCCAACTGCTAATTGCCGGTTTCTACCTGCTTTGACGTAACCATCCGTGATTTGGACAGCACGGATTCGAACAAAGCGCTTCGCAATTATGCCCCATGCTTGACGGCGTTACAATCTGATCATGCCGGTATTCGACGAGAAGCAGGAAGAACTGGAACACTACGAAACCATGATGGGCGTCCCGCGCGGGCGCCTCGCCGTCACCATGGACATGATCACCGACGCCATGGCGCTGGTTGGACAGCACGGCGTTTACTGCCAAAGCCAGCGCTGGCCGGGCAAGCCAGTGATGGATATTCAGATGGTAATGAAGAATTTGACCGACGCGAAGGAGTTGATCCAGAGCGTAATGGAGAAACTGAAGACCACGTGACTACGTGTGGCGCGGGATGACAATCATAGAAGACTCTACGCCAGCGTGTACTTTCCCCGCTCGATCACTCTCTGTGCGATCTGCTGCCGCAACTCGATCGTATTGAAAGGCTCGTGCTTCGCTAACCGGCGCAAAATTGCCAACTGCGTGCGCAGCATGTCGCCATCAGCCACGGCGGCAATCACTTTCTTCGCGGCGGCTTCGATCTTTTCCATCGCCTGCGAGAGATAAACGCGCGTCATCGCAATTGGAAGGGAAGCGGCGTTTTCTCCATTGCGTTCGACAATCTTCTGCGCGCGTAGCACAGCCGACTCCATCGCGTAGGTTTCGATCACCATGTCAGCAATCGCTCCCATAATTTCCTGCTGATCCTGAATCGCCTGCATGTATTTCTGCGTGGCCGCGCCCGCCACAAATAAACCAAGCTTTTTCGCCGACCTCACCAGCTTTCGCTCTTCCGCGAGCGGCCCATCAAATTCTTCACCCGTGGACGGTCCCGACAGGACTTCGTCCATCAAGTTCTTAATCGCCGGCATAAGCGGCAACTGGCCTGACATGGCACGCTTCAGCAGGAAGCCGGTAATAATTAGCCGGTTGATTTCATTCGTGCCTTCGAAGATGCGGTTGATGCGGGCATCGCGATAAGACCTCTCAGCCGAATACTCTTCGACGAAGCCGTAGCCGCCGTAGATCTGGACCGTCTCATCGACCGCGTAGCCGACCATCTCCGAGCCCCACACTTTAATGATGGAGCACTCGACGGCGTATTCCTCAATGGCCTTTCGGGTCTCTTTCGCAGCGTCGGCCCCGTTCTTGTCGACCTCGGAAAGCGCAACGTCCATCATCCCGACCGTGCGGTAGACCAGAGCTTCGCCGGTGTAGATGCCGACTGCCATGTTCGCCAGTTTTTCGCGAACTAGGCCGAAGTCGGCGATCACTTTGCCAAAGGCCTTGCGCTGCTTGGCGTAGCCGATGGCACTTTCCAGCGACATCCGCGCCCCGCCAACCGACATCGCGCCCAGCTTGAACCGGCCCACGTTCAGAATATTGAAGGCGATGACGTGCCCCTTGCCGATTTCGCCGAGCAGGTTTTCGACAGGAACTTTGCAGTCGTTCAGAATAATCGGGCAGGTGGACGATCCGCGGATGCCCATCTTGTGCTCTTCGGCACCGATGGAAAATCCAGGGAAAGATTTCTCCACTAGAAACGCCGTGAACTTCTCCCCGTCGACTTTGGCGAAGACGGTGAACAGGTCGGCGAATCCGGCATTGGTGATCCACATTTTTTCGCCGTTGAGAATGTAATGCTTGCCGTCTTTCGAAAGCTCAGCGCGCGCGCGGCAATTCAAAGCGTCGGAACCGGAAGAAGCTTCCGACAAAGCGTAAGCGCCGACAATCTCTCCCGCAGCCAGCCGGGGCAGATATTTCTTCTTCTGCTCTTCGGTGCCAAAATACACGATGGGCAGCGTCCCAATGCCAGTGTGCCCGCCCCAGGTCGTAGCGAAGCCAGCGTACTTGGCAATGTGATCGGCGATGACCGCGGCGGTGACTTTGTCCATCTCCAGCCCGCCGTAAGCTTCCGGAATCTCAGCGGAACTGAGCCCGAGTTCGCCAGCCTTCTTCAGCAAATCGCGCGTGATGGAGAAATCTTTATGCTCCATCTTCTCGATGTTGGGCACGATCTCGTTGACGGCGAACTCCTCGGCCGTCTGGCCGATGAGCAGGTGCTGTTCGGTGAAGTCTTCGGGCGTGAAAACTTCGTCGGGCTTGCGCTCTTCGAGAAGAAAGCTGCCACCAGAGATTCTGGTCTGCGGAACTGCTGTCGTCGTAGCCATATTTAATCGAATCACCTCAACACAATCTCACCACAGAGGCACGGAGAACATTTCCAATTCTATAGGTTGAAAATCAATAAATCTCTGTGACTCTGTGCCTCTGTGGTGAGAAGAAGGGCCTGTCCTTTCGTACCTGGTTAAGCCAAATTCTCGAAAATCCCAGCCGCGCCCATGCCGCCGCCTACGCACATAGTCACAAGCCCGTACTTCGCGTTGCGCCTTTTCATCTCTCGAATAATCGTGGCTGTCAGCTTGGCCCCGGTACAGCCTAAAGGGTGGCCCAGCGCGATCGCTCCACCGTTAGGATTCACCCGCTCGGGATCGAGACCGGCCTCTTTGATCACCGCCAAAGACTGAGCAGCGAAAGCTTCGTTCAATTCGATCACGTCGATGTCGGCGAGCTTGAGTCCAGCCATTTTCAGGGCTTTCGGGATGGCGAATACTGGCCCGAGTCCCATTTCTTCAGGTTTGAATCCGGCAGTGGCGAAGCTCACGTAGCGCGCCAGCGGCTTGATGCCTAACTGCTTGGCGCGTTCTGCGGACATAACCACGGCCGCGGCCGCTCCATCGGACATCTGCGAAGAATTGCCCGCCGTTACGCTTCCCTTTGCATGGAACGCGGGCTTCAGCGAGAGGAGCGCCTCGAGCGAAGTGTCGGCTCGCGGGCCTTCATCTATTGTGAAGACGATCTCTTGCCGCTTCGGTTTCGAGCCGTTGGGCGTGGTAAAGCTCACCGGCACGGGGACAATTTCATCCGCGAATTTGCCAGCCTGAATCGCGGCCAGCGCTTTTTGATGGCTGCGCAGCGAGAATTCATCCGCAGCCTCGCGGGTGATCCGGAAGCGCTGCGCCAGTCTCTCAGCCGTGAGGCCCATAGAAAGATAGGCGTCGGGATAATGGTCGACCAGCCAGGGGTTCGGCGAGATTTTATGCCCGCCCATGGGAATCATCGACATGGATTCCGTGCCACCGGCCACGATGACTTCCGCACCTCCGCTCATGATGCGTTCCGCCGCCATGGCGATCGCCTGCAGGCCGGAAGAACAGAAGCGGTTGATGGTCAGCGCCGAGACTTCGACCGGCAGGCCAGCACGCAACGAGGCGATGCGCGCCACGTTCATCCCCTGCTCGGCCTCAGGCATGGCGCAGCCCAGGATGACGTCTTCTATTTCCTTGGCGTCAATCTGCGGCACGCATTCGAGCACGCCTTTGATTGCGATCGCGGCAAGTTCATCAGGACGGGTACCGCGCAGCGTGCCTTTGAAGGCGCGTCCCACCGGCGTGCGGACAGAAGAAGCGATTACGACTTCACGCATAAGTGTCCCCCAGTTCCTAGATCGCTGGTCTGCGGTTTTCGAGTGAACGATTCTTGTACATCTTCAATTCCGCAGCGTCTTGCCCGTTTTCAGCGTGTGCTGAATCCGCTCTTGTGTCTTCTTTTCGCCGCACAGCGACTTGAAACCCTCGCGCTCCAGGTCGAGAATGTATTGCTCACTCACCGGCGTTCCTGCCGTGACATTTCCGCCGCAAAGGACTTCGGCGATCTTCGTAGCCAGCGTCACTTCGTATTCGGTGATGTATTCGCCCTGCCGCATCAAGTGAACTCCCATCTTGAGCGCCGCCAGAATATTCTCTCCAGGAGCGGGAATGTCAGTGCGCGGCTGCGGAGGCTCGTATCCCGCGCGAACCATCTCCAGCGCACGCGATTTTGCATCGCTCAGAACGCGCTCCCGGTTCATGGTAATGTTGTCCGAATCCCTCATAAAACCAAGCCCGCGAGCCTCATGTGCCGACGTCGCAACTTTAGCCGTCGCGATCGTCTCAAAGATTTTCTTCATGGCCTCCATCAATTCGACCGACTCGCCTCGTCCTCCCGGCCGAATCGACTCCGCGCTGTCGATCGCCCTCAGCAGCATCTCTTTACAACCTCCAGCGCCCGGAAGCAATCCGACGCCAACTTCCACCAATCCCATATAAAGCTCCGCGTGCGGCTGAAGTGCCGGAGCATGCAACGAAATCTCCGTCCCTCCACCAAGCGTCAACCCAAACGGTGCAACCACCACCGGCTTCGGCGAAAACTTGATCGCCTGCGTCATCCCCTGAAAACTCCGAATGGCAAGCTCGACATCATCCCACTCCTCTTCCTGGATCGACATCAGCAGCAGCATAAGATTCGCGCCCACAGAAAAGTTCGTCGCGTCATTCGTGATGACGAAGGCCTCGAACCCATCGCCAGGCCCGCCCGCCTTCAAAGTCTGCGATATCAGTTGCACGATGTCGCTGCCGATCGTGTTCATCTTGGAATGAAACTCGATGCAACCCACGCCATCCCCAAGATCCACCAGCGACGCTCCAGAATTCTTCTTCACCACTCCATGCGATTTCCTCGCAACCTCAACCGACCAGAAACCGGATGGAACCTCGACCGCCTTATAACCCACCGTACCGAAATCGAAATACTCCCGCCCCGACGCCGCTTTCGGATCATCCAAATACCACGCCTTCTTCCCCGAAGCCAGCAACTGCTCGACATTCGCCGCCACCGGACGATTTTCTCTCTTCATGCGCTCGACGGTCGCCTCAACTCCCGCCGCATCCCAAAGTTCAAATGGCCCCAACTCCCAATTGAAACCCAACCGCATGGCGCGATCGATCTCCACGATGGAATCCGAAATCTCCGGAATGCGATCAGCCGCGTAGTTCCACAGATCGGACAACGCCGCCCACAGAAACGCGCCCGCGCGATCGTTCTTCTGCGGAGCGCCGCCATCAAATCCCAGCAACATGCGAACCCGCGCCCCGGTCTGCTCCACATTCTTCGCCATATCGAGGGCAGGGAACTTCGGCTTCTGCCGCGGACGATACTCCAACGTCTTCCAATCCAGCGCCAGCCGCTCATCCTCGCCGCCAGCGCTTTTGACTTTCTTGTAAAAACCGCCTTTGGTTTTATCGCCCAACCATGTCCGCTCCAGCATCTGCCGGTAAAAATCCGGCAACGACCCAGAGCGCTCGTCAGCCATGTTCGCAACCACGTGCCCCAAAATATCCAACCCCACTAAATCAATCGTTCGAAACGTCGCCGACCTCGGCCACCCTACAGCCTGCCCAGTCAGCGCATCCACATCCTCGATGCTCAGATCCATCTCCTGCATCAAGCGCATGACGTTCAACACGGAAAACGTTCCGATACGATTGGCGATGAAGTTTGGCGTGTCCTTGGCGAGCACGATGCCCTTGCCAAGATGAATGTCGCAGAAATGGCCAACGGCCTCCATCAAGGTGCGATCGCTGTCCGGAGTAGGAATAATTTCCAGCAGGCGCATATACCGCGGCGGATTAAAAAAGTGCGTGCCAAACCACGACCGCCGAAACTCGTCGGAAAATCCCTCTGCAATCTTTCCCACCGGAAGCCCGCTGGTGTTGGTCGTGACAATCGTCCCCGGCTTGCGAATGGCTTCCACCTTCCGCAACAAAGCTCGCTTGATATCGAGCTTCTCGACCACGGCTTCGATGATCCAGTCGACCTCAGCCAGCCGCTTCAGGTCGTCGTCGAAGTTGCCGATAGTGATCAGGCGCGCCAGCGGCGGTTCCATGAACGCGGCCGGCTTGGATTTCTTCGCCGCCTCGAGCCCCGCCGCGGCAATCTTGTTCCGCGCCGCACCATCCGCATCCGGCGGAACAATGTCCAGCAGGTAGCTCGGAACCCCCGCATTCGCAAACTGCGCCGCAATCCGTGCGCCCATGGTTCCAGCACCGAGAACGGCAACTTTATGAATTCGTTTCATCAATCGAGCACTCCAATCCTGAAGGCTAGATGTCTCGCGGAAATGAAGCAAGCTACGTTTTGACACACATTGTAGAAACGTTGCTTGCAACGTTTCTGCTTTGCCACACAAAGAGAAGATCCCTGTGCTCAAGCAGTGTATTCGTCGCTATATCGTTTTTACCACCAGGACCACCGCGGAAGGAAAAGCTGCAAAAACCGCAGGCGCGTGCCGCATTGGATGTGGGGTGAGGATGGCAGCGGCACGCGCCTCAATCAAGTTGGTCCCAAGATAGACTTCACCTGCACCTGCGTCAAGGTCACACGTCACACCTTCATGTGATGGGCAACCCTGCGGAAGACCCTCCCAATTCCGGATGTCCCTTCACGTAAACCTGTGCCCGGCCAACCACATCCTTCTCCCCGCGATACGCCAGTTTCCGCACAGCATCCTCCAGTGGAATCCACAGCGCCCGCTTCACTTCGATCCGCATCTCCGGCTCGATGTCATCAATCTCGCCCGCCTGGTAGAGGAAAAGGTAAAAACTCACAATCTTGAAAACCCGCTCTCTCCCGCCCCACGTGCGCACATAGGCGTATTTGATATCCGCCAGTTTCGTCACCGGAATCGCAGTCAGCCCGGTCTCTTCCTCCACCTCGCGCACCGCAGTCTGCTCCGCCTTTTCCCCCGGATCGACCAACCCCTTGGGCAGCGCCAATAACATTTTTTGCGATGTTTTCTTCTTTCCCGCTACCGGAGCGGTTTCGGCAGGTTCCTTTTGGGGCTCAATCACGGCCAGTTGCCATCCGTCCGGCCCGCGCCTTACCACCACCCCGCCAGCCGAAATTTCCCGAATCATATGCCCCAAGCTATCAGAAACACAGGACTTAGTCACTGTGACTGGTAACCTCGCGTAACTCGCCCCCGTAATCTGGCGCAACCGGCCCTGCCATGAAACGATAATCCTTGAAGTGGCATCTCATGTGCCAGCCACAGAATCGCCGGGCAAGACCGGGAATGGTGTGAGGTCCCCGTGAAGAGTCTGGACAAGATTATTCGTTCCGTGCAGGCCTTCGGACGCGGCCTTTCCGGGCAGCCCTCGGGCCCCGGAGCACGTTGCCCCAGCGTCGGCATCGGCTTGGCCCTTGGCGGAGGCTTCGCCCGTGGCATCGCCCACGTCGGCGTCCTGAAAGTTCTCGAAGAAGAAAACATTCCCATTAGCTATATCGCTGGCACCAGTGTCGGCGCACTGATCGGCGCCGCCTACTGCAGCGGAATTTCTGCCGACGAACTCGAACAAGTAGCCGCCCGCGTCCGCTTCAAACACATTGCCAGTTGGACGCTCTCCCGCTACGGCTTCGCCAGCAACCAGCGCATGATCGGATTCCTCAATCATCTGCTCAAAGTAAAAACCTTCGAAGAGCTGCGCATCCCTCTCGCCGTCACCGCAACCGATTTTTCGACCGGCGAAGGCGTGCTGTTTCACTCCGGCCCACTCGTCGATCCGGTTCGCGCCAGCTGCGCCTATCCCGGAATGTTTCTCCCGGTAAAAATTCGCGGACGCCTGCTCATCGACGGCATGCTCTCGCATCCCGTCCCCACCAGGCCGCTCCGCCAAATGGGAGCCGATCGAGTCCTCGCCGTGCATTTGAAAGGCAAATGGGCCGGAAAGGATGGCCCACGCCATTTATTCGACGTGATCGGCCAATGCTTCGCCATCGCCCAGGAGATGAACAGCAATCAGTGGAAGCCCGTCGCCGACCTCATCGTCGAGCCCGACGTCAACGGCTACAAATACGACGCCTTCGAACACAGCGCAGCCCTGGTGAAAGCCGGAGAAATCGCCACCAGAGCCGCCCTCCCAGAAATCCGCAAATGGCTCCACGCACAACCTCACCGCCAAAACCTGGCCCAACCGGCTACAGCCCAAGCCGACTAAGTCCTAAATTTTTCATTCGAAAATAATTTTGCCATTCTGAGCGAAGCGAGGACGATACCCTAAATTTGTCTTTCCGAGCGGAGCGCGGAATCTGCTTTCGCCCGCAGCACGAAGCAGCAGATTCCTCACGCCAAGGACGGCGCTCGGAATGACAATAATTGTTGCTGGAAGAAGAAACGCAGTCCGAGAGAAAAACAACCCAAACAAAATTGTCATTCCTTCTATAACAACGCCGGCATGTCAAGGGCGTACGGGAGCGTTGACGCTTTGGTTTTGAGAAGCGCCTGAGGCCGCGGAATCCTTGGCAAAGCCAAGGACTCCCAACGAAGGATCCCTGCACTCCGTGTAGCGTACTGCCCTTGCCGGAGAGATTCGAAGAGGTAGGCCCACGCGCTGCACAAAAACTCTCGATTAGTATCAGGGGATGCCTTCACGCCAACTGTCATCTTGGAGCGAAGTAGCTTCCTCCGCGAAGCGAGGAAGCTACGGAGTCGAAGACCCCTACCCGCCATCGCTCGAAATATCACAAAATTCGCAGGAAGAACCTGGCCTCAGCCCTACCCAAGCCAGCTTATTCCGCCTCAAGCCCAGTCGTCGACGCTACCGACGTAGTCTCGACAAACTTCCCATCGCGATAAAAGGTGCAGATCACTCGATCCTGTTCGACAACTCCACCGAGGATGGCTATCGCTTGATAGCGATCTTGAGTGCAACGGGAAATCAATGGTGCGAGCCGAAGCCGCCGTGGGTCCGGTTGGCAGTGCTCCAATAATCAAACCCAGTCATAAGCCGTTGAGCCCCATCCCGCCTTTGCCGGCGAGGGCGCCCGCGCGACACACGATCCCGCCCGGTTACTAAAGTCC
>Ga0206933_1028_pt1 | contig 40210 bp, 28 predicted proteins | sample Alteio_BWOrgHeat_15_FD_152937 | JGI IMG/M metagenome (GOLD analysis project Ga0206933, IMG submission 152937) | Enriched cells from forest soil in Barre Woods Harvard Forest LTER site, Petersham, Massachusetts, United States -... | ecosystem: Environmental > Terrestrial > Soil > Temperate forest >... | reverse complement strand
ACTTTCCAAATCGCGGTCAATGTCGGCATGGTCATCGGTTTTATGCCGGTCACCGGAATTCCTTTACCGTTAATGAGTTACGGCGGATCTTCGGTGTTATTCACGTTTCTGGCGCTGGGTGTGGTGATGAACGTTCGCATGCGCCGTTTTGTGAACTAGGCATCGGGCCGTCACGGCAGCAACAAGGGTTGCGATTTTTGCTTTCGCCCCGAAAAAACGGCGCGGAAGACAGATTTATCAGTAGTATTTTCAATCACTTCGCCGGCAGGTTTCGATTGCAAACAGCCCCGGCAGGATTGGGTGAATGAGCACGCAGAGACGGGTAGTCCGTTTGCAGCGATCTGAGTTTTCGGAACTCACCGGAACCGGGATCCCATCGTCGGTTGACCATGGGAAATTCGGTCCGGTTCAGCGGTTTCGCTGCGCTGCTGATGGCTTAACGGCATCGTCGTTCCGATTCGGAACAGGCGAGTTGGCCACAAACTCTCTGAGCTTCGGTAGTCGCTGTGCATGGCAGTCCAGCCCTCGGGCAGGATTTTTCGCCGAACAGCTTCTCTTGGTTTCTCCCCTCCTCACCGGTGGTTTTCAGCCCAGGCAACGGTGGCACAGCTCTATCTGTGTCTCCACAGTTTTTGCTGAAACCAAGCAGTCGGCCTCGCCGCAGGTCCTGATGGGCGTTTGCCCCAGGCCGGAAAGGCACTATGGCCAAGGAAATTTGTATCTCCAGCACGCCGCACGAAACGCGGCTTGCGATTCTGGAAGACGATCAGCTCGCGGAGATTTACTACGAGCGGGAAAATGAATATACCCTCGCGGGGTCGGTTTACAAAGGCCGTGTAACGCGGGTTTTGCCGGGCATGCAGTCGGCATTTGTTGACATTGGGCTGGAGCGCGATGCGTTCCTCTATGTCACTGACTTTCTGGAGATGGAAGACCAGGAAGATACCGACGAGGTCGAACGCGCAGCATCGCAAGGCGATACGCAGCGCGCTCTGACGGGTGGCCAGAGTAGCTCTGGATCGCAGCGTGGCGGCCGGTCTGAGTCCAGAGGCGATTCCAGAAACGACCAGGGACAGCGTGAAGGCCGTTCCCGCCGGGGCGAGGGACGTTCGGCTCCTGATACTGCTTCACCGACTTATTCACAACCCGCGCCAGGCTTGCAGGTAAGCTCGGTTCCGAGTTACGAAGAGGCTGAGTCTGAAGCTCCCGCGGCTGGTGAGGAATCAGCTGGGCAATCTGCGGCGCAGCAGGATCAGTCCGAGGAACAGGGAGGCCGCCGATGGCGCGGCCGCCGCCGCCGCCGCGGAGGACGCGGCCGGGACGAGGCTGGTTCGACCGCGACGGACGATCAGGCCGCCGGTGACGAGCAGGAGGCGGAGAGTTCTCCGCTGGATTTTGAAGCAGCCGCGACGCCGGTCTCTCAGCATTCGTCCGTGGAACCGCCCGTTCACGTTGCACCGAGCCACTCCGCTGCGCCACAGACTCCGTTTCTGCTGCCCGGCGAGTCACTTTCCAAGTACGGGGCTAGCGCTCCTGAAGCACCAGCGCGCAGCAAACTGGTGCTGACCGAGCTGCCGCCTGACACTTCGGCTCCACTGCCTGACCGAACTATTACGCGGCCCTCGACTCTGGTTGAAGCCGAACTTAACTGGGACGGCAGCGGCCTGCTGCCCGGGGAATCTATTGCCCGTCACGGGCGACGAGATCTTGTAGCTGATCGTGAGCCTTCGGCTACGGTCGACGCTGAGCCGACCGGGATCTTTGCCAATCACGTCCATGAAGAGGCTGCAGCGCACGAATCCCTGGCAGCAGACGAAGCATGGGAGGCTGATCTTCCCGAAGCGGAGGAGTTCTCGTCGATCGAGTCCATGGGCTTTGAAGACGACTTTGACGAAGAGGTTTTGCCGCTGGAGTCCGCCACTGAGGAGCACGCAGCTCATATTGCCGAAGGTTCGAACGAGCCGGAAGCTATCTACGAAGAAGTAGTACACCAGGCAGAGCCGGAACATTTTGAACACGGTGCCCACCTCGGCGCCGATGATTCAGAGACAGAAGAATTGAGCATTGAGCATCCGATCACGAAAGCTCCGGGTGTCAAGCATGCGAGTGAGGAGTATGCCAGCGCCGAAGAGTCTGCTGATGTGGATTCAGAACGCGAGTCTGGCGGTCGCGCAGAAGACGACGCCGACGCCTCGGCCAGCCACAACGTCGATCCGCTGCCGCCGAGGGCCTTCCGCCTCAAGGATCTCTTCGGAGGACGCAAGAAAGAAGAAGAGCCCGAGCCAGCTCCTCCGGTAGCTGAAAAGAAGTCGACCGTCTCTGTTTCCGCCTACGCTCCGGGTGACGGCGTGGTCGAGGAAGAGGTCATCGAAGACGAGGAGTATGAGTTCACTCCGCTCAAGGCCCATCACGGTGACGAGCACGATCTCGAAGATATGGAAGAGGAGACACTGCAGCATCAGATTCGCTCGGGCGCATTGGGCGAGATGTTGCAGGAAGCGCAGTTTGACCACCGCATCGAGATGGACGAGGAAGAGACTGACAGCGAGGAGGAGGACGAACCGACTGCAGCGGCAACTCCGGGCCGTGGAGCAGCGCCCAACGGCGGTGGCCGCGAACGGACCGGAGATCGCTCTGGGGATCGTGGGCGAGGACGTCGTGGACGCCCGGGTTCTGATGGCCGTCGCGGACCATCGCGCCGGTCGGCTCAGACTTCTGACCTGCCGATCATCAGCGATCTGCTTAAGCCGGGGCAGGAGATTCTGGTTCAGATTGCGAAGGAGCCTATCGCCAAGAAGGGCGCTCGTATTACCAGCCACATTGCGTTGCCTGGCCGGTTCCTAGTGTTTATGCCTACGGTGAGCCACGTAGGCGTGAGTCGCAAAATTGCCTCCGATGAGGAACGGCAGCGGCTGAAGCGAATCCTGGTAAGCGAAAAGGGCGATGCCTCGGGCGGATTCATCGTCCGCACCGCCGCTGACGGAGCCACAGAAGAGGAGTTGCGCGCCGATCTGCGTTTCCTCATCAACCTCTGGGCAGACATCAAACAGCGCGCTGACAGCTCGCGTCCGCCAGCCCTGATCTATCACGACCTGAGCCTGATCGAGCGCATTCTGCGTGACCAGGTCAGCGATAACTTCTCGCACATCTGGGTTGATTCCGAGGCTGACTACGAGCGCATCGTCCGCTTCCTTAACCGCTTCTCGCCGGAGCTTGTCCGTCGCGTGAAGCTTTACACCAAGGAAGTGCCGCTCTTCGAGCACTTCGGCATTCAGGACGAAATCTCGAAGGCACTGCGTTCCAAGGTCTGGCTCAAGAGTGGCGGCTCCATCGTCATTAACCAGACCGAGGCGCTTGTTGCGATCGACATCAACACCGGCAAGTATGTCGGCAAGACGGCGCGGCTTGAGGACACGATTCTCAAGACGAACCTTGACGCGATCCCAGAGATCGTACGGCAGATTCGGCTGCGCGATCTGGGCGGCATCATTGTCATCGACTTCATCGACATGGATGAGCGGAAGAATCGTACCCGTGTAATGGCCGCTCTTGAAGAGGCTCTCAAGCAGGACCGCGCCCCGACAAAGGTGCTGCAGTTCAATGACTTTGGACTGGTCGCGATCACCCGCAAGCGCGTGAAGCAGTCGCTCGAGCGCACGCTGAGCGTGCCGTGCCCTGTTTGCCAGGCGACCGGCATGGTCAAGAGCCCGGCGACCGTGGCCAACGAGATCTACATCGAAGTGCGCAAGATGCGGAAGCACTTCGATCAGAGTGAGGTGCTGCTGCGCGTTAACCCGGAGACTGCCAAGGTGCTCAAGTCGAACAACGCACGCTGGCTAACTCAGATCGAAGACCTGGCGGGCAAAACCGTCCTGGTCAAGAGCGATGCTACGCTGCATCCAGAGCAGTTTGACATCCAGGGATAATCTGCTTCGCAGTGCTGTCACAAGTCACAGTCGCCAAGGTTGTATCTGGAAGCTACAAAGGGCTGGGGGAAGCTCCTCGGCCCTTTTCACATTCCAGTAACTCCGAACAACCTTTCCCGGCGGGTTGTGTCTAAGTATCCACGGGTGCGAGGAACTCTTCCCGAATGTACAACAAATCCCAACTTGAGAGGTCCGCCATGTCTCCTCGCGGTGTTATGCCGCTGTTGCGGCGCGCGGTTTACTTTGCCATTCCCGCAGTTATCACACTTTTTGTAAGCGCCGCTCCTGCAGCCATGGCTCAGGCCCAGTCTTCGGACGATTTCTCCAGTTCATCCCTGGCATTTGCTGCTCCCGAAGGTGGAGCGGTGCCGTCGGCTCCTGAGCCAGCCGCGTCACCTGTTTCTGCAGCAGCTCCAGTGGCTGGACAGTCTGATAGTTCGTATGGCAGTCACAGCAACGGTTTAATGAGCCACCTCACCTTTGAAGCGGGAGCCGGTTTCAACGCGCCGGTCGGTGATTCGTCCAATGACATCACGTGGGGAGCCCAACTTGCGTTAGGCGGCGGGTATCGTTTTAATCAGCATGTAAGCGCGCTGATCGAATATCAGTTTATCGACGACAAGTTACCCGGAAGACTTATCAGCGAGGTAGGAGCGACGGGCGGCTACGCGCATATCTGGTCGTTCACCATAGCTCCGGTAGTTGACCTATTTCCGAAGCACACCAACGATATTTACTTTACGGGCGGTGGGGGATTCTATCGCAAAGTAACGAACTTCACCGATCCGGTGCCGGTTGAGTATTGCAACTACTATTACTGCGGCATCGATATCGCAGACGTAGTTATCGGGCATTACTCGAGTAATCAGGGCGGGTGGAATATCGGGATGGGGTATACGCATCGCCTTGGTGGAATGTATGGCGATGGCAAAGTGAAACTCTTTGCCGAAGCGCGTTATCTCGATGTATTGTCGCCCGCCTCGGCTACTTCGCCAAATGGCCTGGGTATCGCGGCAGTTGGCGAAGGCACCAGGCTGATTCCGGTGACTTTTGGCGTGCGATTCTAAAACCCATTGGTCTGTGTAACAGCCCGGCCTGAGTATCGCAAAGAACTCAGGCCGGAATTATCTATAACCTGAAAATCTGCAACCTCAGCATGCCACCTGCGAAGACTCCGATCGGAGTTATAGCGACTAATAAGAGTTGATACCAGATAGGCTGCAGGCCGCGCTGCTGCAGTGCGCTCAGCGCGGCCAGCAGTAGTACGACGATCGCCAGAGCCAGCACGTGGATCAGCGGATTGCCCTGCGCCAGCCACGCAGTTACATAGCCGCCTGCTGCTGCGGCGATGAACGAGTAGATGATGTTGAAGAGGACATAGGCGGACCGCGGATTGGCGACGGTTCCGACCCACTCAGGGGTGAGCTTCATCAGGGCTGCAGTGACTACGCCAACCAGCAAGGCCATGGTGAAAAAACCTGCCAGCAGAGCGAGAAATGCGCGCACGATGAGCATGCATCTAGCTCCCTTTTGAAATCTCGGCCAGGAATGCGCGTGCCAGCCTTGGCTCGCCGGGGTCGTTCTCGCCATGGATGGAGCACAGATCTAGAAACTGATCGCAGAGCGGGTCGGAATCTTCATACTGGCTGAGAATCGCCTGCAGCGCAAAGGCCAGTTGGCGCAGTTGCGCTGCCTCGGGCCATGAGCGCTCTCTAGTTTCTTCCGAGCCGGTCAGCTCATAGTCTGTGAACAATCCGAGGCGACCGGCGGCGCACTCTTCCAGACAGGCCACTAACTGCTCGCGAAAGGCTTGCTTTAGCGGTTCAGTAGCTTCAGAATTGTCGCGCTCGTAGAAGGACATACGAGGCCTACTTGTCCGACTTCATTGCAGCCTCTACCTCGTCGGCTGTATGCGGCAGGTCGGCAACGAGGTCGATGAGCTTGCCATCCTGTCCCACGACGAAAACATCCTCGATGCGCACGCCAAGCTTCTCTTCCGGAATGTAGACGCCGGGCTCGATGGTGAAGACCATGCCCGGTTTTAGAACAGCGGGATACCCGGATGGATCATGCACATTGATGCCGACCATGTGGCCGAGGCCGTGAATCCAGTAATCGCTGAGTGGCTTGCCGTCCGGGCCTTTGCCGTGGGTATTGATGTAGTTCCAGGCTGCGGTGTCGAGTGAATTCGGATCGCGGTGTTGCGCATCGTTGATGGTGGACTTGCCGACGACAAAGGCCGCTATGGCTGCGCGCTGGGCTCCAAGCACGATGTCATAAACCTCACGCTGGCGTGCGGTGAAGTGCCCATTGACCGGCACGGTACGGGTAATGTCGGAGGCATACATGCTGTATTCGCCAGCGGCATCGACGACCATCACGTCACCGTCGGCAAGCGTGGCGGCGTTGCTGGAGTAGTGCAGCGTTGTGGAGTTGATACCGGCGCCGGCGATGGGCGCATAAGACGGGCGCTCGCAGCCTTCTTCCATGAGCTTTTCGATGATCTTGCCGGCGATGGTGCGCTCTGTGACACCGGGTTTGGTGGTGCGCATCATGACGCGCTGCGCGGCGATGGATGCGTCTGAGGCTTTCTTGAGCAGTGCAAGCTCGCCCGCGTCTTTCACTACGCGCAACTGCATGGTCTGGGCGGTTATGTCGTGGGCAGCGGGAGTGACTCCGTTCCCCAGGGTAGCTGAGGTCCAGTTGAGCAGTGCCTTGGCCTGTGGGGCCTCGGGCTGGGTCCAGAGATCGTTGGCCAGGCGGCGGTTGGCGGCGATGAGTTTGTTTAGTTCGCCGGGGAGGTCGGTCATGGGCATGACTTCGTCAACGCCCGCAGTCTGCGAGGCATTGGGAGTGGCGGCGTCGAGCTTGATGCCGGTGAACTTCTCAAGACGCAGATTGCGCGTCGGCAGAAAGAGCACCTCGCGATAGCTGCGTTTGGGCGAGGCCTCGGGCGCGTCGGCAAGGATCAGCAGTGCCGCGCCCGGCTCGTTCCAGCCAGTGAGGTAGTAGAAGTCTTCATCTTGCCGGTAGGGCATGAAATCGAGCAGCGGCTCCTCGCCTGCAAAGAGGATCGCCACGCCGCCGTGCAGTTTTTGCGCCAGTGCGACGCGGCGCCCGTGGTAGGTTGCGGTGGGCTGCTTTTCAAGACACTGGGCGAAGGGAGCGGTGATGGCGGCGGCAATCACGATAAGGAGCGATAGGCGAATGAATCGGTTCATGGGTTCAACCTCGGCGGGGTCGGAGAAGATTCTTTCGGTCAAGTCTAGCAGTTGGACTCAGGTGCGGCGGTCGTCGCAGGGATCCGCTGCCGCTTCCACCTTTGGGTACTGGACAACAGGGAACGCTATTGGCTAATCTTCGCTCGTTCCGATTGATTTGCTCGATTTTCGGCGCATAATCTGAAGAGAGTCCCTGGGGATAAAATGCCACGTATTTCGACGCCGATTCTTTCGAGCTGTGCGGAGCCAGTCGTTCGCGTATACGCGACGGCCATATCGCGTCTTGCTTGTCAGACGCTCTTTGTTCTTACGCTCTTGCCGATTTCTTTTTTCGCACGTGCCCAGGAGCCGGAGACACATCCGTCTGAAGTTGAGCTGGGGATTATCGTAACCCGCACCCAGGAGCAGGCCGAGGATGTATTGAGGGACCTGCGTGCCGGCTGGGATTTCTGCGTTGAGGCCAGGGAGCACTCGATCGACTCAACCGCTGTCGATGGCGGATACATGGGCCGACTCAATCCGTCGCAACTGCGTGCTGAGTTGAGCGCAACAGCGAGCGGGCTCAAACCGGGTCAATATTCCACAGTTACTCGGATGCCCAACGGCTTTGCCGTGGTGACAGTATTTGCAAAGGCTCCGAACCGGCCTGATCTGGACAAGAAGCGTATTGAGTCGATGGCTTCGCGGGCTGCCGTGCGGCAGAGTATTGTCGTCTCCGGCAATGGCGAGGCCAAAAACGCTTTTGAACAGTTCACAAAGCCCGCAGGGTGGGATCATGACCTGGCGCAGCCTTGCAACATCCGGAAAGAGTCCATGGCCGATGCGCTTGAGCGGATGCGCAAGCTCATGGCGGAAGCGGCGGCGCAGCCTCCGGGCGAAGTGCCGCCACGCGACATGCTCGAGGGCTATACCGCTGTCGCCGAGCTAAACGCCTACGTGGGACAGATGCAGCCCTCCATTGATGCGTGGCTGGGTGCCTACAAGATTGCGCAGCAGACTTTTCCCGCGTCGATTCCGTATCTCGAAGAGACTCTTGGCATAAGCTATCTGCATCTTGCGGAGATGGAAAATGGGGTCTTTCACGCCAACGGTACGATGGATCTCTTTCCTCCTATCGACCCGCATGCGCACTTTGAAAAGCAGGAGCACTCCAAACAGGCGATTGAGTATTTCATGCGCTATCTGGAGCAGAAGCCGGATGACTACGAAGTAAGGTGGATGCTCAATCTCGCCTACGTCACGCTGGGACAGTATCCGGCGGCTGTTCCGGAGCGCTTTCTGATTCCGCCGGATACTTTCAGCCCGGCTGCTGGAAATACAGGGACTATCGGCCGATTCGTCGATGTGGCGCCAGCCTCTGGCCTGAAAACCTTCAAGAGCTCTGGCGGCATCATTGTCGATGACTTTGACAACGATGGTTGGCTTGATGTGATTGCGTCGAGCAATGATATGTGCGAGCAGCTGCAGTTCTTTCATAACAACGGCGATGGCACATTTACTGAGCGCACCAAGCAGGCGGGCCTGACGGGTCAGTTAGGCGGCCTTAACATTGTCGAAGCCGACTATAACAACGACGGGTGCATGGACCTGCTTGTTCTGCGCGGCGGGTGGGAGTTTCCAATGCGCCGGTCGCTGCTCAAGAACAACTGCGACGGCACGTTTACGGATGTAACAGACCAGAGCGGTCTGGGCGATACGATCAGCGAGAGCCAGACCGCTGCCTGGGCAGATATCGACAATGACGGCTATGTCGATCTGTTTATCGGCCGTGAAAAGTCTCCGAATCAACTCTTCCGCAATCGTGGCGATGGAACATTTGAAGACATCTCCCACGCCGCCGGAATCGACAAAGCATCTTTCGCCAAGGGAGTTGTGGCAGCCGATTATGACAAAGATGGCTACGTCGATTTCTACGTTTCAAATATCAGCGACGCTAACCTGCTCTTCCATAACAATCACGACAAGACATTTACCGATGTAGCGCGGATGGCGGGCGTGCAGGCTCCGCTGCAAAGCTTTGCCGCTTGGTTCTTCGATTACGACAATGACGGCTGGCCGGATCTCTTCGTCGCTGACTACTACAGCTCGGTCGATGAGGTGGTGCGCAGCGCGATGGGGAAGCCCTTTACGGTCGAGACTCCCAAGCTCTACCACAATATGCATAACGGGACTTTTGCGGATGTAACTCGCGAGGCCGGACTTAACAGGGTCTATCTGCCGATGGGTGTCAACTTTGGCGATATCGACAACGATGGGTATCTCGATATGTATCTTGGGATGGGCGATCCGTCTTTTGTTTCGATGATGCCGCACGTCATGCTCCGCAACAAAGAGGGAAAGAAATTTGTAGACGTGACCGCGGAAACCGGCACAGGCGAGATACACAAAGGCCACGGCATCGCCTTTGCCGATCTGCTGCACAACGGGCAACAAGATATCGTCGCTAACATGGCCGGAGCAGTACCGTCTGAGAAGCATGCCGTGCGCCTATTTCGCAATCCCGGCAATGACAACGACTGGATCAATCTTCATCTCGTCGGCGTCAAGACCAACCGCGCGGCTATCGGCGCGACCATCAAAATCACTGTTGAAAACGACGGGCACATTCCGCGATTTATCTGTCGCACTGTGGGCGGCACAAGTTCCTTCGGTGGCAATCCGATGGAGCAGCATATCGGCCTGGGTCACGGAGCGCGCATACTGAGTGTGGAGATCTGGTGGCCCACCAGCAAGACCACGCAGCGGTTCGAGTCCATGAATAAGAACCAGTATTTCGAGATCAAGGAATTTGCGAACGACTATGTGAAACTGGCGCGGGCTCCCGCGAAGCATAACGGAGGGAAGACGGTTGTGGCCGGAAAATAACTCGAACCTGAAGCCGGTAATGCGTACGTTTGCGGCATCGTTTGTGTTCGTAGCGCTGTTTGCAGTGGCAAATGGCGCGGCAGAGGAACGCGGAGAGCAGCATGCCGTGCGGGGCATCGTGCTTCAGGTGGACTCCGCGCATCGCACTGTCGAAGTTTCGTGCGACGAGATCCCTGATTACATGGCCGCGATGGAGATGGCCTTCAAGCTTCGCAATGCGAAAGATGCTGAATCATTGAAGCCAGGCACAAAGATTCGGTTCATTATGAATCAGCAGGGCAAGACGCTATACGCAGAAGATGTCCACGTTGAGACTACCGCGGTCTTCGAGCCCGAGCCCATCGAAGCAGGTGGTCTGACAGCGTTGCACAAGGCGCTTCATCCCACTGTAAAGCCGGTTGCAATTGGGCAGCCTGTGCCTGATTTTTCGCTTACAGATCAGGCCGGCAGCCCGGTGCGCCTATCGCAGTTTCAGGGCAAGGTCGTGGCGCTGACTTTCGGTTATTCGCGCTGCCCCAACCCCAACTACTGCTATCGGCTCTCGAACAATCTTGCTCAGGTGCGCAAGCAACTCCACGAGCAGGCGGGCAGAGATCTCATTCTGCTGACTATCGCAATCGATCCTGAGAATGACAAGGGAGAAGCCCTGGCGCAATACGCTGCAGCTTTTCATGCCGACCCACAGTCGTGGCACTTCCTCACCGGCCCGAAGCCTGAGATTGAAAAAGTGGCAGCAGCTTATGGCATGAACTACTGGAGCAATGAAGGGCTCATCACCCATTCACTGCACACAGTAGTGCTTGATCGTCAGGGCAAACTTGCGGTGAATCTGGAAGGGAATCAATTTACGCCAAAGCAGCTTGCCGACCTGGTGCGAAGTGTCATCGAACGGCCGTAGTAGCGTCTACACGCCAACAGGGAAAGGTTTGGGGCTGGATTCGTCCGTGTTTGCGCCGCCGCTGCGCCAACGTTCAAAGCGCCCCTGCAGCAAGCTCATCAGGCCCGTATACCAGTAACCAACCACGAACAACACCAGGAATGGCGCGGTGAAGAAGTTGTTGTTGGTAAAGGTGTATACGATGGCCAACGCAAAGTAGGTGCCGATAGCCAATTCAATCCACGGAGTCAACAGCAGCCGTTTGCGGTACTTGGCGGCTTTGGATTTTTCACCCTTTTTTGCCACGCTGTACTTCGGTGTGCGCGCAAACGCGCTCTTGATGCCGAAGAGCGCTTCCATCACAGCCTTGGTATTGGTTACGGTAAGTCCGATGCCCAACGCCATAAGGATTGGAAGATAGAGAAAAGTCTTCATCCATGTCTTGGGGAATAACTCGCGCTGGCTGATGACATAGAAGACGGCGATTGAGAGCGTTGAGGCCGTAAACAGAGGCACGTCGATCAGCAGCATCTGGAACCAGCCCTGATAGAAGCGCACGATCATCGCTGGAATCAGTAGCGCCGTCATCACCACCATCAGTGGGTAGCTGAGGTTGGCAGTCAGATGGTAGACAGCCTCGATCTTGACGCGTCGCGGCACGTTGGACCGGAAAATGATGGGCAGTACCTTGATCGAGGTTTGGATAAGACCCTTTGCCCAACGGGCCTGCTGCGTCTTGAAGGCAGTCATCTCGATGGGCAGTTCGGCTGGACACTCGATGTCGGGCAGGTATTTGAATTTCCAGCCGGCGATCTGCGAGCGGTAGCTCAGGTCGGTGTCTTCGGTCAGGGTGTCGTGCTGCCATCCTCCGGCGTCGGTGATGGCTTTGCGGCGCCACATGCCTGCAGTGCCGTTGAAGTTGAAAAAGTCGTTGGATCGCGCCCGTGCCCCGTGCTCCAGTACAAAGTGGCCGTCGAGCAGAATAGCCTCAACCTTCGTCAGCAGGCTGTAGTCGCGGTTGAGATGCGTCCACCGCGTCTGCACCATACCTATCTCCGGCTCGGCGAAATGGTGGACCACACGCAACAGCCAGTCCGGCGGCGGCACAAAGTCCGCGTCGAAGATTGCGATCAAGTCGCCTTTGGCCACTTTCAGGCCTGCGTCGAGCGCGCCTGCCTTGAATCCATGCCGGTTTTCACGATGCAGGTAGACGATGGGATGACCCAGCGCAGCGTAGCGATCAACGATGTCGGAGGCTACGCGCTGAGTTTCGTCGGTTGAGTCGTCGAGTAGCTGAATCTCCAGCTTGTCTACCGGGTATTGCATCGCGCAGATGGCCTCGATCAGGCGCTCAATGACGAACTGTTCGTTATAGATAGGCAGCTGCACGGTGATAAACGGCAGCTCTTCGAAGCGCTGGGGAGGCTCGGGGTTGTAGTTCTTCTTGTGTTTGAAGTAGAGGTAGGCCAGCTGGTAGCGGTGGATGCCATAGATCGCCAGCACGATCATCACGGCAAAGTAGGGAATCAACAGGGCTGCGTCAAAGCCGTTCCACCGGTAGAGGTTCTGGAAGGTCGGGTCGGCGTACTGGGACTTGAGAAAATGCCGCCACCCGTTCTGCGGCGCAAAGAACGCCAGAAACAGGGTCTCAGGCAGACGGGCAAACAGCCCGAGGCCGAGGATAAAAGGATTTGCAAGCACTCCGAACAGACCGGGCCTCCTGAAAATGCTACTGACCTCAGCATACGGCAAATCGTAAAGGGTCAATAGGTTGGATGCGGCCAGCGCGGCTCATGTCTCCTGCGGCGAGCTTTAGCGTGGTCCGGTCAAAGGATTCACTTAGTGAGACGGGCCTTTTCGCAGCCGGAGCAGGATCTTTTTCTTCTCCGGATCGATTATCCGGATAGAGTCGAGAGCATCCAGTCCGCGGTAGTACTTTTCAGTAACATACTGTATCCGCTCGACATAGCGGCCGGTGGTGTGATCAAAGATCAAGACGTGAATCGTGTACTGATGATTCCCGAAACGTGTATCCCCCTCAGCGTGGGAGCCATATGGATCCCAGATAAAATCGGCGGTGAGGAGCATCGGCATATCTGAGAACTCGAGAAGATTCCATATCTGAAAGTCACTCTGATTTGTCAGTTGCATTTTGGGCAGCAGGTTGACGAATTCTCCATCCCGCTCCATCAGTAACGCATAACTTGTGGCGTCGTTGCCGTTCGCCGCGGAAAAGCGCGCCGTGAAAAGGGTGAGATTTTTGCCGTCGAGGTGCCCAATCGTTTCGGCCTTGGGGTCGAGGCCAAAGGGCGAGTTCTTGTCGTATTCAGGCGGCGTATAGCAGTGCGCCGTTCCCGTATCGCTCAGGCAAACGCTCGCCGGTGTGGTCGGAAAGCCATCGCTGTTCACCCGGCCGGGAACTACCCTGTATTGTGCCCCAGCCAGAGAAGCGCTGACGCCAATCGCCATAATTACCGCAAGGGACCGGCTCATCATTACTTCACCTCTCGTCGTTTTCTCAAAGGCAATGATGATTCGGAGCATACACCAGTGCAGTGGTTCCTGTGCAGTTGCTTCAGCCTCGGCGAATGGCGTACTGTTCTGGCAATTGGAGACTTTTCTCTATGTCGACTGCCACGCCTTCGCCCGCCAGCACGGATCTCTCTTCCATAACGGCTGCTGCCGGCGGCAGCTTCCTGCTCGAAGATCGGATGCCGGGAGAGGTTTTTACACCTGAAGACCTGAGCGAGGAGCAAAGGCAGATTGCCAGTACAGCAGCCCGCTTTGCCCGGGAGCAGTTGTTGCCCGCCGCCGACCGCATTGAAGCCAAGGAAGATGGCATGATGCGCGGTCTGTTGCAGCAGGCTGCAGAACTTGGGTTTACGGCGATTGATGTTCCGGAGGATTACGGCGGCCTCGGCCTCGACAAGACCACGTCTGCCGTGGTGACCGATTACCTCTCGGTCAACGCCAGCTTTTCGACGGCCTACGGCGCCCATAGCGGAATCGGAACGCTGCCGCTGATCTGGTACGGAACCGAAGAACAGAAGCAGCGTTATCTGCCGCGCCTGGCCTCGGCTGAATGGATAGGAGCTTACGCCCTTTCTGAGGCTACTTCCGGCTCCGATGCGATGAACATTCGCACCCGCGCCGTTCTCTCTGAAGATGGCAAGCACTACATTCTCAATGGCGAAAAGATGTGGATCACGAACGCCGGCTTTGCTGACCTCTTCACCATCTTTGCGAAGATCGTTTCCGGAAAAGACGAGGGCGAAAAGTTCTCCGCATTCCTGGTGGAGCGGGGGACGCCGGGCTTTTCCGTTGGCAAAGAGGAGCACAAGCTCGGCATTCGCGGCTCGTCCACGTGCGCGCTGGTGTTGAATGACTGCCGCATCCCGGTTGAGAATCTGCTGGGTGAGGCAGGCAAGGGGCATCACATTGCCTTCAACATTCTCAATATGGGCCGCTTCAAGCTGGGAGTAGGCTGCATCGGCGGCGCGCGGCAGACGATGGAGCATGGCATCCGGTATGCCAAGGAGCGAATCGCTTTCGGCAAGCCGATCGCGGAGTTTGGGCTGATTCAGCGCAAGATAGCCGGCAGCGCGACCAGGCTCTATGTCGCTGAAAGCATGGCCTATCGGACGATCGGGATGATCGACGCTGCCCTTGCCGCGCTCAGCGCAGAGGAGGCCGACTCCCCGCGGGCCATTCAGAAGCGCATCGAGGAATACGCGGTCGAGTGCTCCATTCTCAAAGTCTTTGGCTCGGAGATGCTCGGCTACGCGACCGACGAACTGGTGCAGATCATGGGCGGCTACGGTTATGTCGAAGACTATCCCGCCGAGCGCATCTATCGGGACGCGCGCATTAACCGCATCTTTGAAGGCACCAACGAGATCAATCGGCTGATCATCACCGGCTGGTTGATGAAGAGAGCGTTTGCCGGGCAGCTTCCATTACTGCCGGCTATCAAGAAGCTGACCGAGGAGATCACCCAGCCTCCCAGCTTCGACAGCGAAGATATGGATGCGCCGCTGGCGCGCGAGACCAAGATTCTCGGCAATCTGCGCAAGATGGTCTTGCTGGCTGCCGGGGCTGCTTCTCAGCGATACATGACTACCCTCCAGGATCAACAGGAAGTGATGGCTGACCTGGCGGACGGTATAACGGCTGTTTTTGCGCTGGAGTCGGCGCTGTTGCGCGCCCGCAAGCTGGCTGAGTCCCTGTCCGGGGCCAGGACCGGCAGTACGTCAGGGGCGGCTGCCGTCGCCGCAGCGATGACCGCGGCCTACTCTGAGGAGGCGCTGGCGACGGTAGAGCAGGCGGCACGGCGGGTGCTTGCGGCCTCTGCCGAGGGCGACGCGCTGGCTGTTCAGGTGGGCGTGCTAAGGCGCTTTGCGCGAATAGCTCCCATGGATGGAGTAGTCATGAGTCGAGCTATTGCCCGCCATTTCATCGAAGCCGGTAAGTACCGGCTTTAGATGAATGAGATATCAAGATTCGTCATTCCTGTCGGAAGTTCTTGACTTAGTCGATTTCTTCCTCTACAACTTTCAATTATCCGATTCCTTCGTTACCTAAGTTCGTAAATCGGCCTCCAGGCTGATTACGAATGGTGCAAAGAGTCACTCGTGCTGTGTTGTTCCTCCGGGCCATAGCATTTTCCGGATTGGTAATCGACTGAAGCCGAGAGGTCAGAATGGGCTTTTCCTGAAGGAAACCCATCTGGATAGCTCTCGGCAAGGCCACCAAATCCGAAGATGCTGTAAGTGTGTCCGACAACCTTTTCGCGGGTAAACCCCGCTTTGCGTTTGCCTTGAGGTTTGTTATGAACGCCCTCCCCCGCGTTGTCTCCTCTGCGGTGCGCCTCCTTTCTGTTGGGACGTCCCGAAACATCTCTCGCCTGGCTTCCGGTTCCGGCATTGCACTGATTCTGGCGGCAGGCGTTGTATCCATTGTGACTCTTCACGCGCAAACGGGCAGAGCCGGCCTTATCAGCCAGGCTGTAGTTGAGTCGGATCGCGTGGTGCTATCGGGCAACACGCACCCGCTTGCCACGCGGACGGCAGACCGCGGCGCTGTAGAGCCGGGAATGCCGGCAAGCCGCATGCTGCTCCTGCTGCGGCGCAGTCTTGAACAGGAGCTCTCGCTACAGGCCACCATCGAGTCGCTCCACGACAGCAACTCGCCCAATTTTCATAAATGGCTGACACCTGAGCAGTTTGGTGCGCAGTGGGGCGCGGCGGACTCAGACATTGCTGCTGCAACGGCATGGCTCCAGTCGCACGGCTTTCAAGTCGCCGGCCCTACGCCGGGCCGCACCGCGATTGAGTTCTCGGGCACCGCAGGCCAGATTCAGGAAGCTTTCCATACGGAGATTCACAGCTATCAGGTCAACGGCCAGATGCACCATGCTAACGTGGCCGACCCCGAGATTCCCGCAGCTCTCGCGCCCCTGGTGGCAGGCATCTCGACGCTTAACGACTTTCATCCGCGTTCGCAAATCCGCAAGGGCCCCCGCGGCATCTACAACACTGAAACCAAGCGCATCCGGCCCGAGCTGACCTCCAACGGATCGTTCGGCGATTTCCTCTATGTTGGACCCGCCGATGCAGCCACGATCTATAACTCCCCGATCAAGACACTCAATCCGGCGGCTACCGGAGCTACGGTAGACGGAACTGGAGCGAAGATCGGAATTATTGGCGACTCCAATATCTCCACCGCCCAGAATGCTAACTACCGCAAACTTTTCGGCCTGGCTCCGAAGTCGGTCACCGTTGTCGTCGATGGCCCAAACCCTGGCGAAAATGGGGATGCGGTCGAAGCCTATCTCGATACTGAAGTAGCCAACGGCATCGCTCCCGGCGCAAAGATCTTCTTTTACACGGCCGCCGACACAGACGTGGACTACGGCGTTGACCTCGCTACTGTACGTGCGGTCAATGACAATCTTGTCGACATTCTCAATCTGAGCTTTGGCGAGTGCGAGGGCGCGCTCGGCACGTCCGGCAACCAGCTTTACAAGTCCATCTGGCAGCAGGCAGCGGCGCAGGGTATCTCGGTTACGGTCTCCTCCGGCGATGCAGGCGCGGCGGGATGCGACAATCCGGATACGCAGGTCGCGGCTTACTATGGTCTTCAGGTAAACGGGCTGGCTTCAACGCCTTACAACATAGCAGTGGGTGGCACCGATTTCGCAGTACTGGCCGGGCCAGATGGCAGCGGCGCTGACTTCACCAACTATGTCTCCGCCACCAACATTTCCAGCACCACCCTCCTTTCCGCAAAGGGCGTCATTCCCGAGGTTCCCTGGAATGACTCTCTGAAAACCTTCCCTCCAAGTCAGGTCTCAGCCTCCACGGCCTTCGAATCGCCCTATGCGAACATCATCGCGGCTGGCGGCGGCAAGAGCGGATGTTCGGTTGGCGGTTTCAACAACGTCGGCAAACTGGTCTGCACATCGGCCTACGGCAAGCCCTCGTGGCAGTCGGCACCGGGCGTGCCGGTCGACAGTGTGCGCGATTTGCCCGATGTCTCGCTCTTTGCGGCGAACGGCCTGGATTACGCAACCTGGGGTATCTGCACCGATCAGGATGGGGATGAAAACGGCAATCCGGTCAAGGACTGTACTCCCGGGTCGGACGGCTTGCCCTCCAACGAGTTCTATATCTACGGCGTGGGCGGCACTTCTGCTTCAGCTCCCGCGTTCGCAGGCGTCCTGGCGCTGATTCGGCAGTCCACCGGCGAACGGCAAGGGCAGGCGAATTACGTGCTGTATCACCTTGCGCGGATTCATCCGGCGATCTTCCACGACGTGCGCACGGGTAACAACTCAGTCGTCTGCCAGCTTGGCACGCCGAACTGCAACGCGAACTCCGCGGGAAGCGATTTGCTCACCGGATACAACGCAGGCGTTGGTTACGATCTGGCCTCCGGTCTCGGCAGCGTGGATATCTCAGCCCTGGTCGCGAATTGGAGCAGTGCAGGCCTGGCGGCATCGACGACTCACCTGACCCTCTCCAAGACCTCTATCCAGCACGGTCAGACGGTTGTTGCCGACGCTACTGTAACCGGAGCGAGTGCCCCGACAGGGCAGGTTGCCCTGTCAGCAGGCGCTAATCCTCCGTCCTTCCCGGCGGGAGTTGCAATCGGCAACTTCCCGCTCAAATCTGGCGGCACGACGGGCAATCTGAACATCAACTATCTGCCGGGCGGAAGCTATAAGGTCATTGCCAGCTACGGCGGATCCGCGGCACTCTCGAAGAGCGTTTCGTCGCCGGTTTCGATCACGGTGTCACCGGAATCGAGCACCACCCGGCTTACTGCCAAGGCTTACGATCCATCGTCGGGCGCACTTTTCAGTGGAAGCACTATCCCCTATGGCTACATCGTCAACTTCTTTGCGCAGCCCTACGGCAACCGGTCCAACGTCTCCGGCGGCGGAACAGTGCAGCCTGATGGCGTTGCAACCGGCAGTGTGACCTTTACCGAGGGGCCAGTCAGCCTGGGTAATGAGCCTGTTGGCCTGGATGGATATGCGGCTGCAGTTGGCCGTTGGATCGCGCCGGGAGCTTATACCGCAAAGGCTGCCTACCACGGAGACAACAGCTTCATTGCCAGCACTGGAATTCACAACCTGACAATCACCAAGGCAACCACACACATTGCGCTGGCCGCCAGTTCTGTCACCTATACTGGCAAGCCCGTCGTCTTCACTGTGGCGGTGAGTACGGATAGCGCTGGCGCGGCTCCTGCCGGCACAATAACCCTCAAGGCGGGCACGACAATTCTGGCTCAGACCAGCCTTGTGGGTACGGCCGCTACAGACGATGACCTTGCGGCAGGAACAGCCACAATCTCGACGTCGAATGTGCCTCTGGGCACAGCTGAAATCGAAGCCGTCTACAATGGCGACGTCAATTATTCGAGCGCCACCTCAAACACAATCAAGTTCCGGGGAAAGCCCACATTTGTCGTGTCAAACGTCAACTTTGGTCTTCCCGGTGAACATACAACCGCCGCAAACTACATTCCGATCAAGTCGATGGATGGCTATGCGGGAACAATCAAACTGACATGCAGACTGATGACCAAGACCAGCACACCTACTCCACCGGAGTGCGCGATGTATCCAGACTCTGTGGACCTGGCTGCAGGAAAAGTTGTCAAGCCTGAGATCCTCATCTTCGGTAAAGGAACAAAGCTGCCGAGCGGAATCACGCAGAGCAGTAACACAGGCAACAGCCTTGGCCTCGGGCTTGGTGCCGGAGGCGCTGTGCTGGCCTGCTGCCTGTTCTTTGGTATTCCGGCGCGTCGGCGTGGCTGGAGGTTGATGCTGTCGGTCTGCCTAATGGTGATTGCTGTTGCAGGGCTGTCATCCTGTTCGGATACTCCCAAGAAAGTCACTCAGGGAATTTACGTATTCACTGTGACTGGCACGGACACAAAGGACTCAACAGTCCAGTCAACGGCCACGATCAAGGTGACAGTGCTCTAGCATTGCTGTCTGCTTCAGCAATAAGGCCATCCCAGTTGGGATGGCCTTATTTTTTTCCAGAGTATTTTGTCTCTTAAGCGCGCTCGTACTGACTGCCCTTGATCCACAGCGATGGATTGATCTCAGCAAAGATGCTGTCGCGTACTTCAATGGCCTTCAGCGTCGACTCTGTATCGTCTGACAAAGCCCCGTTCTGCCTGAATTCAAACCAGGCCTTCTCGACCTCTTTGAACTGCTCGACGTGAGTCATGAAGCGGGCTTCGGCGTAATCCCGCGCGGGGCCGGTCGTGATCAGGAACTGCCAGTCAGAGGACTCCATCAGCAGCAGTTCGCGGCAGAGCTGCTTCATGATTCGCTCGCCCAGGCCGCCATCTTTCCATGCGCCTTCTGTAGCGATCTCGCGCACCGTGGCCTCAGCGGGGTAGATGTGCGTCCAGGTCCAGCTTGTATCGGGATTGAGCCAAACGTAGTTGTTTCCGTGCTGACCCCACGAGCCTTCCTTCATGCCGATATAGCCCGGAGGTGGATACTTGTCGAGATACTCCCCGCAGCTGATCAACTGCACCGGGCAGTCCTCACGGGCCGCTGCGCGGGCGACATGTTCCAGCCACTCGGCGCCCTCATGCCACCAGTGGCCAAAGAGCTCAGCGTCAAACGGCGAGGTGAGGATAGGCGGCGCCCCGCCCTGATCGAAGTTCGCGCTCAGCGTCTCAACCACCACCCTGACGAAGTGCTCTGCGTGCGCCTTGGTGCGAGCTGCTGCGCGTTCAGGATAGTAGGAGGTCTTCATCCCCAGGTCGGCCTTTGAATGAGTGACCTGCCAATAACGATGTCCACCCGGCCAGCGCTTCTTGTGAAAGTCGAGATACACGCCGTCTCCGGGATAGCCCGTGTCGCCGGACCAGACTTGAAGCCCAGTGCGCGGATCGCGCGGAAAGACATGCGTGTGATGTTCGCGCGCCTTTGGTCCATCAACTATGTAAGGCTTGTATACGGTCTTGACGTAAGCGGAGGACTCCAGCTCTTCGGCCGCGCCTTCAGCACCATGCATCAGGTCATACGGCGTATAGCTAACCGATTCTTCAACCAGGTGAGTATCGACGAAGAAGTAGCCGATGCTGCCCTGGTACATTGCCTCTTCGACACCGATGCGATCGAAGGGCTCCCATGGGCCGTCAGAGCCTGCCGGAGTTACGGGTGTCTGCCACATGCCTGCGGGACGGTAGCCGCTCTCAGGCGACCACATGCCACGCGGATGCTTGCCCAGATGCTTGTAATGCGTGGCTGCACCCGTCTTGATCTGCGCGACAATGCTTTCATCGGTACCAAGCAACGGGAAGTAGCCATGTGTCGCAGCGCAGGTAATGATCTCAATCATCCCTGCATCATTGAACTTCTTGAAACCAGCAATAATATTCGAGCCCAGCGCTGTGAAATCTTCGAGAGCCTCTGTGAAATAACGCAGCCACCAGCGGGCTGTCGAGGCCAGGTGTTCATCGCCTGCTGCTTTGAAGTGCTCTTCATCCACCTTCGCCGCAGCAATCTTGCGATTGAGGTATTCGGGTAGTTCTGCCTGAAAGACAGGATGCGCAAGCTGCTCCAGCAGAATCGGCGACAGGTTCAGATTGGCTTTAAGTGCAATGCCGTCAGCCTTCAATCGCCCCAGAACGCGCAGCAGCGGAAGGTACGTCTCTGTCGCCGCTTCCAGAAGCCACTCCATGCCATGAGGCCAGGTGCCGTGATTTACGACGTAGGGCAGGTGGGCATGCAGTGTAATGGTCAGGTAACCCTTGGGTTGGCCTTGTGTCATAGGTACACATCGCTCCGAACTAGCTTGGAATTGCGCCAAAAACCTGGTTGCAATCTTATGGGCTGGCAGGGTGCCTTCGCCGCCCTCTGCGAAGGCTAATCGTCCGGGGTACGGTTACAGATGGGGCGCGCATAGAAACGGACAGACCCCCAGCTGAGTTTCTGCCAGTGTATCAGAGCGGCATCTTACATCTTGAAGAGAGCACGATAGCTCACAATCAGCGAGTCTATATCGGGCAGCGCGGACAGTATGGGGCAACTTCACTATGGAACATCGCGTCAAATGGGGGTGAGCTAAGTATGAGTTTTTGCGCTACACTTGCGTAATCTCAGTGGAACCAGCACTCTGCGCTCACAGGATTTGATTATTATCGGTCCTATTCATCAGGTATTGCGAAAGGAGTTTCCTTCAATGGCAACCGACAATCAGCAAGCATTTGGATGGTTTCTTGCAGGTCTTGGAATTGGCGCACTCGTGGGTATTCTCTACGCGCCCAAGAGCGGCCGCGAGACGCGCGAAGACATCGTAGCCACCGCCAAGGATGGCACGGAGTATGTGCGGGTTCGGGCCCGCGAGGTAGCAGATCAGGCCAGCGTTTTAGTCGAGCGTGGCAAGGGCCAGGCTGCTCAATATGCGCAGCGCGGCAAGGAAGTCGTAGAGCGCGGCCGCGCCCAGTGGGAAGACTTTGTCGATCGAGGCAAGGGTTTCGTCAACGATCAGACCGTCAAGGTCGCCGCTGCGGTTGAGGCAGGCAAGCATGCCTACGTCGAGACCACGGCGACTCCAGGCGAAGGTCCGCTGTCCTAAGTCTGATCACTACCGGATGAATCCAGACATAGACGCGCAGGGCTCCGGCCCTGCACGTCCTGCTTTTCCCGTACCGAACGGCTTCTCCTGCGAGACCCATGGACACGCATACCGAAACACTTTTGACGATCTTTGTAGGACTGACAGGTGTGGCAGTCCTGTTGCAGGCCTGTGTACTGCTGGGGATTTACATCGCCTTGAAGAAGGCAGCCAACTCAATAAAGGCTGTAACCGAAGTGGCTGATGACCTGAAGGGCACGGTTGTGCCTCTTGTGCACACCACACGAGAACTGCTGGAACGCATTACGCCCCAGATCATGACCATCTCCACCGGCCTCGCGGAACTGACTGATCTCGTGCATCGACAAGGCAAGGGCGTCAGCACTTCAGCCGCTGAGATCATGGAACGCATCAACCGTCAGACCGCGCGGCTCGACGAGATGCTTACCAGTGGCCTCGACAAAGTAGAAGAGACGGCAGCTGCCGTGGAGACGGTCGTAGCCAAGCCAGTTCGCCAAGTAAACGGCATCATCGCGGGCATACGAGCTGCGGTGGAGCGATATGTTTCAGATACCCGCTCTCACTCTGCTTCGAGGCGCAGAGTAGTCTATCCCAATGCCGACTCCGACTTCGGCCTGGACCCTGACGCCGACATCATCGAGTAAGCGGTCATCACCTCCAGTATTTCCCCGTCTATCCAAACAATTACAGCAATAATGAGTCGGGGGTTCGACATGTCTTCCATCCTGATCCGGGGAATAGGGTTTGCGGTTGCGCTTTCAGCCGTCGCGGCACTGCAGGGGCAGCCCACGCCGGCGCAATCGCTACTCGTTTTATCCAAGCACGATCACATGCTCTCCATCGTCGATCCTACGACTCTTAAGGTTGTCGGCAGAGCGCCAGTGGGGCAGGATCCGCATGAAGTCGTCGCCTCGGCCGACGGCAAGACTGCCTATGTTTCGATATACGGAGGCGGAGCCTTCCACGCGCTGAATGTCATCGACCTGATCGCGCAGAAGGCCCTGGCTGATATCGACACAGGCGCTTTGAACGGACCCCACGGGCTGGTCTTCGCCGGTGGCAAGGTCTGGTTTACCGCAGAGGGAGCGAAGGCCATTGCAAGCTATGACCCAGTTACAGCAAAGATCGACTGGATCATGGGCACAGGCCAGAATCGCACGCACATGCTCTATGTGACGGCCGACCTGAAGCAGATCTACACCACGAATGTGAATGCGGCCACGGTGAGCATTCTCGAAAAGACTCCGCAGCAGTTGCGTCCGCCGCCGATGCGCCCCGGTGGACAGCCTGGGCAAGGTGGTCCTCCGCCTGGAGGCCCGCCGCCTGGAGTTGGTGGTCCTCCGCGTCTCGACTGGAATCAAACGGTGGTTCCGGCAGGCCCCGGCGACGAAGGCTTCGACGTCTCACCTGACGGCCACGAGCTCTGGACAGCAAACGCCCATGATGGCACGCTTTCCGTCATCGATATCCCCGGCAAAAAGAATGTTGCAACGATCGATGCCAAGACATTCGGGGCCAATCGCCTCAAGTTCACGCTTGACGGCAAATACGCGCTTATCACCATGCTCGGCGACGGCGATCTTGTGATTTATGACGTTGCATCGCGCAAGGAATTCAAGCGGGTGAAGATCGGGCACGGCGCAGCCGGCATCCTTATTGAACCGGGTGGAGCGCGTGCTTTTCTTTCGTGTGGGCCTGATAACTACGTAGCCGTTCTGGACCTGAAGACATTCACAATAACGGGTCACGTTGACGCGGGCGGCGAGCCCGACGGCCTCGCGTGGGCGTCGCGGCAGTAGCCTGCTTTAGTCTTCTGAAGCGACTGGCTCGGTGAATTTGAGCTCGTTGCCAGAGTCATCTTTCACGCGAAAATCACGATTGCCCCACGGCTTGCGCACGATCCCCTGGGAGACGAGAGCGCCGCGGCTTTGCAACTCGGCGTGTAGTTCATCAAGCTCATTAGTAAAGATGTGAATGCCTACCGGCGAGGGCCGCTTTGCTTCGTCTTCAAACAAGTGAATCGCGACATCACGCTCGACGATTGCATAATCCGGCAACTGCATCACCAGGCGAAAGCCAAGCTTCTGCTCGTAGTAGGCAATCGATTGATTGAGATTGGAAACGGGGAGTTCCGGCGCAATTCGTGAAAGCGTGGCCATCTCTTCCTCCAGCGCTCTGATTGTACTGCCCGTCTTGTACTGCCCGTCTTGTACTGCCCGTCGCGTTCTCTATTCGCGGTGAAAGACCTTGCCCCAGTTCACGATGACGCGTGCCTGAAACTGCCACTGCGGATCGACATTGAGATTGAGCTGCTGCATCGCAAGCTCAACCTGTCCGTTGCGAAAAGGAAGCTCGAGGCCGATCTCGGTCGCGACGGTGTTGTGGCGAGAGGAGTCCTCGTGCTGGAAGCCGAGGAAGGTCGTGGTTCCGCGATGATCGAAGGTGTGAAACCAGTCGTAGCTGTCCACAAAGTCTGAACGGGGATTGGAGGCTGAGGCACCGGCAGCGGCTGTCCACGTGAAGTTGGCGCCGATCAGATTGCTGCCCTTGCTGTACTGCGGAGCGAGGCTTGCGCCAGCGCGTCCTCCATCAATGCTGCGCACAAAGACTGTGCCCCGCGGGGCTGCGGTCAACAGAAATCCGCCCTTCTGCACAAGCTGCTGGCGGATGACGAAGTCGAAGCGGTTGCCGAAGTGCGTTACGCGATGCGAGTCAGAAGATTCGGATTCCAGTATGTTGACCAGCACGCTGAAATCCGTATGCGTTGAGAACGGCGCAACGGTAACGACCGCAGGCGTGTAACGGCCATCCTCAAGCGAAAGAAAGCCTAATTCAGTCTCGATACATCGTGGACAAATCGGTGGGGGGTCGAAGATGAACGAAGTGCCGAAATCGGAGACCGATGCGTTCAACGGCTGTGAACTGGCAGCCTGTTGCGCGACTCCGGTGGGGACGCATGCGCCGAGGCCGCAGATCAGCAACCCGGCAACTGCTACCTGTAGCCCGAACATCGGATTCTCCGCTCTTTCGTAGTCAACGAATCAGAGAATCCAGCCGCCGCCGACGACCTCAATGCCATCGTAGAAGACCGCTGAGTGGCCGGGCGTGATTGCGCGCTGCGGCTCGTCGAAGGTGATGCGGACTCGATCTTCTCCCTCAGGCTCGATCAGCGCCGGGGATGGCTCGTGGACGTGCCGTATCTTGACCTGCACCCGCAGCGGCGCGTCCAGCGACGGAATGCTGATCCAGTTCAGGCGATGAACGTTGAGCGTCGCGGTGTTGAGCTCAGACTCGCCGCCGACAGTGACACGGCGGCTGTCGCGGTCAATCTGCAGAACGTAGAGTGGGTTCGGCGAGGTCAGGCCGAGGCCCTTGCGCTGGCCGATGGTGAAGTTATGAATGCCCTCGTGCTTGCCCATTGGCTCGCCCGCGGTGGAAACCAGCTCGCCGGATGAGTCGGGCATCGGCTGGCCCTGCTCCTCAAGGTAGTTGGCGATGAACTGCTTGTAGTTGCCGCCGGGGATGAAGCATATCTCCTGCGAGTCGGGCTTATCGGCCAGCGCGAGGTGGCTCTCCCTCGCAATCTCGCGCACCTCTGGCTTGGTCAGATTGCCGAGCGGGAAGAGGGTGTGGGCGAGCTGCTCCTGCGTGAGGCCGAATAGGAACCAGGTCTGGTCCTTGGCCAGGTCGGCAGGACGCTTCAGAATCCAGCGGCCGCGCGCTGGGTCGTATTCGTTGCGGGCGTAGTGGCCGGTCGCGATGCGCTCGGCGCCGATCTGACGGGCGGTGCGCAAAAGCTGATCAAACTTGAGATGGTTGTTGCACAGCGAGCAGGGAATCGGCGTGCGCCCGGCCAGATAGTCGTTCACAAAAGGCTGGACAACATCGTGCTCGAAACGCTCCTGCTGGTTGACGACGTAATACGGAATCTCCAGCGTCTCTGCCACGCGGCGGGCGTCATACACGTCATCCAGCGAGCAGCAGCGGCCCGTCGAACGCGTCGGCATTCCGGGCTTGCCTGCGAGGCGGTTCTGGTCCCAGAGCTGCAGGGTCAGGCCGATGACATCGTGGCCTTCAGCACGCAGCATGGCCGCGACGGTCGACGAATCGACACCGCCTGACATCGCAATCGCGATGGTTCCGGTGGCTGGGCTAGCTGTGCTCATGAGTTAACCCGCCGCTTCGGCCAGCGCAGGCACGCTTGTGTCGGGTATCGGATCGGGTGCAGGAGCAAGCTCCCGCAGCCGCTCAACCGCCGCAGGAAGCACATCCAGCACATAGTCGATATCAGCGTCGGTGGCTGTCTTAAGCAGGCTGAATCGGAGGCTGGCGCGGGCGCGAGTCTTGTCCAGACCCATCGCCATCAGCACATGTGACGGTTCAGTAGCGCCGGAGTGACACGCCGATCCGCCCGAAACAGAAATTCCCTTCAGGTCGAGCGCGATCACCAGCGCCTCGCCCTCAAGCTGGTCAAACCAGATGTTTGTGGTGTTGGCGGCGCGGGGAACCCCTGCGCCATTCACGCCAGTCCCTGGAATCTGCTCGAGGATGCCTGCTTCGAGCCGGTCGCGCAACCCGGCCAGCCGATGCAACACGCCGGAATCCAGACTGTGCATTGCCGCTTCGGTAGCCTTGGCCAACCCTACGATTGCCGGCACGTTCTCTGTTCCGGCACGGCGGCGACGCTCATGGCTCCCGCCTACAAACATCGGGTCGAGCGGGGTGCCCTTGCGGACGTACATCGCGCCAACGCCCTTGGGCGCATGCATCTTGTGACCGCTGATCGTCAGTACATGGCACCCGATCTTCTGGACGTCAATCGGAACCTTGCCTGCGCCCTGTACTGCGTCAATGTGGAAGAAAACGCCGGTCTGCGCAGCGATGCGGCCAATCTCCTCGACAGGCTGCACTACGCCTGTCTCATTGTTGGCCAGCATCACGCTGATCAGGCGAGTCTCGGGACGGATCGCCCGCAGAATATCCATCGGGTCGATCAGGCCATTCGGCTGCGGATCGACCCGGGTCGTCGAGACCCCGTCACGCGCCAGTCGGTCTGCAGCAGCCAGCACCGCGGAGTGCTCAATCGAGGTGGTAATCAGATGGTCGCCGGGGTGCAGCAGACCGAAAAGCGCGGTGTTGTCGCCTTCCGTGCCGCCTGAGGTAAAGACGACCTCAGCCGGATGGCAGCCGAAGAATTCCGCGAGCACATCGCGGGCCTGGTCCACTGCAGTCCGGGCGCGCTGCCCGTGCTGGTGAATCGAGGAGGCGTTGCCGAAGTGCTCCATCCAGTACGGGCGCATAGCCTCCATCACCTCTGGCAGCAGGGGCGTGGTAGCGTTTGCATCCATATAGACTCGGCGCATGGCGAAGTTCTCCTTATCATTTCATTGTACGTAGAGTTGTGATTGGAGCATAGCGGGCCGGGGCGAATCGCTCTATCTCCATGGTTGATGGCGGAAAAGCGGGGGTGGAAGGCTCAGATAGGCCCAATCCCGCCCGCGATTCGAATGGCAATGGCATGGGGCTGCCTGATAAAGTCGATGCGCGGCCTGAAGTCTAAGGGTCCGCCCCTGGAGGATCGATCGGATGCGTCTCTCGTCTCTTTGCTACCCGTTTCTAGGCTGTTGTCTGTTGGCCGCAACTTCCACCTCCATCCTGGCTCAGGGAGGTCCGCCGGGGCCCCCGGTCGGGACTCACGTCTCTCCCGCGGCCGCTTACGACAAGCTCCTTACCGGCATGGAGAAGGAATTCGTCGACGCCGCCGAAGCGATGCCTGCCGACAAGTTCAACTTCTCTCCTCCTGCCTCGGCCGGTGATTTCAAAGGTGTTCGTACATTTGGCGAGCAGGTAAAGCACGTCGCCGATGCGAACTACTACTTTTTCCACGACCCTGAAGTTCCGATGCCAAAAGATGATCCGATCGCCAAGCTGACCAGCAAGGACGACATCATCAAGGCACTCAAGGAGTCTTTCGTCGTAGCGCACAAATACATTGCCGGCATCACCGATGAGAACGACTTTGTGATGACCAAGAACGGAACCCGTGGCGGTCAGGCAGCCTTTGGCCTTGCCCACATGATGGATCATTACGGGCAGATCTGCGTCTACCTGCGCATGAACGGGATCGTTCCGCCAGCGAGCCGCAAGTCGAGTATGTAGCCCGCTTAATTAAAAACGGAGGGCGCCGACAGGGCGCCCTCTCTGTTTTTTGCCCTGAAATCCTCTTGTGCCACCTTGCGGTGAGTGGACCGGGAGGGGGGAGGGGGTGTGCATTTTTTGATTATTGATAACTAAATTGCTTTTATATCAATTACTTAGCAGAATAAAAATCACGATTTTTGTGCGCTTAAGTGTGGGTTTTGTGCACCTAAGTGACGATAAAAAGACATTGGAGACGACGGGTGCGTGAGGGTCTTCCTTGACGGCGTGAAGTGATTGGCCGCGTTCTTTTATTGTGCGCCTTTTGAGGGTAATTCGATGCAAATGCCTCAACCGATGGCTGTGGCGCGGCGGAAGGCATATCTGTTGCTTTCTGGTATATGAACCATCTGCCCTGTCAGGAATAGCAGTCTATTTTTTCCAAACAGCGGAATAAAATCTGAGGCCGTTCGACTGCGTGGAACTCTTCAAAGGAGATTCCAAAATGAGAAAGCCGGGACTCGTCTTATTCCTCCTTTTCACCACTCTTGCCAGTATGGTTATCTCCTGCAAACAAAACTCACAGACAAATGAGGCTCAGGATGGTTCCGTTCTCCCAAAACCGCAGCCTGAATTCAAAGGCACTATTGGGGCTACCTACAAAGACTCGAGGCCTGACAAGATCGCCGTCGTAAACCCACCTAAGGGCGCGCCAAACGTCTTGATGATCCTTATCGACGACTCGGGTTTCGGCCAATGGGGAACTTTTGGCGGCCAGACGCCTACTCCTAACCTCGACCGCCTCGCGAAATCCGGCATAAGCTACCTTCGTTTCCACACAACTGCTCTCTGCTCGCCTACACGCGCTGCATTGCTTACCGGGCGCAATCACCACTCTGTCGGCATGGGCGTCATTACCGAGATGGCCGACGGATACCCCGGCTACTCCGGTCAAATCCCCAAGACCGCTGCGATGTTCCCCGAGGTGCTTCGCCAGAACGGATATAACACTGCTTATATCGGCAAGAACCATCAAATTGCATCGTGGGAGACCAGCATCGCCGGTCCTTTCGATCGATGGCCATCGCTTCAAGGCTTCGAGCACTTCTACGGCTTCATCGGAGGCGAGACCAATCAATGGCATCCGCCGCTATACCGTGACACTACTCCGGTCGAGATGGAGATCCCGAGAGGCCGCGAGGGCCACTACACCCTCAACGACTCGCTCGCCGACGAGGCGATTAGCTACATTCATAATCAAAAGTCGGTCACGCCGGACAGACCCTTCTTCGTCTACTACGCCCCCGGGGCGACCCACGCACCGCATCATGTGCCCAAAGAATGGATGGACAAGTTCAAAGGACAGTTCGATCAGGGTTGGGATAGATATCGCGAGGAAACCTATCAACGCCAGTTGAAACTCGGAGTCATCCCGTCCGGCACCAAGCTCACGCCCCGCCCCGCCGAGATTCCCGCATGGGACTCACTCCCGCCTGAGCGCAAGCGCGTCGCTGCTCGCCTGATGGAAGCCTTCGCGGCCTACACTGCACAGACGGATTACGAGGTCGGCCGCATACTCGACGCCCTGGACGAAATGGACGTAACAAAGGATACCCTCATCCTCTGGGAAATTGGCGATAACGGATCCTCAATGGAAGGCACTCTCAACGGCGCCTACAACGAATTCGCGAGTATGGGCGGAGTTGAAGAGGATCCAGCCTACATCCTCAAAAACATCGACGAAATCGGAGGACCCAACTCCTACAACCACATTCCGGTAGGCTGGGCCTGGGCTGCAAACACACCCTTCCAATGGGGAAAGCAGGTCGCTTCCCACTTTGGCGGCACACGCAACCCTCTTGTAGTCTCCTGGCCTGGACATATCTCCGACCCCGGTGGAAAGCGCATGCAGTTCCATCACGTCATCGACATCGCACCGACCATCCTTGAAGCCGCCGGCGTTCAACAGCCGACCGAGGTCAACGGGGTCAAGCAGAAGCCCATCGAAGGCATCAGCATGCTCTACAGCTTCAAAGAAGCTAACGCAGCCGAGCAACGCCACATCCAGTACTTCGAGATGGTGGGCAACCGCGCTCTCTATAAAGACGGCTGGATCGCCGTATGCCGCCATGGTCGCTTGCCATGGGTCACTTTAGGGTCCGTTGACTTCGATAAGGACACCTGGGAGCTATACGACCTGACGAAGGATTACAGCGAATCGAATAACGTTGCGGCACAGTATCCCGACAAGCTGAAAGAGCTGCAGGCCGACTTTACGACCGAAGCAAAAAAATATAATGTGCTGCCGCTCGACGACCGTTTCGCTGAACGCGCCGACGTGAGCCTGCGCCCCAGCCTCATCGCAGGCCGTACTAAGTTCCTCTATTACAGCGGAGCCGCCCACATTCCGGAGAATTCTTCGGCGAACACCAAGAATGCCTCGCACACCATCACGGCCACCATCGATGCTCCTAAGACTGGCGCCCCTGACGGAGTGGTATGCGCCGTGGGCGGAACCTCTGGCGGCTGGACCCTCTACATCAAGCACGGAAAGCCAACCTACGAGTACAACTGGTATACGCAGCAACACTACAAGATCGCCTCCTCGGCATCCGTCACGCCAGGCAAGAACGTCATCAAGGTTGACTTCAAATATGATGGCGGCGGTCTGGGTAAAGGCGGACTCGTCACCATCTACCTCAACGATAAGAAGGTAGGAGAAGGCCGGGTCGACAAGACCGAGTGGGCAGTCTTCTCCGCAGACGAGACCTTCGACACCGGCATGGACTCTGCCTCACCCGTCAGCACTGATTACCAATCGCCCTTCCGTTTTCCCGGAATAGTAAATAAGGTCGAAATCGATATTGCTTCAGCCGATCTGTCCTTAGTCGATCAAAAGAAGGTTGAGGTTGCCATGCTTCAGGCTCTTCTCAACCGTCAATAGACATGGCCACGCCGATTACCGGCTCGCCGCTTGTCCTCGTGGACATGCTAAGCGCCGAGAAAAGATCGCGTAGGGACACTTTGGCTGCGGGCTTGGAACAGGAAGGCTTCGCGCTGGGCTCGGAGCGAAGTCTATCCGCGTTCTTCGACGGCAACATACGGCGCCGGATAGGCGGGCCCGATGTACTCCGCGCGTGGGCGGATCAGCCGGTTGTCATCCAACTGTTCGATGACGTGCGCGGCCCAGCCGGCGATACGGCTTACGGCGAAGATCGGCGTAAAGAGATCTACATCGATGCCAAGCGTGGTGTAGGTCGAGGCGGAGTAGAAGTCCACGTTGGCGTTCAGGCCCTTTTGCGCGTTGACGTAGAGCTCGATCTGGCGGGACCAGTCGTACCACCTCGTTACGCCTGAATCCTTCGAGAGCTGCTCGCTCATGCTCCGCAGATGGGTGGCGCGGGGGTCTTCTGTCTTGTAGACACGGTGGCCGAAGCCGGAAATCTTCTTCTTGGCGGCCAGCATCGCGCTCACAAACGCAACCGGATCGGCACCCTGTTTATCGATCTCGAAGAGCAGGCGCATTACGGCTTCATTGGCGCCGCCGTGCAGAGGTCCCTTCAGGGCTCCGATGGCTCCGGTCACCGCGGAGTGGATGTCGGAAAGCGTGGCGGCGATCACCCGCGCTGCAAAGGTCGATGCGTTCAGCTCATGGTCAGCGTGCAGAATCAACGCTACATCCAGCGTCTTTGACGCGGTTTCGCTGGGTTTTTCGCCGTTCAGCATCCAGAGAAAATTGGCCGCGTGATTCAGCGCCGGGTCCGGCTCAACGACGTTCAGCCCTTTGCGCAGCCGGTCGTAGATGGCTACGATCATGCCCACCTGCGAGGTCAGGCGAAAGCTCTTGCGGACATTCGCGTCATGCAGGTTGTCTTTCTCATCGGCGTCGTACATGCTCAGGGCCGAGACTGCCGTGCGCAGCACTTCCATCGGCGTCGCGGTGGCGGGGAAGCTCTTGAGCAGCGTAATGATGGCCGGATCGAGCACTCGCGACTTCGCCAGTTGGGCGGTGAACTCCGTCAGCTCAGCTTCCGAAGGCAGACGGCCATTCCACAACAGATAGGTCGTTTCTTCAAAGGTGGAGTGGACGGCAAGCTCGTGAATATCGATGCCGCGATAGGAGAGGATTCCCGCCTCGCCGTCAATCCAGCAAATACCCGAGTTGGCGGCGACGATGCCTTCGAGACCTCTACCTGCAACCGCAGTCGACATATCTTCTCTGTGCTCCCGTTAATGAGTTGAATGTCTACAGTGAGGAGACGGGCCGATTGAAAGCGCCATGCCATCTCGAACAGGAGACCAAAACCCTTTATAGCGCAGCGATTCCACGGTTGTCACTTCCGCGTCTTCCAGCGTGGGACCTGGGCGCGGCGCGGGCGTCCTATTCGGATTCTTATCTGGATTCCCAACGCGAAAATCCCCGGAAAGCTGTTCTTCCTAGAACCACTGGATTTGAGTATGCTTAATCCCACCCGGATGCCGATGCCTTTTTCCACCGTCAAACCGGGTATCGAGAGCCGTGTACGCAGTACGTATTAAGAGCACGGCGACAACGCCGGAGCCAACGAAAGGTTGACTGATGAGTGAATTTGATACCCCTCCCGCCCGATCCGTATCCGGAGCCCTGATTGGCGTTGTGGCTGCATCCCTGCTGATTGCCATCGGCGGGCTAGTGTGGTCCTACGTTCTCTCCACGCACATCTCTCACCAGGAGGTTGCGCTAAGCCAGGCCAACGAACAGAACGCCAAGCTGGCCGCCAACTTGCGCGAGACCGATGCCCGGCTCAAAGTAACCACCGACCAGTTGGGACAATCCCTGGGCCTGACGCAGAAGCAGCTTGAGGCCCGCGCCCAGGAGATTCTCGCGCGCGAGCAAGCCGATAGCCGGCGCCTTGAAGCTTCACAGAAAGCCACTGCTCAGCAGGTAACCGCCGTCTCCAGCGCTGTCTCAGACGTCAAGACTGACGTTGGCGGAGTGAAAACCGACGTCGCCCGCACACAGAATGACCTCGCCACCGCCGTCACTCAGCTGCAATCGATGAAAGGCGACATGGGCATGCAGTCCGGCCTGATCGCTCGCAATCACGATGAACTGGAACTGCTCAAGCACAAGGGCGATCGTAACTACTACGAGTTCACCTTGAACAAGGGCGACAAGAAGCCCGTCTCAACGGTCAGTCTCGAACTGAAGAAATCAGATGCCAAGAAGAACCGGTTCACCTTGAATGTGTACGCCGACGACAAGCGGTACGAGAAAAAGGATCGCAACGTCAACGAGCCATTGCAGTTCTACACCGGTAAAGACCCCATGCTCTACGAGATCGTGGTGAACTCGATCAACGCCAAGAATCAGATCTCCGGCTATATCTCCACGCCTAAGGGAGCTCCGGTTCCGCCGACTGTGCAGTAGAAGTTATTTATTGATCTGGTCTACTGCTCGATCACAGGAGCAGTCGGCGTCAGCACCAGGTCGGGGTGGAACTTGAAGAGCAGCGAAAAGCTCAGATCTTTCCGCCCCGCCCACTGTTCCTTGGAACAATGGAAGGATGAGATAAGCATCCCCTCCAGCACCTCGCCGGGCTGGATGACCGTGTCCCGCGTCAGCTTGGTGCCATGCAGGCTCGCCAGCTCAGGATAAGCGATGAAGATACGGTCAAAGTCAGTCGACGTCGCTGCATAGCTAGACCGTGGACCGTCGTCCAGCGTCACGTTGGTCATCATTTCCCGCAGCACAATAGGCTGGTCGCTCTGGTTGCGTGCGCGAACCTTGGCGAAGACTAGTACCTGGTCAAAGGCCTCGCCGGCAGTCTGCACGCCGTTAGCATCCATGGGCGTGTTGATGGTATGCACGCCATGGGACCAGACCTGTGTCACCTCACCAGCAGCCACCGGGGGTTTGTGATTGATCAGGAGAAAGAGCGCAATTCCCACTGAGACCACCACAAAGGCGGCCAGCGTGGTCCACAGGAGGTAGCTGCTTCCCTTGGCGTAGTCCTCACCGCTCGGGCTAGCCTGAGCGGTTACGGCGGAGTCGGTGTTTGCCTGCAACAAGCTCATAGCGAACCTATATTACTCCCATTTTGGGCGGACTTCGCCGGATTTTGGACCGCTGAGCGGAAAACTGCTCCTAAGGCCTTGGACGCAGCGCAGCCAGAAAGTCGTCGGGCCCCTGCGTGTTCAACAAATCATTGGATGTAAGCCAGGCGCGGCGAAGCTGCTTAATGCCGTAATGCATTTTGTCCATATCGCGGATGGTGTGCGAGTCCGTATTGACAGCGATTTTGCAGCCGAATTCTTTGGCCATGCGCAGGTCGCGGTCGCTCAGGTCCAGCCGTGCCGGAGAGGCATTGTGCTCCACCGCCACGCCTAGTTCTGCGGCGCGCCGCAGAACCGCCTGCAGGTCGATCGCATAGGGTTCGCGGCGCAGAAGCATCCTGCCCGTCGGGTGCCCCAGGATGCGCACATATGGGTTCTCAATCGCGCGCAGCACCCGCTCCGTCATCTGCTCGCGTGGCTGATTGAAGAGCGTATGCACGCTGGCGATGACCACATCCATCTGGGCAAGAACTTCGTCTGTCAGGTCCAGAGCGCCGTCGCCTAGAATATCGACCTCAATTCCGGCGAAGACTCGGATCCGGCCCTCCATCTCCCGGTCGACTTCGCGAATCCGCGCCACATGCTCCAGCGCGCGGGCGTCGTCGAGGCCGTTGATCATGGACAGATTTTTGGAGTGGTCGGTGATGGCAATGTACTCGTAGCCGCGCTCCAGCGCCGCATCTGCCATCTCGCGGATGGAGTTATGCCCATCCGAAGCGATGGTGTGCATGTGCACGTCACCGCGAATGTCCCGCTCCTCAATCAGCTTCGGCAGCCGATGGCGGACGGCCATCTCGATCTCGCCGAGATTTTCTCGCATCTCAGGCGCGATCCAATCCATGCCCAGCGCTTCATAGATCGATTCTTCTGTCTCGGCGGCCACCGTTGTCTCGTCGTCCAGCCGAGCCAGTGCCCATTCGCTCAGCGTGTAGCCCATTTTGAGAGCCCGCTGCCGCAGCGCCACGTTGTGCATCTTGGAGCCGGTAAAGTACTGCAGCGCCGCGCCATAACAGCTTGAGGGCAGCAGCCGGACATCTACCTGCAGACTGTTGCGCAGGTAGAAGCTGACCTTGTTTTCGCCCTTGGCGATCATGTCGCGAATACCTGGAAAAGCCGCGACATAAGCAACAGCGTCCGGACAGCGGTCCGGCTCGCAGGCAGGCCCGGTGACCAGCAGATCGAGATCCCCCGCAGTCTCCCGGCCACGGCGTAGCGAACCTGCGGGGGTGACCCTGTCGATCCCTTCATAGGCCATCAGATAGGCCGTGACTCGTTCCGCCGACTCCTCAGCCTCATCCATGCGGAAGCGGCCGGAACTTTTGCGATAGTCCTCAATGCCCTTGCGGAGCTTTTCAATCTGCTTTTCGCCCATGCGCGGCAGCCCGCTCAGGCGTCCGGCGTCGATCGCTTCGGAGAGCTGATCGATATTGCTGACCTGGGCCTGCTCCCAGAGGAGGGCCACGGTTTTCGGACCCATACCCGGCAACTTCAGCAAGTCGAGCATGGTGATTGCGTACCGCTGCAGCAACTCGTCGCGAAGAGGAATCGACCCGGTCTCCACCGCTGCCTGGATATGTGCAGCCATGCTCTTGCCGATTCCCGGAACTTTCATCAACGCAGGCGGGTCGCTGGCAAGCGAAGCCAGGTCGACGGTGCTTTGTTCAGCAGCATCGGCAGCCTGACGGTAGCCGCGAACGCGAAAGGTGTCGCCGCCGCTGATCTCAAGCAGGTCGGCGGTTTCGCCCAGCAGGCGTGCCAGAGTCATATTGTCCATTGCGAGAATTGGCTCCCGGATGCGGTCATGCCTGTTACGGCATCCGCCCCAGTATCGCCGAGGCGGGGTTGACTCGGCCAGCGATGGAACAGGAAGATTTAGAACGGCGTTACGCCGTTGTTTTTACGAGAAAGAAACACACAGAAATACTTCTGTGCGTCGGTACGGTGAAAATCGAGACAACTGCAGCCGCAGATTTACCAGGCATGATCGAAAGCGTAGCCAAACTACTGGCCACGCCTCCAACCTGAAGCTCTTAAGTCGCTCTATTCGGCCGATCAGGTTAAGCGGCGGCAGAGGACGACGCAGCTGTGTCCTTTGCCCGGACTACTGTGTCCGCCTGGGGTCCCTTCTGGCCGTCGACGATGTCAAATTCGACCTCGTCTCCTTCCTTTAGTGACTTGTATCCGTCCACCTGAATGGCTGAGTAATGTACAAAAACATCCGGCCCGTCTTCCCGGCCAATGAACCCAAAACCTTTGGCGTTGTTGAACCACTTGACTGTGCCTTTATATTGAGCCACAGGATTTCACCCTTCCTTTTCGTCGATACGGCGACATCTGGGAAAGCCGCTACAGGGAATGACGGAAAGGTCGGATGAAAAGTTGAGTGGAAAGCGAAGGGATTTTCACTGGAAATTCGATAGTGGTTAAAAAACCCCGGCCGGTCAAATCGCGGGATTCGACCGGTTTCAGGGTTTGGCAGGTATTAACGCTTGCGTTTTATGCCTAGCTGGCGAGCGTAGAGCAGCGCGGAAATCATCGTTTTTCCGTCGACGATTTTGCCTTTTTCCACCATGTCCAACAGGTCTGAAAATTTCACCAGGCGAAAATCGATCTGTTCGTCATCCTCGGGATGCGCTTCGCCAGCCGTAAGCCCCTCGGCCAGAAAGACTTTCATCGATTCACCCAGAAAACCGGGACTGGCAAAATACTCCACCAGCATCGTCCATTTCTGGGCCTGGTAGCCGGTTTCTTCGGCCAGCTCGCGCCTGGCGCCTTCAAGCGCGCCTTCGCCTTTATCCAGCTTTCCGGCTGGCAGCTCCCAGAGAAACTGGCCTGCGGCGTGGCGGTACTGACGCTCCATCACGACCCAGGGATCTTTTTTCTTCTTGCCCGGATTGACCGCCAGAATCACGACAGACCCGTTATGGCGGATTACGTCGCGATATGATTCACGGCCTCCGGGCTCGATGATGTGGTCTCGCATTACGCGAAAGAGCGGGCCTTCATACGCGAGCTTCGATTCCAGAATCTTCGCCGTCTCAGACTTGGCAGCGGTCTTGGGTTTTGCAGCCGGCTTGATTGCCTTGGGTTCGGGGGATTTGGGCGCAGCCGTCGTGGGCTTGTCTGCTTTGGGCTTATCTGCTTTGGCTTTGCCAACCTTGGCCTTTACAGCTGTCGCCTTCGCCGCACTCTTTAGAGCTACTGTCGTTTTCTTTGGGGCGGCAGTTGCGATCTGCTTCTTTGGGGCCGGTTTCGGGGCAGATTTGGCCTTTGTTGTTTGAGCCTTACTCTTTACTGCTGCCTTCTTCGTGGCAGCTTTCTTCAAGGGCGCTTTCTTCAACGCAGCTTTCTTCGGCGCAGCTTTCTTCAACGCTGCTTTCTTCACCGCTGCTTTCTTCACCGCTGCTTTCTTCACCGCGATGACAGGCGCGGTTGCCGTACTAGTTTCAGCCGGTGGCGGCGCTTCAGATGGTTGTTCCGCCTCAGCCGGAGCGGTACTTTTCTGAGCCTCTACCTCAGGTTTGGCCTCACTCGAAGATTCGTCGCCAGTCATAATCTCTTCCAGGTTCTCTTCTGGTGTCATTCCTGTCTCTCCTCGATCCACGTCCAATTCCGCCAACAATTACGGTACCACTGCATCCAATAGCCTGCACCGCTGTTTTGCATCGCGGCTCGTCCAATAAGAATTCGCAGGATTGCCATCATCGTCCTGCATCCAACCGTCACTCAAATGCATCCCTAAGGCAGTCGCGGCGCCCTCGGCAGTTAAACTGAATCAGCAGTACAACCGTTGCACGCTTTCTGCACCTCGAGAATCTACTCCCGAGAAACCAAGTTGAACGCTGAATGTTTTCCTATCACGACCTTGCCGGGCCTCTCGCGCATCTTTGCGGACTATTGCGCCGGCGAATTTCCCGTGCGCTCCTGGTATGGCGCCGCTCCCCGCGACCGCAGCTGGCAACGCACTCCGCCACTGCACAGTCCGGCACACCGCGCTGACCTGGCACAACTGCTCGCATCGCAAAATCCAGCCTTCAGCCTGACACCTGCTTACGAACAGCTACTGCAGGGAGCAAACGTAGTTGTTACCGGCCAGCAGGTCGCCCTCTTCGGTGGTCCACTCTTCACTGTGCACAAGGCCGCCACAGCCATCGCGTTGGCAAACCAGGCCACCGCCGCGGGACACACACATCTGCCGGTCTTTTGGCTGGCCAGTGAAGATCACGACTTCGCGGAAGTAAACCACGTCACCTTTCCCGCCCGGCACTCGTTGAACAAGCTGACATGGGAAAACTCAGACCCGAATGCTGTTCCCGTCGGGCGTCTGGTTCTTGACGACTCCATCACGCCTCTTATTGATCAGGCATGGGAGTTGCTTGGCTACTCCGACGCAATGGAGTGGCTCGCCGCAGCGTACCGCCCCGGCCAGACGCTTGCCGGAGCATTCGCAGAGTTCTACGGCAAGGTTTTCGCCACGCAGGGCCTGCTCGTTCTCGATGCGGATGGCCGCGAAGCCCACCGCCTCGGTGCCCCGGTTCTAAAGGCAGCCATTGAGAACGCGGACGAACTGCACGCAGCACTCGTCGAGCGCAACAAGGAGATAGTCGCCGCCGGCTATCACGCTCAGGTCGCCGTCGCAGATCACGGCAGCCTGCTCTTTCTTATAGACAGTGCAACCGGCGCACGACTCGCGCTCAAGCGCACCGCCGCCAACGCTGCGGAACCGCAAGGCATCTGGCAGGCTGGCCGTCAAACCTATTCGACCGCCGATCTGCTCGACATCCTCGCCAGCGAGCCGGAACGTATCTCGCCCTCAGCGCTGCTGCGTCCTGTCTTTCAGGACCAGATTCTACCCACATCCGCCTACATCGGCGGCCCCGCAGAGATCGCTTACTTCGCGCAGTCCGCCGTGCTCTATGAGCGCATCCCACGCGGAGGTGCGAGCCATATTACGCCGGTGCTGCCGCGTCTCTCGGCCACGCTCGTCGAGCCTGCCATTGCTGAGCTGCTCGACCGCCATGAGCTCTCCTTCGAGACAATCCTCAACAGCACAGAGGAGTCGCTGGCCCAGCGGCTCGCCGCTCGCGTCATGCCCATCGCAGGCAAGCAGCAGCTCGCCTCAGCAGGCAACGCCCTTGACCAGGAGCTGACCGCGCTGACCGGTTATCTTGGCTCACTTGACGAGGGCCTGGGCCGCTCCGCTCAAACCTCGGCCAGCAAAATGCGTTACCAGATGAATCGCCTGCGCCGCATGGCTGCCAACTTCGTGCTGCAAAAAGAAGCCTCGCTGGGCAAGCATGCGCAGGCTGTCACCAACGCTCTTTATCCTCACGGCGCTCCGCAAGAGCGGCTGGTTGGCGCGGCATACTATCTGGCACGTTACGGAGAGAGCCTGATCGAGACTCTTGTAGCCGAAGCCGGAGATGGCTGTCCGGGCCACAAGCTCATTCGGCTATAATTCGCCCGTTCGGTCTAAGCAGCCATTCCCAATCCATCCTGGAGACTATCGGTGCGAGCCCTTTACGGCCTTTCTCTTGCCCTTCTTACATTTGCTGCCATTCCATCGCATGCGCAGGCTCCATCCGCCAGTCCGTGTCCTGAAACAGCCCTGAGCAACCCTTACCTCGGCATCTCAACCATTCGCCTCTGGCCCGGTGACGCCCCTCAAGCCAAAGGCTCAGCCTGCGACGACATCCCGACGCTGTCTGTGCTGCGCCCTCAGCCTGGTCATGAAAACGGCAGCGCCGTCATTGTCTTTCCTGGCGGAGCTTACATGGGCCTTGCCTCGATTCTTGAGGGCAGGGAAGTGGCAGACTGGTTTGCTGCTCACGGCTTCACCGCATTCGTTCTGCGCTATCGCCTCGGCAAGAAGTACCTGCTGCCCGTTCCGCTCGTCGACGCTCGCCGCGCCGTGCAACTGGTGCGCGCCCGCGCCCGCGACTATCGCAT
>Ga0206933_1026_pt1 | contig 40620 bp, 24 predicted proteins | sample Alteio_BWOrgHeat_15_FD_152937 | JGI IMG/M metagenome (GOLD analysis project Ga0206933, IMG submission 152937) | Enriched cells from forest soil in Barre Woods Harvard Forest LTER site, Petersham, Massachusetts, United States -... | ecosystem: Environmental > Terrestrial > Soil > Temperate forest >... | reverse complement strand
GCAGCGTAAATGTAGTCATTACCTCGAAGGCTTTCGTCGAGCGATTTCCCAACCTTGTTATTCCGGGGCATACGCTCTTTCTTGAGGATGTGTTGGGTACCCCGCAGCTCATTGAGAAACTGCTCGCGCTCGTGCTGGCGTGGGTTGTGCCGGCGTCTCTACTCAAAAGAGCATTAGGCGTGAGACAAACTGCACCCCCGTCATTGGAACAGAGTAGCCACTTTGCAGTAGATGAACTGGCGACAGTGATCTTTTCAAGCGGAAGCACCGGTGATCCCAAGGGCGTAATGCTCACGCACTTCAACCTGACGTCGAACATTCAACAGGTGACGCAGGTCTTCATGCTGGATGGCAGCGACAAGATACTTGGCATCCTGCCGTTCTTTCATTCTTTCGGGTTCATGGCCGCACTTTGGATGCCAGCAGTTTACGGAGTAGGGGTGGTCTATCACCCGAATCCTCTCGATGCGCAGGTGATTGGCCAGCTTGTACAGAAATACAACGTGACATTCCTGATTGCAACTCCGACGTTTTTGCAGGCCTATATGCGCCGCTGTACGCCGGAAAATTTTGGATCGCTGCGCTATGTGCTTGTAGGTGCCGAAAAATTACCCGAGCGCGTGGCGTTGGCCTTTGAAGATGCCTTTGGAATTCGTCCTCTTGAGGGCTACGGCTGTACGGAGTGTTCGCCAGTCGTTACGGTGAATGGCCAGGATTTTCGTGCACCGGGATTTCGCCAGGTAGCCGCAAAGCGCGGCAAAATAGGCCATCCGCTGCCAGGAGTTTCGGTAAAGATCGTTGACATTGAGACAGGAGAACCAGTCGCCTCTGGTGCTTCGGGAATGCTGCTGGTGAAGGGGCCGAATGTAATGCGAGGTTACCTTGGCAAGCCGGAGAAGACTGCCGAAGTGCTGAATAATGGGTGGTACACGACAGGCGACGTTGCCTGCATGGAGGAGGATGGCTTTCTTACCATCACCGATCGCCTTTCACGCTTCAGCAAGATCGGTGGCGAGATGGTTCCTCACATCAGGATTGAAGACAAACTGCATGAGCTTGCTGGCGTCACCGATCAGGTCTTCGCAGTAACATCGCTCCCGGATGAAAAGAAAGGAGAGCGAATCGTCGTCCTCACCACACTCTCAAAGGAAAAGTTGCCTCCTGTGCTCGAGAAGCTGATTCAGTGCGATCTTCCTTCCCTATGGAAACCGAAAGCAAATCTCTTTTTTCGCGTCGACGCTCTACCCTTTCTCGGCACAGGAAAGATGGACATCCGAGGTATCAGGACGTTGGCAGCGTCGATCGCTGGTGCCATAAACGTAGAGGCATGAAAAGCAGGCCTGATACGCATCGAGATTTTTCCGCTGAACTTGCCATTGTTTTCTGGAAGACCAGATGCCTTTTATAAATGGCGGAGTGGTGTCAGGAAGGGTGTCCTACTCTGACCATCAGACCTAGTAAAATCAATCATTTCTGTGCGATATCCGCGCCTGGACTGGACATTGGATATAGCCGGATGAGATGCTTATGCGCATTGAAACAAGGCACAATGCAAGCTTTCTGTGCCCGAGAGCCTGTCGTTCGGAACGACGCGACGACGGCGAATTCAAAGAGCGCTGACGGTGATTCGGAGTCCTGAACCGCGCTGATTGGTACGCGATGGCAAGGAGAGAGATCGGGCGAAGTCGAGGTGTGGGCGCCGATCTGGGTTTGCGGAGCCTGTTGAGGATTATTCTGCATCGGCAGTCCATCTTCGCTTCAGTAACATCGCTTTCTCTTGTGGCCACATTGTTTGCCACGACAATCGGATGTCGTGAAAAAACCACGCGTACAGGCGCGACGAGCCACCTTGATTTCAATCAGGAAGTACAGCCTATTCTGGCCAGCAACTGTTTTAGTTGCCACGGGCCTGACCCGGAGATGCGCAAGGCTGGGCTCAGGCTTGATCTGGAGGAATCGGCTCTAAAAAAGCGGCCCGGGCATCCGGACGCGATCGTTCCGGGTCATCCGGAACAGAGCGAGCTTATCAAGCGGATCCAATCGAAAGATTCTCATCACCTGATGCCGCAGTCGCCGCTGGGCGAAGCGAAGCCGATGAAGCCGGAAGAGATTGCTGTCCTGACTCGATGGATCAAGGAAGGCGCCGTCTATCGACCGCACTGGGCATTTGAGAAGCCCGTTAGAACGCCTACTCCAGCCATCACTGAAAATGCCTCCCTGGTAAAAACGCCAGTTGACACCTTTATTCTCGCCCGCCTGAAGAAGGAAGGATTGCATCCGTCGCCGGAGGCAGACAAGCCGACGCTGATCCGGAGAGTGACGCTGGATCTAACAGGTTTGCTGCCCACACCGGCAGAAGTTAGTGAATTCGTAAAGGACACCTCGCCACAGGCCTATGAGCATCTTGTCGATAACCTGCTTGCAAGGCCGACTTATGGCGAACAGCGTGCCAGATATTGGCTGGACTATGCGCGATACGCTGACACGTACGGACTGCATTTCGACAACAGCCGCGACATCTGGCCTTATCGCGACTACCTGATTCGAGCCTTTAACAGCAACAAGCCGTTTGATCAATTTGCGATGGAACAGATCGCCGGCGACCTGCTGCCGGCAAAGAACCTTGATCCTCTCATCGCGAGTGGCTATGTCCGTTTGGGCGTGAGCAGTAATGAGGGCGGCACGATTCCTGAAGAACTCCGCGTCAATATTGCGCGAGAGCGAGCCGAGGCGTATGGCGCAACATTTATGGGGGTCACAGTAGGTTGCGCCGTTTGCCACGATCACAAGTACGATCCAACCACTCAGAAAGACTTCTACGCGCTTACCGCATTCTTTAACAACATCGATGAGCGGCCCTTTAACAATGACAGGCCTGTGTGGGAGCCGGTGGCGCGAATACCAAGGCCGGCAAATCAGGAAGCATACAACCGTGTTTTGTCGAAACGCTCTGAACTTGCCAGCCAGTTGAGCGCGGCACGACTCCAGCAGCGAGCGTTGATTGAACAATGGCTTCAGTCGCGACAACAGCCAGCACTGCCAGTTGCGGTAGACAAGCTCGTTCTTCACCTGCGCCTCGATGAAGGCGGAGGGGAGGTGCTGAAGAACAGCGCGCCACATGCTCAGCCAGCATCGTTTGCGATCGGCAAGTCAAAGCCGCAATGGGGGGAGACGACGTGGCTGTGGCCTGATTTCCGCATGGATACACCTACGCGGATCATGCTCGGACAAACGGGTAACTATGACTGGAACCAGGCGTTTTCGTCGGGTGGTTGGTTCATGTTGCGCTCTGCGCCGAATCTCAGCGTTAACGGAACCTCAGGTGCGCTGATGTCGAAGATGGATACGACACAGCACAACCGTGGATGGGATCTTTCGGTCGAAAAGGGAACGATCAGCGTCAACCTGGTGAATGAAACTCCAAAAGAAGGCTCGACCAGAGATGGAAAGCCGTCGGCCACGCCCGCCAAAAAAGAGCCCGCTCACAAGACAGAGTTCTTCAGGTATCCCACACCGACGGATTTGACCGCTAAAGATCTCGCGCCCAATAAAACCACACCGAAAAAGACAGAGCCTAAGAAGCCTGAGCAGAAAAAGCCGGAAACAAAACCTGCAGCCAAAAAGCCAGAAGCAAAAGTACTGATAGACACCACGCCGGAGATTGCGCTCAAGGTTTCTACTATCCAACCTATTCCACTCGACGGACAGTGGAAGCACATCTTCTTCACCTACGATGGATCAGGCAAAGCATCCGGTATCCGAATCTATGTAAACGGACAGCCTGCTGAGACGCGCGTTGTGCTCGATACTCTCGGCCAATCCACGATACGAACCACGGCTCCGATGCAGCTTGGCTGGAGATATCCCGACGCGACTCCGGCGCAGGATACGCGCTATCAGGATGTGCGCCTCTATGGACGCGCCGTAACAACGGAAGAAGCGAAGCGGCTTCCCTACGAAGATTATGTTGCTGAAGTAACCACCAAACCTGCTGACCGCTGGAATCGGGATGAGTGGCATGCGGTAAGCGAGTTCTACTTCAATAATGTCGATAAACGTTGCCTTGCGATTCAGAACGAGATCAGACAACTAGATGCGCAACTAGAAAAGCTATCAGAGGGCGGCGACCTAAGCCTAGTTTCATGGGAGGCGCCTTCTGTCGCATATGCAAATGTGCTGACTCGCGGTGTATACACGGCGCGCACTGAACGGGTGGAGGCGAATACGCCGCACTATCTGCCACCATTGCCTGCTGGCGAACCGCGAAACCGGTTGGCTCTCGCGAAGTGGACGGTGAGTCCTGACAATCCGCTGATGGCGCGGGTCACGGTAAATCGGATGTGGTACGAGTTGTTTGGGACAGGCTTGGTCGAGACGACAGAAGATTTTGGAATTATGGGCCAGCGGCCTTCTCATCCTGAGTTGCTCGACTGGCTTGCTGTTGAATTTCGCGAGAGTGGCTGGAACGTGAAGCATATGTACAAGCTGATGGTGATGTCGTCGACGTATCGCCAGAGTGCGAAGTCGACGCAGGAGCAGCTCGCCAAAGACCCGAAGAATCAGTTACTGGCCCATGGCCCGCGCTTCCGCATGGATGCTGAGATGCTGCGCGATATTGCATTGCAGTCAGGCGGCTTGTTGGTGAACAAGGTCGGTGGACCAAGCGTGAAGCCGTATCAGCCTGCGAATGTTTGGGAGCAGGTTAGCTATCCGACAAGCGACACCGTCAACTACGTTCAGGAGCATCAGTACGCGCTCTACCGGCGAAGCATGTATACATACTGGAAACGCATGGCCACATTGCCGGATATGGATGCCTTCGACGCTCCAGTGCGCGATGCAGTGTGTACACGGCGGCAGCGGACGGATACTCCATTGCAGGCGCTTGTGACGATGAATGATGTGCAGTGGATTGAGGCTGCCCGCGCCCTGGCACAGCGTGTGATTGAACAGGGCGGAAAGCAACCTGAACAACGCATACGAATGATGAGCGAGATCCTGCTTTCGCGCGATCCATCGCCGCAGATGTCTGAAGTGTTGAAAAGCTCACTTGCCGAGATGGAGAAGCATTATGCGGCAGATCGCAAGGCAGCTCACGCACTGATTGAAACTGGCGAAAAGAAACACGATGCCTCCATCCCCGAGCCTGAGCTGGCCGCCTGGACGATGGTGGCAAGCGAAATGCTGAATCTGGATGAGACGATTACGAAGTAGTTGAGGAAGACTCTATGAAGCAACATCCGTTATGCACCGATACCGAGTGTGAAGACAGCCTCGACGTGATGAATCTCCCCGTCCCGGAGAAACATAAGCAGGAGTGGGCCACACTTGCTACGCGCCGCCAATTCCTGGGACGATCCGGCAAAGTCCTCGGTTGGGCCGCGCTGGCGAGCCTGTTAGGCGATTACACTTTGCCGCGAGGTGCACATGCGGCGAATACCAGCGATGCGCCTAAGCTTCCTGCTCCGCAAGATCTGAAGCTTCCCAACTTCGCTCCGAAGTCCAAGCGTGTCATCTATCTCTTCATGTCCGGCGGGCCTTCACAGATTGATCTGTTGGATTACAAACCAAATCTGGCCGCACAGTACAACAAAGACATTCCCGACTCCGTGCGAGGAAGCCAGCAGCTCACAGGAATGACCGCGGGACAGGCACGGTTCCCGATTGCCCCCCCGCATTGGACCTTCAAACGATACGGCAAAACCGGGACGTGGGTGAGCGACCTTTTACCCTACACGGCACGCATGGTCGATGACCTTGCGATCATCAAATCGACCAGCACTGACGCCATCAATCACGAACCCGCGATCATGTTGATGAATACCGGCAACATGAATTCGGGTAAGCCTTGCCTCGGATCGTGGCTCTCTTACGGTCTAGGCAGCATGAATGACAACCTGCCACGGTTTATGGTGTTGCAGACCAAGGTGAACGATAAGGAAAATAACCAGCCCGTATCCTCTCGATTGTGGAGCAGCGGATTTCTATCGTCAGAACACGCAGGTGTTGGGCTGCGATCGTCTGGTGACCCTGTGCTCTACCTGAGCGATCCCAATGGCGTGGACCGCGAGGTTCGCCGCAAGATGCTCGATGCCGTTGAGCGGATCAATCACCAGACGCTTGCTGAACTTGGCGATCCGGAGACCAACGCGCGCATTGCGCAGTACGAAATGGCCTATCGGATGCAGACTTCAGTGCCAGAGCTCACCGACCTTAGCAAAGAGCCTCAGTCAACGTGGGATCTTTATGGGCCTGAAGCAAAAGAGCCGGGAACCTTTGCGTATAACTGCTTGCTGGCGCGGCGGATGGCCGAACGTGGAGTTCGGTTCACGCAAGTATACAAGCGCGGTTGGGACATGCACGACAACGTTACTGGCATATTGCCGATGATCTGCCGCGAAACGGATCGCGGATGTTATGCGCTCGTAACCGATCTAAAGAGGCGTGGTTTGCTGGATGACACGCTTGTGATCTGGGCAGGCGAGTTTGGCCGAACTGTCTACAGCCAAGGTGGATTGACGCCGGAAAACTATGGACGCGATCATCATCCGCGCTGCTATACAACATGGATGACAGGAGGCGGCGTCAGGACCGGTATTACCTATGGCGAGACCGACGATTACAGCTACAACGTGGTGAAAGATCCTGTGCCTGTTCGCGACTTCAACGCAACGCTGCTGCACTGTCTCGGCATTGACCACAACAAGTTGACTTACAAGTTCCAGGGGCTCGATCAGAAGCTCACGGGGACCACACCGGCGAGTGTTGTATCGGGACTGTTGGCTTGATGGTAGTGAAACTCCCGATTGCCTCTACAGACATGCTGCCATCACAGACTCCTTCAAAGAACCCAACTTGGACACTGCGCATTTCGTCTCTTTCCATAGGCCTGGCGCTGCTATCGCTGCCCTTTCTAATCAAGCTGGATGGCAGGCCCCACGCGGACTGGCAGCAGTTTCTGGGAAGATTTCACCCGCTCGCCGTGCACCTGCCAATCGGCTTGTTGTTGCTCGTTCCTTTGCTGGAGATTGTCGGAGCATTCAGGCCGGTCCTGCGTGAAACGGCAGAGTTTGTGATGGGCGTCGCATTTGCCTGTTGCCTCGTAGCGCTGACGCTTGGATATCTGCTGGCATACGGGAGCGGAGATTCAGGCACAGCCGTGAGTCGACACATGTGGGGCAGCACAGTGCTGACGATCAGCGTGCTCGTGTGCCTGTTGCTGCGGCCATTGTGGTCTTCAGCGAGTATCCCGCGAACGCACGTAGCAGAGCGGCTGTATCCCTTGTCGCTTATCTGCGTTTTGCTTGTGCTCTTCTGGACAGCGCATCAAGGAGGTTCACTGGCTCGCGGCAGCAACTACCTCACTCAATACATGCCGCAACCGATGAAGCGATGGATTGCGCCAGGTACTGTACGCTCTGCAGCGCAGAACCCTGATTCTTTTTATGCCAAACACATTCATCCTGCGCTTGATGGAAACTGTGTTGTTTGTCATGGCGAGGGAAAGGTGATGGCTGGGCTTCGTATGGACTCGTATGAGTTGCTGATGAAGGGTGGCAAGGATGGAGCTGTCATTGTTCCAGGGCATCCGGAGAAGAGCCTTCTGATCGAACGCGTCACGCTGCCAACCGGTCATAAGCTCTTCATGCCTGCTGAGGGCAGGCCTCCGTTAAAGCCAGAGGAGATCGCATGGATCAAGGCTTGGATTGAGCAAGGAGCATCTCCTACTGCAACCCAGCTTAAGGGAGTTCTGATTCGTGAAGACGCAAAGGAACTACCGCCTGAGCCTGTTGGGGACTATAGCAGTCTGATGCCTGAGATCAAACAGATAGAGGCTGGTCAGGGAGCGAAGCTATTGCAGGTCTCACGCAAGCCTTCAGATGGATTGATTCTGAGTGCCGTGGATGTCGCTTCAAGCTTCGGCGACACGCAACTTGCGCAGTTCCAGAAATTTGCGCCCTTCATCGTTGAGGCAGAGTTGGGACGGACAGCAATAACAGATGCGAGCTTTGAAACCCTGAGCAGGTTTACGCATCTGCGCGCGCTGCATCTCGAAGGGACATCAGTGACTGGAAATGGGCTTTCCAAGCTCGCTTCTCTGCGAGAGTTGAACTACCTGAATTTGAGTGGAACAAAGGTGACGTCCACCTCTGTCCATTCGATTGACACCATGAAAAGCCTCCGCCACATTTATCTCTTCAACACGCCAGCTCAACCAGCGCCGCCCGCAGATGCGTTACAGCCCATTGCAAAGAAAACAGATGATCCCATAGCTCAATAAGCTCGCTGTCACTGAGCACGACTTTCGTGAAAGGCTCTACTTCGCTACGAAGATCAGGAAGTAGTCTTCACCATCCGTCTTGGTAAAGTCATAGGTACCGGTGCGCTTGAATCCCGCTCGCGACATCTCACGCTCTACGACCTCGGGCATAATTCCGTGGTTGGTTCCGTCGCCGTTGCGGTCGATGATGCCGATCTTCGCACCGGGCTTCAGCGAACTCTTCAGCTTTTGCATCAACGGGATCGGATGCGCGAACTCATGGTAGGTTTTCAGGATCAGAACAACGTCGATAGTATTCGGCGGCAGCTTTGTATCTTCGACAGTGCCCAACACAGGCCGAACATTCTCCAGCTTCTCTCGAGCCGCCCGTTTCGCGATGTAGTCAACCGCCTCTGCATTGATGTCTTCGGCATACACTGCGCCCGTTGCGCCGACACGTGCCGCTGCTCGCACGGTGAACCAGCCTGACCCTGCACCGATGTCTGCGACTGTTTTGCCGGACTCAATGCCGAGCAGATCCATCACGCAGCCCACATGGAGCTTCGTATCGCGATCAGGATATTCGAAGATTGAGAGATCCCCGGTATACGGTCTGCTCGTTGGCCTCGCTGCCTGGCCTGATGATTGTGCGGGTGCCTGCTCTGCAGTTTGCTGTGCGGTGTACGCTGAGGCTTTTCCTAAGCTCAATGAAGCCAGCAGGCACAGAAGGAACGTCGATCCGGCTGCCAATCTAATCACTGTTCTCTCGATCATTCAGATCTCCCTCTCAGCTATAGACGAGGCTATTCGGCAGGGTCGTAGTTCAGATTCGGACCAAGCCATCGCTCTACCTCTGCCACGGTCATTCCTTTGCGTTTGTGATAGTCGGCGACTTGATCGCGATCGATCTTACCCAAGCTGAAATAACGTGATTCAGGATGTGCGAAGTAGAGCCCGCTCACGCTCGAACCTGGCCACATCGCAAATGATTCGGTAATCATCATTCCAGTATTTGCCTGCACATCGAGCAGGCGCCAGAGGGTGCCCTTTTCGGTGTGATCCGGGCACGCCGGATAGCCCGCAGCAGGCCTGATGCCGCGGTACTGCTCCTGAATGAGTTCAGCCGGGCTCAGGTTTTCTGCGCAGCCGTAACCCCACTCGTCGCGTACCCTCTTGTGGAGACATTCGGCGAAAGCTTCAGCGAGACGATCTGCGATAGCCTCGGCCATGATCGCGTTGTAGTCGTCGTTTTCAACTCTGAAGCGGTCACACAACTCCTTGAGGCCGATCCCACTGGTTACTGCGAACGCGCCGATGTGATCGGCGAGGCCTGTTTCTTTTGGAGCGATGAAGTCTCCGAGTGACCTGCACGGATCTTTACCCTCGCGATCAGCCTGCTGGCGAAGGAAGTGAAATCTGTCTAGAACTTCTACTCGCTTGCAGTCCGTGTACAGCTCGACATCGTCGCCCACGGCATTCGCGTGGAAAAAGGCATATACACCACGCGCAGTGATCAGGTTCTCTTCAATGATGCGATCCAGAAGTGCATTCGCTTCATTGAAGATCTGGCGTGCTTGTGCTCCCTGTCTCTCGTCATCGAAAATTCGTGGATAAACGCCCTTCAGCTCCCAGGTATGAAAAAACGGCGTCCAGTCGATATACTCCCGCAGTGTCGCCAGAGGAAAGTTGTCGAGCACACGCACGCCGGTAAACGCAGGTACAGGAATGTCTTCAACACGCCACTCGATCGGCGTGCGTTTGGTGCGTGCGGTTTCAAGCGGGACGAGCTTATGCTTTGGCGCGGAGTGCATTTTTCGAATCGCTTCATAGTCCGCGCGATGTTGCGCCACGAATTCCGCTTTGCCGTCCTCACTCAAAAGACTGGTCGTCACGGGTACTGCGCGGCTCGCATCCAGCACATGAACCACGGGCTCGCTGTAATGTGGCGCGATCTTGACAGCCGTGTGCGCGCGACTCGTTGTGGCTCCGCCGATCAGCAGCGGCAACTTGAATCCCTGACGCTCCATTTCGCGGGCTACATGCACCATCTCGTCGAGAGATGGCGTAATTAGGCCGCTCAGGCCAATGAGGTCTGCCTTTTCGGTCCTGGCGCGTTCGAGAATCTTTTCGCTGGGGACCATTACCCCCATGTCGATGACCTCATAGTTGTTGCACGCCAGCACCACTCCGACAATGTTCTTGCCAATGTCATGAACATCGCCCTTCACGGTTGCCAGTACGATCTTTCCTTGCGCCTTGACGGCCTGGCCAGACGCAACCATCGCAGCCTTTTCCGCCTCCATGAACGGAGTCAGATGCGCGACGGCTTTCTTCATCACACGAGCAGATTTGACGACCTGCGGAAGAAACATCTTTCCGGCTCCGAAGAGATCGCCAACAACACTCATACCGTCCATCAGCGGACCCTCAATGACCAGCAGCGGCCGACCCAATTTGACTCGAGCTTCTTCGGCGTCAATCTCGATAAACGCGTCGATCCCCTTGACCAGCGCATGAGAGAGACGTTCCTCGACAGTGCCGTGACGCCATTCCTCGGCTTTCTTTTCACTCACGACCGCGCCAACGTGCTTCAGCGCTTCACCATGCTCAACCAGGCGCTCCGTCGCATCGGGACGGCGGTTGAGCAATACGTCCTCCACCATCACCTTCAGCTCAGGCTCAATCTCTTCGTACACCTCAAGCATTCCGGCATTCACGATGCCCATGTCCATGCCTGCTGAGATAGCGTGATAGAGAAACGCTGAGTGCATCGCCTCGCGAACTTTGTTATTGCCGCGAAAACTGAAGGAAATATTTGAGACGCCGCCGCTTACTTTTGCATGCGGGAGATTAGCTTTAATCCAACGGGTCGCATTGATGAAGTCGACCGCGTAGTTATTGTGCTCCTCCATGCCGGTCGCGACGGTGAGGATATTCGGATCGAAGATGATGTCTTCTGGCGGGAAACCGATTTCGTCGACGAGGATGCGATAGGCGCGTTCGCAGATGCGAATCTTGTCTTCGTAAGTCGCAGCCTGGCCCTGTTCATCAAAGGCCATTACAACAACAGCAGCGCCATATTTAAGTACGGTTGCGGCGTTCTGGCGGAACTTATCTTCGCCTTCTTTAAGCGAGATCGAGTTCACGATACCCTTGCCCTGCATGCACTTCAGGCCGGCCTCGATGACCTCCCACTTCGAGGAGTCCACCATGAACGGCACCTTGGCTACCTCAGGCTCGCTGCCCAGTAACTGCAGGAAGCGTGACATGGCCGCGACGCCATCGATCATGCCTTCGTCCATGCAGATGTCGATGACGTTTGCGCCATTCTCCACCTGCTGCCGGGCCACGCTTACTGCTTCTTCAAATTTTCCTTCCTTAACGAGCTTGGCGAATTTGGGCGAACCAGCCACATTGGTCCGCTCGCCGATCATGATGTAGACGCCGGCTTGTTGCGTGAATGGCTGTGATCCCGATAGGCGGAGCGGCTTCGGCTCCGTGCTCCCGCTCATGCTGCGGCCTCAATATGGCCAAGTGTGCGCGGAGGCCGTCCTTCGAGAGCCTTCGCGATCGCAGCGATGTGTTCAGGAGTGTTGCCGCAGCATCCGCCAGCGATATTGATCAATCCTCCGTGCGCGAATTCACCCAGATAACGGGCCATGTCCTGTGGTCCCAGGTCGAACCCTGTTTCCGAGAGAGGATTCGGCAAGCCGGCATTGGGATAGCAGGAAATCGCCACGTCCGCTTTCTCTGAGAGCTCCTCGAGAAACGGATACATCAGATCCGGACCGAGAGAGCAGTTGAGCCCCACTGACATTGGTTTGACATGCTTCACTGCGTTCCAGAAAGCCTCAGTGGTCTGAGCAGAGATCAGCGTCTCGCCGCCACGCCCAACTGCCGCCGAGATCATCACGGGCAGCTCTTTGTCACTCGCGGCAAGGCCGTCCTCATCAAAAACCTCGCGGATAGCCACCAGCGCCGCTTTGGCATTGAGCGAATCGAAGATCGTCTCAACCAGAAGCATGTCTGACCCGCCCGCGATGAGCGCGCGTATCTGTTGTGCGTAAGCGGTTTTCACCTGATCGAAGGTGACAACGCGGAAGCCGGGGTCATCCGCATCCGGCGAATTTGAAAGAGACACGGTCAGAGGTCCGATTGCTCCCGCTACAAAGCGTGGACGCGAGGTTTCATTGGCGACACGATCGGCCCATTCACGGCACTGCCGCGCTGACTGCTCATTGATCTCCCAGGCCAGGTCTCCGAGAAACGAATCGTCGATGATCTTTTGGTAAAACGCGGGATCTTTCCGGCCGCCATGTTCTCGTGGATCATCCACAAAGAATTCGCTCTGCGTGATGCTGGTTGCGCCGAACGTGTTCGTCTCGATGATGTCCGCACCGGCCTCCAGAAAGCGCCGATGAATGTCGCAGATCATCTTCGGCTGCGTCAGCGAGAAGAGGTCGCCGTTATTCAGCAGATCTTTCTTCGAGTTCTTGAACCGCTCTCCGCGGATATCCGCTTCCTTCATGCCATAGGTACGAATCGTGGTACCCATTGCTCCATCGATGATGGCGATTCGACTCTCGAGAATCTTTTCCAGAGGATGTTGGCGGGATCTTGTCATGTCAACCTGATCGTTTCAATTGCGCTATGCCGGCGGCTTCCGTACGATGCTGCCGGACGTAAGGATTCAATTGGACTATGTGGGCCTGTCGCCAGGCTTTGGCTTCATTTGGCAATACAGGCTACATCTCTCATTATAGCGACCGTAGATTTGCTGCCTTTGCGTAAGATGCGCCACAGCGTGCAGAGGATTCTGGCCACCCCCGCCGGCGTTTACTTACTTCGAGGAGCGCCGAAATGAAGATCTGACGATAGTTACGTAGCTATACGGTTCCCAGACCCAGGGTCAAGACTGTGATGTCATCTTCCTGACCGAAGCTTTGCGCCGTTTTGGCGATCTCGTGGGCGGACATCAAGGTAAGCCCCGAAAGACGCTCAAAACCGTAAAGTTCTCCGTCTTGGGAACGCGCTTCGAGTACGCCATCAGAGAGAAGGACCAGGCGTTCGGAAGAGCCCAGACGGCCATGGACCAATTCATAACTCTGGTCCGGAACCAGACCGAGAGGAAGCGCTGGAGGCGTTTCGAGTTCGCGGCCGGCAAGATAAGGCGCTATATGCCCCGCATTTGCAAGCGCATAGTCGCCGGAAAGCGATAACCGTACGCAACAGGCGGTGGTGAAACCAAGCTGCCCCTGCGCAATCAATGCATTGTTGAGCCCTGAGAGAATTTCGCTGGGATCATGGGAGGTTTCGCGGCGCAGCGCGCCCAGGATCATCGCCACGCGCATGGCAGCGGTCAGGCCTTTGCCTGAGACATCTCCGACGATCGCGGTAAGCGAGCCATCGGGCGTTGACGAGACGAAAAAGAAGTCGCCGCCAACCTCACTGGCAGGCACATACACCGACTCAACCTCAAAGCCTGGTGTCGGACGTGAAGCGCTCTGTAACAGCAGCTGCTGTACTGTGCTTGCCGCATGCAGTTCCGCGGCGAACGCAGCACGAGCCTGCGCCGCGTCGACCATTTCGGCGCAGAGCAATGCATTGGCGATTGCTGCGGCTGTTTGCAGGGCGATGGTATTGAGCAGTTTGAGATTAGCTGCCGAGTAAGACGCTCCGGCGTCGGTACTGGCCAGCGCAATGATACCGACGGTTCGCTGCCCTGAGCGCAGCGGAGCGCAGATCAACGCTGTGAGATTTCGCTCTGAATCTATTGCACGGGTGTCAGTCGCACAGTTGTTGATGATCTCCGCGATGCCTCGTTCGAGAATAGACGCCGCGAAGCGCGAGTCCGGCGTCAGAGGACCAGTCTCGCCTGCGGAGTCTTCAGTAGAATCACCGAACGACGCCGCATTGCGGAGAGGGCCGTCTGTCGTTTCCATAACAAGAATGCAACCCTGCGTGGCCGGGATCATGCGTTGCGCCTGCTCAAGAGCTGACTTGCTCACGGCGGAGAAGTTGAGGAGCGACGATAGCTGCTCCGAGAGCTGCTCAATCAGGTGAACTTCACGATAGAGATGCAACACCTCTGAAGCAAGCGCGCGGCCTTCCGAATCTCTGGCGGCGAGGCGCGTAAGCAGCGCAACGAGTGCAGCAGCGGCTGCGGACGGGCCATGAACAAAGCCCAGTACCGCATCCTCGAAGAGTACCGGTACCTGCAATGCATCCGCTGGAGAAACCTCGCCCAGAAGGGGATTGCCAAGCGGATCGGTGATGTAGAGGTTGCCGCCCGTTGCCTCAATCACGGCAGTCAGAACAGGCAGGTTACCAGATCGAGGGCTCAGCAGAGCTTTCAGAGTAGGCCCGGGCATGATGCGTCAAAGTCCAGCGGTCGACAGACCGAGTACCGAGCGGGCCTTGGCGATAAGGGCATCCGGATCGAATGGCTTGGTCATGTACAGGTCTGCGCCGACTTCCTGGCCGCGCTGGCGGTCAAATTCCTGCCCTTTAGCCGTAAGCAGAATGATGTGAATATGGCTCATGCCGAGCTCATTCTTGACGGTGTTGCAGACATCGAAGCCATTCTTCTTCGGCATCATCACGTCGAGAAAGACAAGATTCGGCTCCTCGGCGCGGATTGTCTCCAGAGCTTCTTCACCATTGCTCGCCGTGAAGAGGTCTACGCCATCGTCTTCGAGCTCTTCCAGGGTCTGCTGGATCAGCATGCGCAAATGTGGTTCGTCGTCAACGATAAGTATCTTCATAGGATTCACTGATAGATGAGGAATAAAACGTTCTCCATGCCTTTCTCAAAGCGCAAGGCGCGCACTGCTTCGTCGTTTGAGAGAAGCGAATTCAAGATGATGATGTCAGGCTTCGAAACTACCGCCCTTGAAACCAGCTCGTTGCCATTGGATTCGACAACCTGGTAGCCGCGTGTCTCGAGGACATCCGTGAGCGTGCGGACGGTGGAAGCGTCTTCGTCTACCACCATGACCTTCTTTTTCGACTTGCCCTGGCCCAGCAGCGTGTCCACTTCGCGGAAGAGCGATGCGGTATCGATGGGCTTGGTGAGGTAGCGATCGACACCGAGACGGAAGCCGCGCTCTTTGTCTTCAACGATCGAGAGAATAATGATCGGAATATCCATCGTCGCTGGATCGTTTTTGAGCACCGCTGCCACGTCGAATCCGTTCATCTCGGGCATCATGACGTCGAGGATTACGAGGCCCGGAGTTTCTTCACGGATCAGCGTAAGCGCCTTGCGCCCATCTTCTGCGAGACGGACGACGTAACCTGCCTCAGTCAGCTCCTGCTGCAGCAGCGAGCGGATGCTGGAGTCATCATCGACGACGAGGATCGACTTGTCCCGCGGCTGGTGCGTTGCAACTTGCTCGCGCAGCTGCCTCACTAGTGCTTCAAGATCGACGGAGCGCCGTACAGGCAATAGATCAAGCTGCGCGGATGGCCCGATAATGGGGATCGTGAATGAGAATGTGCTGCCCTGGCCTGGCTCGCTTTCGACCCAGATGCGGCCGCCGTGATACTCGACGATTTCTTTGCAGATTGGCAGGCCAAGACCCGTCCCCTTGGGCTTGTCGGTAAGTGTGTCGCCGACCTGCTTGAATTTCTCGAAGACTTTGGGCTGATCGGCGAGTGCTATGCCAATGCCGGAGTCTTTGACGCTGACGACCAATTCGCTGTCGTGACGATGAACCGAACATGTGATGGAGCCTGTATCGGTAAATTTGACGGCATTGGAGATGAGGTTGATCACAACCTGAATGAGGCGGTCCTGGTCTCCCGTGATCTCAGGCAGATCTGATTCGACATCTCGAACCATGGTTAGCTTCTTCGCTTCAAAGAGAGAAGACGTCGCCGCGATTGCGCGCTCGATGACCTCGCTGACAGAGACGCTGGTAGTATTCCACGTAAACTTGCCAGCCTCAATCTTGGCCAGGTCTAACACGTCGTCGATGAGCTTGGTAAGACGCTCTCCTTCGCTGACGACCACGCCGAGGTTTTCGATCACCTGATGCTTTGCCTGCTGCACCTTGCGGTCATCTTCAGGGATGAGCGGGAAGAGACGCTCTTCAAGGCGGCGGCGGATGATCTTGGCAAAGCCGAGAACGGAGGTGAGCGGGGTTCGTAGCTCGTGGCTTACGGTCGAAAGGAAAGAGCTCTTGGCAGCATCGGCCTCTTCAGCGGCGGCTCGCGCCTGACGGGCATCGTCAAAGAGCTTCGCGTTGTGGAATGCCACGCCCACCGCGGAGGCGATCGTTGAGAGCAGGCGCTGATCGGCCTCCGTGAAGCGTCCTTCCTGATCGGTGGATTGAACGCTGATGACGCCGATCACCTGCCCTCCGGATGGAATCGGAACGCCAAGGAAGGATGCGGTGTGCCGTCCTATGTGCTCAACGCCAAGTTTGACGCGGTTACGCTCCATATCTTCGTTGATGAGCAGGGGCTGGCCGGTGCGGATGATCTGCGAGGTGAGCCCCGTGCCAAAAGGTCGTGGCGGAGCCTCTTCGCCAAATGCGTATGGAAAATGGAGCATCATCGTCGCTCGATCCAGGAGCGAGACATACGCTATAGGCGCGTGAAAGACATCGCGTACCTGATCCCCAACAAGCTCGATCAGACCGTCCTTGTCCAACTGCGTTGCGAGCGCCTGGGTGATGCGGTTGACCGTCACCAGTTCTGAAGCCCGCTCGCGGACTTCATGCTCCTGCTCATTGATCACAAGGTAAGCGTTCGCGTTGTCCAGTGCGATTGTGGTGTATGCCGCAAGATTTTCGAGCAGGCTCAAATGCTGTTCTGTGTAAGCATTCTTCTTGAAGCTCTGAATGCTGAGCACCCCGAGAACCCGTTCCTGCGCGATGAGCGGCAGATAGATGATCGAGACCGGTGGTTGAGACTGGCTGCCATCTTCAAGCTTGCCGCCGGTATGGTCGTAGACAGAAATGAATTTGGAATATTCGGTCGCCACATCGTTCAGCAGGATCGGCTGGCGATGGTCGATACACCAGACGGCGAACTGATTCTTATCATCTGTGCTGCGGGTATACGGAGCATAACGCTTGCCGTTTTCGATGGCGAGGCTGTACTCGATCAGGCGCTTTTCGGGCCGGTACAGGCCAACGCCGAAGATGCTTGCGTCAACGATCTGGTTTACGCGTTCGTAGAGCTTGAAGAGAATCGTGTTGAGATCGAGCGATGCGGTGATCTCTTTGCCGATTTCGCTCAGCAGCTCGATAGAGTCTTTCTGTGCGGTAATTTCGGCAGCCTGGGCACGAATCTCCTCCGTGCGCTCGTTGACCGTCGCCTCAAGGGCGCGGGCCTGGTCTTCGAGAGCTTTGGTTCTACGGCGTGCCTGGGCGCGCTCGTAGCGGCTGATGAGTCGCCATGCAGCGAGTGTCAGCAGTATGAAGAGCACAACGTAGGCAACATAGGCAAAGGTAGTGCGATACCAGGGCGGCAGGATGGTGAAAGCGAAAACGCCTTCTTCGCCGGCACGGCCATTGTCGGCCTGAGAACGGACGCGGAACCGGTATTTACCCGGGCCAAGGCCGTTGTAATTGGCCTCTTTCTGCTTGCCCCATGCCGACCAGTCCTTGTCTGCCCCTTCAAGCAGATACTGATAGGTCACATCTGCCGGGTTTTCAAAGGTGAGCGCGGCAAACTGAAATCGCAGAGCGTCGGTCTGAGGTGGGAAGCGCAGGTCGTCGGCTGTACCCTGTGTTGTACCGCCAAAAACGGTCTTCGATCCGGCGCTAACCTGGCGCACGAGAGTTGAGAATGGCTGCGCCGCAACTTGGCTGGTACGCGAGCGGAAGCGGAGAATTCTTTCGCCAACAAGCCATAGGGTTCCATCAGGCTCGGGACGCGCCCCGAGGATCCGGAACCGGGTAAGCTCTCGATATGACGCCTCATCGCAGTGCCAGCCCGCATCGTTCTGAAGCGTGCAATGGGCGAGACGGCGACCTTCAGAGGAATCGGTGTAAGACCAGACGTCGTTATGCTGCCCCGGATTCAGATAAGACGTCGCATCCGGGCTATCGACACCAAGCCGAAGCCTATTGTCGACGACGAACTTGTGAGCTGCATCGTCCCAGCGATAGATATTCTTTGCGCGATCCAGCGCAGCGAAGACCGTTCCTGCAACTACCTCGACATCGGTGGAACCTTCTGACAGGCCTTCATTCTTCGAAAGAACCGTGGCTTTCGCATCCTTAATGCCCGAAGCTGGCACCTCGATGCGAACTACCTGGCCGTCTGCGCCGCTTACCCACAGCCTTCCCTGGCTGTCTTCGACGATATTTCTTGCGTCGTATGTGACGTACGGTATTCTTCCCTCGTCGACCCAGCTTCGGCCATCCCAGCGCATGGCGCTGATGCCGTCGGAATGCGCGCCGTAGACGCGATCCGGAGTCTTTGTGGATTGAAGCGCGATATACGCGTGCTCATTGGTGGAGCGCAGGGCCGGCACGGTAGCAACAAGTTTGTCGCCTTCCACCTTGACAATACCTTCGGAGCCTGCGACCAGTAGCTGGTCCGGGGTCTTGCCCGATTTGTCTTTGAAGACAGTCAGGGCGAAGGCCTGCGAAATGGCGGGTACCGCCACAGAGGAAGTACGGCCTGTTTTGGGGTCGGAAACCAGACGCCGGACTGCGATCCCGCCGCCACCGCTGGCTACATAAATGGAACCTTTGAATCGAGCCAGGTCCAGACCGCCTGCGGGGGAAAAGATCGAAACGGGGGAGTTCACATTGACGCGGGAAATCCCCGTACCCAGCCCAAGCCAGAGTGCTCCCTCCCGGTCCTCGTATGCCGAAATAGCATTGGAATTCGCTAGACCATCCGCTTGATCGATGGTCTGGCGTATCCTGCCATCATGCTCGAGAATGACGGCGCCGCCATCGAGAGTGGTTACGCAGATCGCCCCGTCCTTAAGGAGGGTAGAGGTGTAGATCTTGTGTAACTTGAAGTAATCGTCTGCCTCAGTAGGAAACGGGACGGCCTTCTGCCCATCGTACAGACTGATTCCAGCCGTGCGCGACGTGACCAGAATGCGATTTTCATCGTACGGATGCAGGAAAAGCTTGGCTGCTCCTAAATAGCCCTCGCCGCCGGGCACGGCGCGCAACTCGTCGCCGACGATCTCCTGCAGGCCCACTCCGGTCTGCGCCGTGTAGATGTGCCCATGAACAGCAGCGATTCCCTGAAAGAGGGACTTCGGAGCGGAAGGCAGCCACGAGTGCATCTCCTTGCCGTCCCACCGGAAGATCATTTCGTAGCACCGGAAAAAGACGCCTTGCGGTGTGATCAGGATCTGCCAGACGTCGGTAAATGTCCGGCGATCGGCCGGGACTTTATCGAGCAGCGAGACATAATGCAGAGTACCGGCAGCGTCGGGCGCAAGGTAGCCAAAGTTTTCCGCGCCACCGACCCAGATTCTGCCTTGGTTGTCCTCAACAAGAGAACGAATGACGCTTCCGGGAGTAAAGATTTTGCGCCAGGTGACGCCGTCATATTCGAGGATATTGCTGCCCGAACTGCCGAAGTACATCAACCCGCGATGGTCTTGCAGGATAGTCCAGAACTGTTGATTGCTGCCGTTGTAGTCCTTTGTGGAGAAATTCTCGAGGACTGGCATACCGGCTTCGGCGGCCTGCGGAGCTGATGCGGCGGGTGTGACAGCGAAGCCCGGCAGCGTGGAAGACAGATACGTCAGAGCCAGTAGCGCGGGTAACAGGAAACGAAACGAGTATCGACGAACAGACAGGCGTTGAGCCAAGCGGCCATCCAGAAAACGAAAAGTCGGAAACGGGGAATTCCAGGAACTAGAAAACAACGGGGGCTGGCATGGATGCTAACATCCGAATTTTGCCCGCGCAAGGCTCACGGTCGCCTGATGCGACAATCGTTGATATTCGCCCTAAATCCGCGTAATTTCTTAAGTCTTTGGAGCTTTAGACGGCAGCATCGCGTAGTAGGGCTGATTGCTGAGCGTCGAGTTGAACGGCGGCCACAGCGTGGCTGAGTCAGCCGTATGAAGCTCGAAGTAATACTGCACAGGGTAGGGCGAATCTGTGTAATCGCCAGGAATCGCGGAACTAAATTCGTCGCCGGCTTTTTGCATCGGCATGGAAATCCAGCGTTCTCCATGGTTCACATGGCGGTACCAGAGAGTTCCGCTGGTAACGGCTGGGGCCGTGACTATCGTAAGTGCAATACGACTGCCGGGGTCGAATGAGCCGGGAGCCGAATGTTTCGCCGCAATCTCAGGGCGCAGCGGTACTCTTATCGCCTGCTGAATTGCGCCCTCAGCGGAAGACCGCTGCATGGACCTGTCGTTGAAATGCTGCTCGAGCGCCGTAATGTCGTGATCGATTGCAGGCAGACGATCGGCCCAATGACCCCGGCGCACTGGAGTCTCTCCATAGCTCAGGTCTTTGCCATAGATTTTGCCGGCCCGCGTGGCCATCCTGGCCCAGGAATCGCGAGCGATACGATACGCGGCAAGCGACTGTTCCCCCGCCTTTGCATCGCCGGTTAGTTCGTAAATGGAGTAGAAGAGAGCCGCGCGGAAGAGATTGGCGTAGTAAAGACCAAGCCCATTGAGAATGAGTATGTCTTCTTCAATCTCACGAAACTCCAGCGTATTCGCACGTGAGCCCTCGCTGGCATGCGCCGTCGCGAGCGCATGGGTAGATGCGCGAACCATCTCGTCAATCCAGTCGGCAACCTCGCAAGGGTTATACCGCGCATTCCTGTTGCCTCCCGTAAGATCCCTGGCGTGCTGATCGATGGTGCTGAAAAGTTGCGGATCGAGAGGACTGATAGCACCGACGTTGTGCGGCGTTGGCGAGTCGGTGTAGAGCGGAGCCCCCGTAGGAGGCAAAATCGAGATGGGGCTATAGAGTTCTGGCCAGAAGCTGTGATTGGAAGCTGAGGGCAGCCATGCCGTTGTAATGAGCGGCAGTATTCGGCTTGAACTGCTGAGAGCTGTTTCCAGCGCGGAGCCCGAAGAAGCAAAAGCCTGGCGGAACAATCGCCTGCAGACCTCTGGAGAAGTATCGGGATTGTAGAGGTGGCGTCCCCACAAAAGATACGTGATGGCGAACTTGTCTGTGTCGCGATGAATGCCGGCGAGCGAGGCATCTGCATACGAGTCACGTCCGCCAGGATGGCCCGACCCTTCGCGCCCTTTGAATGTCAGCGGTTCACATAGCTCCATACCCGCAGCGCCGCAGAAGTGGGCCGCACGGCCATATCCTGACGCCAGTGCAGGATCACCCCAGACCAGATGCCTTTGCGTGCCCGGCCATACGCGATAGAGCACATCGATATCGCCACGCTGACCATAGAAGTCGCCATAGCCGTAGCGCGTGAAATTGCGCTCTCCATTGGAGACAGCAAAGGTTCCGGTCACGCCCTTACGCGGATACTCGGTTTCACGAATGTCGGCCTGGTGATAACTCAGGCCCTGATGTTCAGCCCAGAACTTCGCACCGGCCTTCACCGGCATTCCGGTCTTGTGGGCCATATCGATCATGGTCTGGTTGAGCCCCTTCGCATGCAAGTCGATTTCGATGACCCGCCCCGCCCCTGCGATCGCCTCAAAAAGTGTCTGCCAGAAGCTGTAACTCCCCTCGGGAATACCGCTCTCGCCATGAATACGCAACGTAAGGCCAGTGATCTGCGGGCAGGCCTTCAGCACCGCGGCAAGAGCGTCACGGCAGTAGGTTGCGTGTGTCTCAGGCGTAAGGCCGGTGATGCGGTGATCTGCGTTAGGACTGGCGGTCCATTGATACGCGTGCGTCCAAATGCCGAGTTGAAATTCCAGGCCGCGCCGCGCGGTTTCTGCAGCAATAAACTGGAGTGTCTCGAGATTGCGCTCGCGCTCACCGGGCTGTAGCGGTGGCGCTACTTTCACTTGTTCGTAACCTGCAACTTCGACAAGATACGGATATGCAAAATGAAGATAATCACCCGTAACGCCGCGCGGGAAGTCATAGCCAAACCCGAGGGCAAAGTTGAAGCGATTGAAACGCGCAAAGGCGAGAGTATCTAAATAATTTTTCCAGAAAGTCCGATCGTAAAACCAGGATTTGTCTTCAATCTCAGAGACGAATGCGCGGGCCACGCTACGTACTTTATTCGGAGTGACCTCAACCTCCGGCGCTGAAAGGTGCAGCGCTATGATCGCGTCGTCACTGAAGCGTATTCGCTCTGTGAGTTCAAGCAGGCCATAGACAATCCCGCGAGCGTCGACGCCCGTGACCAGAACCGCAGGCGTATTGTTGTGGCTACCGGGAAAGAGAGCCGTAGTCTCAGGTTTAGTTATGACCGGGAGACTATGGAAAGATTTCGCGAGGCGGCCCGTAGCCGGTGATACTACGATGCCGAATGTGCTTTCGTTGGCTGATGACGTGGCGCCTTTATCAGCGAGCGCCCGGCGAAGCTCCTCCAGCGCCCACTGAACCGATTCGCCTTTGATAAGCGGTGAATCCGGGTCCACGATCACGGCGGTCGACCGGCCGGACATGGCATGCGAAAGGTCCGCAGCAGAGACAGAAGCAGCAGCCGTGGTCAGCTTGAGAAAGGTACGGCGTGTCGTTCGAAAAGGAAACATACAAATATCCTTGGTCGGTCAGTACTCTCAATGTAACTGCACATCACGCAGTCAACGCGTACGAAGAAGTCTCGCCGTCTGCTTTCGAGAACAGAGCCAATTTACCAGACGCAGCAAGGTCCTGGTATGTATTCGCCTTCTCCAGTTCATCAAGAGAATAGGGCGGGGCATTCTCCTGAAACCAGGCTAGGAGAGACTTCTCATCAAGAGATCCCATCTCTGTCAGAACGACGGCCAGTTCGGCGATAAGGGCTTTTTCTTTCGCAAGGATGCGAGATGCCAGCTTGTAGCCTATCGGGGCAGTCACCCTATTTCTCAAGATCAAGAAGATGGGCCTTCGTCTCAAGGCCGCCCGCAAATCCCGTCAGCTTTCCGGACGATCCAATAACTCGATGGCAGGGCACAACGATCGACAGTGGATTTCTCCCATTGGCAGCACCCACAGCCCGTGTCGCGCGAGGGTTTCCCAGTTGCTTCGCAAGCTGTCCATAGCTTCTCGTCTCCCCAAACGGTATGGCAAGCAAAGCCTCCCACACGTCCTTCTGAAAACGAGTACCTCTCATGTCGAGAGCAACGGAGAACTCTTTTCGCTTGCCCGCAAAGTACTCACCAAGCTGCCGCTCCGTTTCAACCAGGACAGGGTGTTCCTCATTCTCAACTAACTCATTCAAGCGCACGCGATGGGGCTTATCGTTCTGCCATAGTATGGCCACAAGGCCTTTGTCACTTGCTACCAGTTTGAGTTTTCCGACCGGCGATTCCGTTGTCTTAAAGGCGAGACCCATCCTCTTATCCCTTCTCGTTTTGAATTTGTAGTGTGCAGCAGTAGACGCATCCCGTAGCCATCAACCTGTAGAAGTCGCGTGCCTCGCCGATGCGCTTCCATCCGCCGCCCAAAGATGCTGCGCCGCATAGGCACGCCACGGACGCCACGATTCGGCGCGATCGAGTAGGTTTGCGGGAGTTGTTTTTGCCCCATCCATCGAAGCCACCCTACGCAGCAGTCCAATGTCGGTCGCTGGAAAGGCGTCCATCTCGCGAACAGCGCGTAGAGCAATGTATTGTGCGGTCCATTCGCCGATCCCCCGAATCGCGCGCAAACGAGCGATCGTGTCATCCATGCTCCCGAAGGGGCGAAACAGGTTCGGATCAGCCACTGCCGCCTCAGCAATCGCTTTCAACGCCGCCGAGCGCGCGGCCGGCATGCCCAACCCGAGAGAAGAAGCGGAGGACAGTCGCTTCGCAGTTGGAAACACGCGCGACAAACCCGGATGAATCAGGAAGGAATCAGGTACAACGCGCCCGTGGAGAGTCACAAGTTGGCCTGCCAGTCGTCGCGCAGCGATAACCGTGATCTGCTGGCCCAGGATAGCCCGTACCGCTATCTCAAAGCCATCCCAGCCGCCTGGCGCTCGCAATCCCGGACGCAGTGCCACCAATGGAGCGAGTACAGGATCCCCCGACAAGTGGCTGTCGATTGTCTCGATGTCGGCTCCGAGATCGAACAGGCGCCTCACGCGGGCCACGATGGCTGGCAGCAGCCTTACATCCGGAAAACGGATGCTGACTTTAAGGCTCTGCCTGTCAGGCAGATGGGTTACCTCTATACTTCCCATTGCCCCATTCACTTCAACTGTGCGCAGGTAGCGACCACTTTCGACAACCTCCACGCCCGGAATCGCTCGCGCACGAAGGAAGCCGAGCATACTGTCCCAGTCATAAGGCGGACGATAGCGAAGTCGAAGCGCGACATCCTTCTCGTCGCGTACCGGAAAACTCTTCCTGCGCAGCGCACTTGGAGGACGGTGGAACAGATCGCGAAATGTCTCGTTGAATCTTCGCAGGCTACTGAATCCAGACGCCATCGCAACTTCTGTCATTGGCATGCGGGTTTCATGGATAAGCTGCTTCGCAAAAAGCACTCGCCGGGTTTGTGCGACAGAGATGGGAGACGCCCCAAGATGTTGAAGAAACAGACGACGCAACTGCCGCTCGCCAAGCCCTAGGCGTTCCGCCAGCTGTTCAACGCTGTTTCCCTCGCCGTCAAGAGCGCCTTCTGCAATGAGAGCCAAGGCGCGCGAAACGGTATTCGAAGTCCCACGCCATAACGCAAGGTCAGGCGCTGTCTCTGGTCGGCAGCGAAGACACGGACGAAATCCCGCATCTTGTGCCGCGGCTGCTGAACCAAAGAAATGGCAGTTCTCCAACTTGGGTGTACGTGCTGGACAAACGGGGCGACAGTAAACGCCGGTCGATGAAACACCAACAAATATCAGGCCGTCAAAACGGGCATCTCGACTCTGCAAAGCGCGATAACAAACTTCACGGCCAGGCACTTCCATATCTCTATCTTCGCACTACAGCCGACACAAACTAGCGGTTTTCGGACATGGTCATTTGAACCCCTAGTGGAAGGTTTTCACCAAGATCAATCAGCCGCCGAAGGCATCGGACTGACCGTCGTAAAAGCCTTGTCGCTGAGATTCATGATATGCAATTTATTACTAAGTGGATTAACAACGAGCACGTACGGAAATCGGCCAGCCGCCAGAGTATTTAGAACTTTATTTTGCTTTCCATCTATCACGGTCACCGTGTCGCTGTGCGTGTTGGCCACGTAGACCATATTCCTGATTGGATCGACTGTGATAGCTTCCGGTCGTACTCCTACAGGGATGGTCGTAAGCGCCGTTGTAGTTGTCCCGTTGATTACGGTTACGCTGTTGTCACCGTAATTTGCAACGTAGATCATGTTCGTTGTGGGATTGATTGCAACAGCACAGGGAATAGCTCCAGTCTTGACACTCGCCTGGGACAAGACACCCGGTCTGACGATGTCCACCTCAGCACTGCCCGGACGGGCTACGTATAGCTTGCCTGTCGCTTCATTGAGCGCCATGCCCCAGGCATGCATTCCGAGAGTCTTTCTCACAACATTTAGGCCAGTGCCGTCCATAGAGACGAGATTGCCGCCCTCGTATCCGAGCATGTATATCGTATTTGTCTTTGAATTCACAGCGATGAGATCGAAAGATCCAGCTTCAATATTGGACGCTGTGTCAGTACTCCCGTCAATGATCGTCACCTTATTACTGAAAGTGTGGGAGACGTACACCTTGCCGGTCGCACTGTTAGCCGCAACCGAATAGGGATGTAGCCCTGCCTGAATTGTGGTCACGGCTTTGTCCGTCTTTCCATCGATGACACTCACCGTTCCGTCTCCGGAATTGGCTACATAGATCTTTCCATTCGCTGAGTTCACGGCAAGCGATACCGGACCCGCTCCAACCTTGACGCTCAGGATCGTGCTCGCTGCATCATCGAAGATGTTCACCGCATTACGGGCGGTGTCAACGATATAGACCTTACCTGACGTCTTATCGAAGGCAATGGCCTGTGGATTGATCAGCGTCACAGCAGCCTTGACCGATACATCCTGAGCGGACACGCTTAATGACAAGCCGGACATCACCATCAGGAGCGCCGCGGCCATCGATAACGTGCAACGGCTAATCTTTTTTCGCCTTGGCAGCGGGATTGCAGTTGCAAATCGAGTGAGATACTTCATATTGTTTACTAAGTATCCATCGCTCGATGAGGATGCGCAATAGAAGTTCGTAACCGTTGGCCTAAATTTGGCAGCACGATGAGTATTGGAAGGAGCGCTAGTGCCGCGCGTAGAAACCCGTAGTCCCTGGACAACCTTCGCCGGCCGACTCATGGCCGTAATGGTTATTTCTCTCCTCTACCAGATTGCTGACGGTCAAACTCCCAGACCAACTTTCAGAGTCGTTGCGATTGTAGAGGCGGGAGGCATCCATAAGCCATTCGTTGACGCTGCCAAAACATGGCTCGCCAAAGAGAGCGCCTTGGATGGATTTACTGTCGATTACATTGAAAACACAGACAAGATTGACGATGCTTTCCTCAAGCAATACCAACTCTTTATCCAATTAAACTACCCGCCATACGCATGGACGCCGACCGCCATGGCGGCCTTCATCCGATACATCGAAGAGGGACGGGGCGGATGGATTGGCTTCCATCACGCAACGCTACTTGGCGAGTTCGACGGGTACCCGATGTGGCCGTGGTTTTCAAACTTCATGGGTGGCATTCGCTTCACAAAATACATCCCAACGTTTGTTTCGGGCAGGGTCATCGTAGAAGCGCCATCGCATCCAGTTATGAAGGGCTTGGGATCATCGTTCGAAATCGCGAGTGAAGAGTGGTACACCTACGACAAGTCACCACGACCGAACGTACGTGTACTGGCCAGCGTCGATGAGAGCACGTATGCGCCGGCCACAACTATCAAAATGGGTGACCACCCCGTGGTTTGGACGAACGAACATGTCAAAGCCAGGAACATCTACATCTTTATGGGCCATCATCCTGAACTCTTTAAAAACAGCGCATTCACGATGCTGTTCCACAATTCGATTCTCTGGGCGGCTCATTCATGATTCGACGATTGCGCTTTGCATTGCTCGCCTTGCTGTTTCCAGTATTTTCAGTAAGTGCTTCTGCCCAAAAGCCTGCATTCACGGTTCTGGCCTTCTATTCAACAAATGTGGAGCGCGATCATGTCGACTTCGCAGAGCAGGCTCTAAAGTTCTATGCCACTTCTGCCAAGAAACATGACTTCGTGTTTGAATCCACGACAAACTGGGACGACCTCAATCCAACCCGGCTTCAGCATATCCGGGTAGTTTTGTGGCTGAACGATTCTCCACATACGGAGTCCCAGCGAAAAGCATTTGAGGACTATATGCAACATGGAGGAGGATGGCTTGGCTTTCATGTCGCTGCGTATAACGATGCGGATACTCACTGGCCATGGTTTCTAGAATTCCTCGGGGGTGGCGTCTTCTACGGAAACAACTGGCCACCTTTGCCTGCCGCCCTGAGTGTGGATGACAAAGCAAGTCCAGTGACGAGAAACCTGCCCGCCCACTTCATTTCACCGGCAAATGAGTGGTACATCTGGCAGCCGAGCCCGCGCGCCAACAAAAATGTGAGAGTACTACTTACCCTCGATCAATCCAACTTTCCACTTGGGTTGAAAGACACGCTCGTAGGTGGAGATTTGCCGGTAGTGTGGACAAATACAAAGTATCGAATGATCTATATGAATATGGGCCACGGAGATAAGATCTTTGATGATCCGCATCAAAATCTCTTCTTTGAAGATGCGCTTTTGTGGCTCGCTAAGAAGCAGCACTGAGGCGGTCGGTCTATTGCTCCATCACCCCGTATTGAAACCTGGGCGGCAGCCTGCAGCCATTCCGTTCCACCATGCCGAGCGTAAGAGCCTGAGGCACGAGTAAAGTTGTAATTCCCTCCCACGGCTCGGGCACTTCATCGAGCTTGACAGGAAATAATCTATCGGACGCCTCATGCTCTTCCGATGAGATGAGAACCACCTTGCCTCCGCGCCGATTGCACTCTGCCGCTAGCTTGATTCCAGGCTGTGCGACTCGTCCCATTGCAAAAATGATTGCCACATGAGTCGCATCGACGTCGAGGTTGGGCCCATGTCGAAATCCAGCGCCGGTGTGAGCAGCGGCCCTCATACCGGTCATTTCACGAATACAGAGTGCGCTCATAATCGCAGCTCCATATGCAGCGCCGCGCCCAATGATCTCAATGTTTGCAGCGCCTCTGCAAAATTCTTCGAGATCGCTGCGAAGCGCAAAAATTCTGTCAAGACTGCGCGAAAATACCTCCTCAGCGCGCTCTGCATTATCACTCCAGGGGATGCCAAGAATCTCGCTCGCAAGAATGATCGAGGACGCCGTCGCGTTGGTGTAGGTCTTGGTAGCGTTTCCATATTCTGGACCGGCGAGGATGGGCAGCCTGTGCTGTGCCAAACTCCAGCAGGTGCTTGCGGAGTTGTTACAAATTAATGCAAGACGATGGTTGCTCTCTTTTTTGAAAAGCTCAACCACCTCTGCGCTCTCACCTGACGTCGTCAGGAGTACGAAGAGTGCTGCGTCATCTCCCGTCGAGTAATAGTGCAGCCACTCGCCGGCATCGACAGAAAAGGATGACCGGCCATTTGACTGCAAATAGACCGATCCGCTCATAGAGGAACAAAGTGATGCACCCATCCCGAGAAAGATCACTGGACCCGGGTTAGATGACTGCTCACGGATTGCACGCAGTTGGGCCAGCAGCGCGGGATCGGTTTGATAAGCGTGGATAAGTTCAGTCAGGCGTGCAGGCTGCTCGCGGCATTCGAGTTCCAGTATCTGGGTGCCGCTGGCCGTCAACAACTCCTCAGACGGTTCGATACCGGAAATCCATCGAGGTTCACTCTGCTTGCGTTCTTCCATGTTTGCTCAGCTTCCTCGCTTATTAAAGACGCTTTTGAAAGTTTATTTACAAAGTTAGGTAATTGCATCTAAATTTGTACGAAATGGCAGTATGATTCAACCGGAGGTGCAGTTTGCCCGACGTCGTCTCTGCTGTAAAGCCAGATGTAAGACCCGGCTTTCTGTGGAGAGTTTCCGTTATCGCAGGACTCGGCGGTATCTTGTACGGCTACGACATGGGCATCATCGCCGCAGCGCTTGTTTTCGTCCGATCGTCTTTTAGCCTTTCCGTGAGGATGGAAGAGGTCGTGGTAAGCGTTGTACTGATCGGAGCGATGCTCGGCGCAATTGTCGGCGGCGGTCTTGCCGACCGCATGGGGAGACGTTACACACTCCTTCTCGGTGGCGTGATTTTCGTGGTTGGATCGCTATTGGCGCCGCTTTCACCGGGTGTTCTCGTACTGATTCTCGCTAGAATGATGCTTGGCTTTGCGATTGGCCTTACCTCCGTCACTGCTCCTGTATATGTGTCGGAACTGGCGCCGCCGCAGTCGCGCGGTATGCTGATCAGCTTTTATCAGTTTGCGCTTACCCTGGGCATTGCGCTAGCCAACCTTGTCGGATATTGGTTGGCAGACCAGTACGCATGGCGGTCAATGTTTGGCATAGGAGCATTGCCTGCGATCTTCTTTCTTGTCATGGTGTGGACTGTTCCGGAAAGTCCGCGCTGGCTGGTATCCAAAGGTCGTACTCAGCAGGCAGAAGACATCCTGCGAAATTGTACAAACGAGGTTGGAGTGTCGCTACTGCTGGCCGAAATTCAAAACAGCCTGGCAGAATCGGTTGAGCGGCGTTGGACCGCTCTTTGGAGTCCATCTGTACGCAAATCGCTGATCATCGCGGCTGGCTTCACCATACTTCAGCAGGTCACCGGGATTAACACGATCATCTACTACGGGCCTCGCATTTTCTCATTGGCCGGTATCGCCTCAGACAAAGTTGCCATCTTCGCAACATTGCTTGTCGCCGTGGTCAATGTGCTCGCGACAATAATTGCTTTGCTTCTCGTCGACCGGGTCGGCCGTAAGCCGCTTCTATATTTTGGCGTTGGGGGGATGACGCTTTCGCTCTTTACCTTGGCTTACGCCTTTCATTATGGGGACGTCGTAGGCTCCTCACTCGGCGTTGTCGCCACGATTTGCCTGATGCTGTACATCACATGCTTCGCAGCGAGTATGGGGCCTATAGCGTGGATACTCGTTGCAGAGGTGTTTCCGCTTCGGCTGCGTGGCCGCGGAGTTGCCGCGGCTACCCTTGCCTCTGGATTATCCAACTTTGTCGTATCGTTGACATTCCTCTCATTAATCAAGACGGCTGGCAATAGCCTGACCTTCGCGATCTATGGGGGCTTTTGTATTCTCACATTGTTCTTCGTCCGATTCGTAATTCCCGAGACCAAAGGGCGACAGCTGGAAAGCATCAGTGCAGAACAAGGAGCTGTCGCTCCATAACCACAAGTGATTCACCCGTCATCAGGTTCGGAGTTTGAAGAATTGAGCGCAATAATGCAGGATTCCAGCGGCTCGACGTCTGCGCAGGCCGAGACATTTGCATCTACCAACAGCGGATGCGTAGCAGGCATTGATCTTGGCGGAACAAATTTGCGCGTTGCCATCTCCGACATGAAAGGAAAGAGCCTCGCCAAATGGTCCTGTTCTATCGTTGGCATTCGCGATGCGAATCGGATTATTGACTTGATCTGCGACGGCGTGAACTCATTGCTGGAAAAAAGGTCACTCTCTCGCGATGCTCTGCGCGCAGCGGGTGTTGGAGTTCCCGGCATCATTGATGTTGATCACGGTCGAGTGATCGCAACTTCGTATTTGATGGGGTGGCGCGACATACCGCTAACAGCCTTGCTTGAAGCGAAGCTCAACGTGCCAGTCTCTATCGACAACGATGTAAATGTCGCCGCCATCGGTGAAAGCCGTGCCGGAGCCGCGCTTGGCGCTGCCGACTTCGTTTTTCTTGCGATCGGCACAGGCATCGGAGCGGGTATCGTACTGAATCGCCAGCTATATCGTGGCCACGCGTGGATGGCCGGTGAGGTTGGCTACATGCTCGTGCCGGGCGTTTCGGAGACACCGGCAGAGAGCAGCGCACCTGGTGCTTTGGAAATGGCAGTCGGCGGGGAGGGTATCAAAGCGCAGTGGCGGAGTCGATGGAGTGAAGGCCGCTCTGCGCTGCCGATCGATGCGAGTGCGACGGAGATTTTCGATAGTGCTCTGATTTCAGACGTAATCGCTCAGGAGGTGCTTCAGCATTCCGCTCGGACGCTCGCCTACGCTATCTACAATATTTGCCTCGTCTTGAATTGCCCGCTATTTGTGCTTGGTGGCGGAGTCGGCGTTCATCCCGCGCTTGGTCAGGCGATAAGAGATGTTTTACGGCTCAGAAATACAAGAGCGCAACCAAAGGTCGTCTCTAGCTCTCTTGGGACCGAAGCTCAACTGATGGGAGCCATTTACATGGCAATAGAAGCTGCTTCAGCGAGGCCTTGAACATCTTTGTTCTGACTAGCTGAGCCCTATTTGCTCTCCCAATACTGGTTGAATCCGATATATTCCGCAGGAAGATTTGCGAGAATTGTTCGCCGCAGCTCAAGCATGTCCACTGAGCCTAGTTTTCGATACAGCACCTTCCCGTCTCCCGCTATCAAAACGGTGTACGGTACGGCCGAATCCCACGCAGGATCAAAAGCCAGCTGATGCCCGGCAGTATCGTCGGAATCGAAGATCAGATTGGTACTCGTAGCGTGCTTCTTCTGCAGGAATCGTAGAACGTTCGATTCTTCATCGGGCATGTTCGCTGAGACAGTGACCAGTGACAGATCACGCACTGAATACATGCGCAAGGTATCCTGCAGATCAGCAAATTCTGCAAGACACGAGCCACACCACGTCGCCCAAAAGTTGACCAGCATCATCTGATGTGAGGGGTTCGTGCGCAGCTTCGCCAGATCGGCCTTTGACGCCCTTTGGACACTGACCGGCTGTTCTTCAAGCTTGAGCAATGCGGCAGTACGATCAGCGGACTTCTCGCTCCATTTTGTCGAGCAACCGAAGACGCCTGTATGGGTTACCGCAACATCCTTGTGTGCGAGGAGAGCTTCGATAGCATTACGCGCATCCTGACTCTTTACGAGTTCGGTGCGATAGCTGTTGTCTATGCGGCCTTCATAGCGCAGATGTCTCTCCTGATCGAAGATGAAAACGTGGGGAGTCGCCTGAGGTCCGTAGGCATGCGTCACCTGCTGCGTGTCTCCGTCATATAGATAAGGGTAGGTAAGGTGTTTGTATTGGACACGAACCCTCATCTCCGCGAGAGTGTCGCTGGTGTCTGAGGAATCCAACTCGTCAATGCGTATTGCCTTCGGATCGTTTGGCTGAATCGCGACAACAGCCACTCCGCGAGCCTTATAGTCATCCGCCAGATGCTGGATCCGGTTCTCATACACCTGCGCAATTGGGCAATGATTGCAGGTGAAGACCACCACTAGAACCTGACTCGCTGCAAAGTCGCTGAGCCGATGCACCTTACCGTCGACACCAGGCAAAGCAAAGTCGGGAGCGGGTGAGCCGACCGGAAGGACCGGATGGCTTTGCGCAGCGACAGCTGAAAGACAAATCAGCCAAACAGAGAGAAGCGATCGCATTCCGTATTCCTTCCAATTAAGAAATTGTTCTATCTGCTTCAGAGAAGGTCGGCACCGGCTCGGAACACTGGACCAGGCCCTTGCAGTAAACCGCTTTTCCTGACTTTCTGAAGGGTGGCTGGGCCCTGTGAAAAACTTTCATACCGGGCTTCGTAACGTTCACTAAGAATGTATGAATACGTTAGCTTTTGCAAGGGATTTCTGATGCCAGCGCCACCGCGCCAAAGGATAAGCCCGCAGCGATGCATTGTCCATCCGAAAGCGGCTGCGTCTACTTTCTTTACAACCGTAACAAAGAGGGCTTCGACATGAAACGATTGCTTTCCCCGTTTATCCCGCTGTTGCTGTTGGTGCCAGGAGTATCGTGCCTGGCACAAATAGTCACTGGAGCTGTTCGCGGCACGATCACGGACTCGAGCGGTGCCATTGTGTCAGGCGCTACCGCTACTGCGACTGGCGCTGCATGTCGCATCACTGCCATGCAGCGTTTTTTGGCCGTCCCGTCGCACACGTCCGCTCAATGCGGCAGGCTGATCGCGTATAGATACCACGCAGCGTGCGGCAGCCATTCCTCTGTCCATCGCCAGTCGTCGTCTTTCCCCGTGACTGCAAAGCCGAGGTTGAAAGCAATTCCATCCTCATCGTCTGGGTTGGAAGTAATGCCATTGATAATCGCCCCGGGCGCATTCGTGTATTTGTAGGATCGAAAGAACATATAAGCTGCGTTGTTGTGACCGCTGCCCATCAGCATGCTCGTATCAAAGGGATTGCGGCCGAGAATCCAATGAAGCTGATCCCAGGCATAAGCGTATAGGCGGGATTGAAATTCCCTATCCTCCGAGAAAAGCGGCACAGCCAGCCTGGCGGCCGCAGCAAGTGATCCCAGCCGGGCATTCTCGCCCTGCCACCACGGCGCAGCCTCGGTGTCGTGAGGAAAGAAGAATGCCGTCTGCATCTTCCCATCCTTGGTCTGCACCAGTTGCCGGGCGTATCCAAAAGGATTCTTGACCTCCTGCGTCACAGATAACTCAAAGCGCAGAGAATGCTCCACGGCTTGCTTGACTGCCTTCTGCTGAGTGGCCGACGCGAGCCGGTAATACTCCAGCAGGCTGATCACCGGCAAGCCGGCATCAGCCGGATGAAAATAAGGCCGAGTTCCGCTGTTTGCCCGCCAATAATCCTTCCATGCACCTGAACTCGTGAGCCTGGCAATCAATTGTTCAGCGCGCTTATCTGCCGCAGCTCGGTACGACTCGCTGTGAGTGGCATTGTAAAGTTGCGTTGCAGCCATCAAAGCGCAGTAGTCGTCCAGAATGTTCTCAATGCCATCGTTGAGTAGCTCCTGATTGTGCGCTTGGAGAAAGCGAAACGCATCTTCCGCTGCCTTCAAATACTCGCTTCGTTTGAATTCACCATCAATCGACATCGTGCTCGCGAGGGCCAGCGCGGCGATCGACATACCTCCACCTGAACGAAAGCCAACTTCGTACGCGTGTTTCCCTTCAGCCTTGGAGATGGCCTCGGTTGAGTCTGAGGCATTCGTCTTGATCTGAGTACGCCAGTTTGGATTCCCTACAATCCGATCTCGCGCTGACTTTTCCTTGCCCGGTGCGGTAACCGTTTCGAAAAAAGAACCGTCAGGCCGCTTCATCCTCACCAGAAAATCCGCGCCATACAAGCCTTCATCGAGCAGCCTGCGCTCATATTCACTGAAGTTGTCGTCGCGCCTTGCGAGCAGCGCGTTGTAGCTTTTTAGCAAACTCCACACGACGAGCGGCGTCTGCTGCGGATTGAAGTAGGAAGTTAGGTTCTGGTGTGAGAGATGCTTCCCGTAATCTCCGGTCGCGTCATACCAGCCTCCGTGCAGGTCGACCGTGCCAGCCTGCCCTGCCGGTAGCTGCAGCCGGCGATCGGCTTGATCCAGCAGTCCCGTGGATCGCTGTCCTTTGAAATAGAAAATGACGCTGGAAAGCGTATCCCGCTCGAGAATATTATTGTCAATCGCAAAGGCACAGGACCGCTCCAGGGATTCGCCGGAGTCAACCTCCAAAGCGTATTGGCCGGGCTTATGAAACGAAGTAAAGTCAGCGATCCAAAAGACTTTGCCACTCCAGCCTTTTACTTCGCCTCCCGGTACGGCGGCATCTTCGAAAACCTCTTTGCCAGTACCAGCGTCGATCAATTTGAACCGTTTTGGATGATCCTTCAAGCTTCCCTGAATGATCCCCTGCTTCGGTGCTTCCGCATCGTAACCAACCTGGTCGACAAGCACCTGTATTTGCGCAGTGCCAACCTGCGCAGAGATGCTCAATAGGTACGCCGTGAATATCCATCTCAACTTATAAATTTGCCACCGCCATCAACAGAATTTTGCGTCACTGTAACTTGGCGCAATTTAGTTTAAAGAACGGCCGGAATCTTTGGTAGCTTTATTTAGAAAGCTTCTTTTATGCGCGATTTTCGTTTTCTCGCTTTAAGTATTGCTCTGATGCTTGCCGGCTCTTCGAGCACGGCCCAGAACAAACATGCCGTAGGGCCGATGGTTGTGGGGTATGTTTTCCCCCAAAACGCCCGCCTGGAGCCTGGACAAATCGATGCGCGCAGCATGACCCGCATTAACTATGCCTTCGCAAATATTTCAAATGGGCGAATAGTTACCGGATTTTCAGCAGATAAAGAAAACTTCGCGTTTCTCAACGGGCTCAAGAAAGATAATCCTTCACTGACAGTTCTGGTCTCTGTCGGCGGCTGGCTGTGGTCTACAAACTTCTCCGATATTTCGTTAACAGCACAGAGCAGAGCTACCTTCGCCGGCAGCGTGATGGAATTCCTTACCCAATATGACCTGGATGGTCTCGACATTGACTGGGAGTATCCCGGATTGATCGGCTCTGGTCATCCCTTCCGCAGTGAAGATAAAGAGAACTTTACCCTTCTGCTGAAGGAATTGCGGACACGATTCGATCAGCAGGAGAAAAAGACTCACAGAAGGCTTTATCTCACCATCGCCGCAGGCATGTCGGATGATTTTCTGGCTCATACAGAGATGGACAAGGTGCAGCGTTACCTGGATACGATCAATCTCATGACGTATGACATGTACGAGCCTTCCTCTGATGCGCTCACCGGACATCATGCGCCACTCTACACAAACAGCGCTGATCCCAAGCACAGTTCTGCCGATGCGTCCGTCAAAGCATTTGAAAAAGCTGGAGTTCCAGCAGCCAAGATTCTGCTTGGCTTGCCTTTTTATGGCCACATGTGGGGCCAGGTAAGTGACCAGAATCACGGGCTCTTCCAGGCTGGTAAGGCCGTACCAAATGGCTACGCCCCGTACAGGCTCATTTCGTCCACGATGCTGGATCACGGCTACACACGGTACTGGGACAATACCGCGTCCGTACCCTATTTATATAGCGACCAGGAGCGGATTTTCATTTCTTACGAAGACCCTGAATCTATCGCGAAAAAATGCACCTACGTGCGCACACATAAACTTGGCGGAGTGATGTTCTGGGACTACGAAAGCGACCCCTCCGGAACTCTGTTGCACGCCGCCCATGATTCTCTTTACAGCCCGCCGACGAAAGCACTCACACACAAATGACCACGACGGACAACGCGATGATGGCTAGGCGTGAAGTTGCAGAGGCTACAAATCGCGTCATATCGATCGATATTTTTCGTGGCCTGACGATAGCCGTAATGATCTTCGTCAACGCGCTTGCAGAAGTAAAGGGTTTGCCCTGGTGGACGTATCACGCGCTCGCCCATGTTGACGCAATGACCTATGTCGACATGGTGTTCCCCTTCTTTCTGTTCATCATCGGTATGTCACTGCCCTTGTCGGTCAATCAACGGCTAAAACGCAATCCTTCAATGGCGGCGTTGTGGCTGCATGTCGCTCTCAGGTCGTTAAGCCTGATCGTCCTTGGCCTTATCCTCGCGAACGCAGAGAAGGCAGATGCGGCGCGCATGGGAATCTCGGGAAGCGTATGGGCGCTGATCGCACTCATCTGCGCGGCACTATCTCTCAATGTCTATCCGCGCTGGGAGCGGCACCCACAGTATTCGTCAATTCTGAAGATTGTTGGGCTTGCGGGAGTCGTCGTCATGTTTGCTATCTTTCGACGAACAACTCCCGATGGTCATGTAGCGTGGATCGACTTTTCTTACCCGGAAATTCTGGGGCTCATCGGCTGCTCTTATTTTGCCGCTTGCCTGTTGTTTATTCCTACGCGCCGCTGGAGATGGGCTCCCCTCGCGTGGTTCATCCTGCTCACAGCATTCTGTGCTGCCTGTACAGCAAAGGCGATCACCCTCCCCTCGCATGTGCCGATTTATTTTTGGCCCTTCGGCAACGGCGCCATGGGGTCGATGATTATGGGCGGAGTTGTCATCTCCTATCTTTTTTTGAAAATAGGAACCTTCCCAAAGATAGACCGGCCAATAACTCTCGCAATTGCCTTCGCGGCGTTGTCACTTATCGCAGGCATGCTCCTGACCCCGCTTGGCATTTCAAAAATCCGCGCTACACCAACATGGTGCCTCTATAGCGTCGCAGCAGCCACCTTAATCTTCGCACTGCTTTACTGGATATGCGATATACGCCGATGGACGCGTTGGGCCTTTCTGCTTCGCCCCGCAGGCGCAAACACCCTGCTCACTTATCTGTTGCCTGATCTCTGGTACTTTCTGCTGGTCACTCTCGGAATCACCTACCTCGATACGCATCTCAGCCTGGGTTGGCCTGCTGTCGTCAAGACCCTCTTGTTCACGGTCTTTATGTTGATCCTTGCTGCAGGTCTCACCAAGGCAAGACTCCGGCTGCAACTCTAACCTCTTGTTCGTCTGGTTTTTGATATTTGAGAGATATGTGGATCGAGTGAAGAAAGAAACAATTCAAATCAGCAGGCCATCGCATCTCCGTCATACCAACGCGCTCATGATTCTCAGGCTTCTGCGCGAGGTGGGTTCCTGTTCCAGAGCAGATCTGGTACGCGCTTCAGGATTGAGTGCACCTACCGTCACAAATGTTGTCGGAGATCTCCTGGCCGCGAACCTCATCAAGCCGCTGGGTGAAGGCGAGTCAAGCGGCGGCCGGCCGCCGGACATGATCAGCTTCAAGGCTGAGCGGGGATGCCTGGTCGCTGTGCAGATCACATCGACTTCTCTCTCGTTCTTACTTACCGACCTGAGCGGTACAGAACTGGATACAAGCAAGGTTTCGCTCGCAGGGCGCAAGACCACTCCCGAAGCGATCTGCCATTTCATTGGAGATGAAGTCAGGCACCTCTTGCGAAAGAACAAGAAAGCTCGTGAGCAGTTGCAGTTGATGACCGTTGGCGTTCCCGCCATCACCAACGTTGAAGATGGAATCGTAGTCTCGATCAGCACGCTGGAGGATTGGCGCTCCGTTCCATTACGTTCGTTACTATCCAGGATTGTCCATTGCAAAGTCATCGTCGAAAACGATACCAATCTGTCAGCCCTCGGTGAACGGCATCTAGGCGCTGCGCAGTTTGAGCAGACATTCATCATCATCAACATCGACAACAACGTGAGCGCCGGCATCGTGCTCGACGGCAAGGTCCACCATGGATCGCAATGGTCCGCAGGGGAAATCGGTTATCTCCGGTTGCCGAACATATCCAGAGCAACTCCACGCCTCCACGAGTTTGGAGAGCTCGAAACGGTATTGAGCAGCTCCGGAATTCTCAAAAGCTGGCAGGAGACTCATCCCACATCCGGGCGCAAAACACCTTCAGCTAAAGTGGACGACGCGCTGGCAGTGCTGGATCTGGCGCTTAGCGGCGATGCTCGCGCGAAGAAGATTGTTCAGCACAGGGCAGGCTTTGTTGCCGATATCGTGATCAATCTCTCGCTGATACTTAATCCGGGCCTAATCTTGCTCGGCGGCGAGATCGGTTGCCATCCCGTGTTGCTCAGCTCTGTGCAGGAACAGTTGAAACAAAGTGAGTTTGGCGTAACGAAAATTGCTGCCGCAACTCTGGGCGACTACGCCGTACTGTGGGGAGCGATTGCGGCGTCACTGGCGGAGATTCCGCTTGTATTGCTGCCGCAACCGCTCTCAAGGTAACGAAGCTACTTCGTCACGTTCTGAGCCTGCAGACGACCCCCTCGAATCCATTCCAGAATCGTGCGATATTGGTCGCTCGTTTCATTGCCATGCCAACGCTGACCGCCATTATGCGTGGCCAGGTAATCGCCAACGTTGCCGGCGCTATCAGTCGGACGTGTTGGCTTGATCACGAGCAGGCTCTTGTTAGGATCGCTGATGTCCACAACACGCATCGCGTACTTGTAGTTCTCCACGCTGTCCTGATCCGAGAAAACACCTTGCGCATTCGGCGGATTCAATTTGAAGATCACGTGGCTCGCGTGGCAGAACACACAGGCTTTTCCATCAGGCCCAGGCGCTGCGAGAATCGGCTCAATCTTCGTGACAAAGTAGCGGAAATCAAGCACCGATCCAGGCTGCACATCACGCAGCGCTTCGCCCAGGTCTTTCCCTTGCAGCACACTCGTAGCAATGAGCTTAAGCCGTGGATTGCTGGTGTTCTGCAACTTCTCCATCGCAGCGCGAAAATCCGGGCGCTTCTCAACGTCTTTGACTTTGCGCAGCGTATCCATCGCCGCGGCGCTTACGTTCGCATCCGAGTTCAGCAAGCTTGCCAGCACTGTATCCACAACAAGCGGATACTCAAGCGGCTCCTTGATGCGTTTGATCGCAGCGTTGCGGTTGAGATAGTCCTGATCCTGTGAAACCGCGCCGCCGGCTACACCCAGACGCCGCTTCAGGAAGACAGGATTGCCCACCTCCTCAAGGAAGATGCCTAGCGCGGCATTGTTCATGCCTGCGTACGCAGTCTTTACGGCAGCCGCCGTCTGCGGATCATCCAGGAAGTGCTCCAGCGAAACTTGTATCGCAGCTCGCTGAATCTCAGGGCTGAAGGAATGCAACCCCGCCAGAACCTGCTCCTGAAGTTTTGGATCGTGCATCAGCGTCGGGAACGAAGATGCAGCATCAAGCACCTGCGCGTAATTCGCAGGCCTCGGCCTCGCCTCCAGCATGGCCCGCAGCGCGCCCTGGACCTCAGTCTCACTTACCCAGGCCGAGTTCTCCGGCAATACCGCAAGCAGGGGCAGCACCACAGCCTGGCTATCAGGATTGCCGTGCTGAATAATCTCGACAACCTTGCTCACCAGATTTGGATCAGGCGCACTCGAGGTATTCAAATTGAGAATGCCGCGCTGTCCGCCCTCATACACATAGCGAACTGTTTCGCGCACCTTTGGATTTGCATCTTCGGAAAGGTTCAGCGCCGCCAGCGTAAATTTCGCATCGCCAGCTTCACTCAGCGTGCTGCCCGCCTTCAACACTTCAATCTTCATCGTGTCGTCGGCGCCCTTGAGACACGCCAGCAACGCGTCCTCCAACTCAGGCCCGGAACTCTTGAAGAAGTGAATCAGATCGCTGTCGTTGCCGATGCGCGTCTGGAAGAAGCCGTTGTTGACGTTGTACTTGAAGTCCACCGTCTCGCGATACGGCGAGTACTCGTAACCGGGCCGATGCAGATCCGGGACGCCTGGAATGTACTTCGTCAGCACGGCAGGCAAGCCGATAGAAACCTGACCTTCTTTCAACTCCGGCAGCGAATAGTGCCGG